>Ga0268262_10005206_pt1 | contig 12990 bp, 9 predicted proteins | sample TergutNc150P3_FD_190354 | JGI IMG/M metagenome (GOLD analysis project Ga0268262, IMG submission 190354) | Nasutitermes corniger P3 segment gut microbial community from laboratory colony in Florida, USA - Nc150 P3 (SPAdes) (version 2) | ecosystem: Host-associated > Arthropoda: Insects > Digestive... | reverse complement strand
ATTTATTCCAGACGCGTGATATGGTGCGACTACATACACGCAACCATTTTGCTATGTCTGCTCTACTCTCGCCTGCTTCCATGTGTCTGATAATGTCTGCTCTTTTCTCGTTTGATATTGGCTTTGCTATTTTTAACCTCCTCCTGCTAACTACAATTAAATCATGCCTGACTAACTATGAACCATTTGCAAAATTTCAGTTTTGCAAGTTCAACGGAATTGATGGTCTACGCCTTAATTTCGCCGGACGCGACTTTGGAGTGGACGGCGAAATTAAGGGCGCAGACTTAACTGGGTTTTACAATTATCTTGAGAGGATTACCCAAATCCCCACGCCGATAAATGCGAAACCGGCAATATATTTAATCATTTGCGGTGGTATATACTTAAACAGCCAGCCACCTACAAGTACGCCAATAAAAGTAGCAAGTATCAGAGCCAGACTGGCGGACAGAAAAACTGTCCATAACTCCCCGCTCTTAGCTGTGGCCATCATCGCCGCCAACTGCGTTTTATCACCCATCTCAGCCAGAAACACCGTGACAAAAGTGACCCAAAAAACGGATTTAGACATTTTGACCTCCTGGTTGAAGTTTTGCGGTTTCCCAAGCTGCTTCCATTTGATCCAGATTGATGTTTTCCCAACCACTCGCATCATTGGCACAGTTTTCCACATATTTAAATCGCTGTTTAAAGCGCGCCATCTGGCGGCGCAGTGCTAAGTCCGGATCAATTTTTTTGTACCTTGCCCATTGAATAAGACTGAACAGCACATCCCCAAATTCCTCTTCAACTCGGTCCTGGTTGTTTTCAGCGGTGAGTTCAGCAATTTCTTCTTTGACTTTTTCTAAAACTCCGCGTACATCCGGCCAATCGAAACCCACATTGGCGCACTTGCGGCCTATCTCTACAGCTTCATCAATGCTTGACAGGTCGGTCGGCATTTTCTCCAGCAAGCCCGATTCACTTTGTCCACTGCTTTCCCTTTCAGAGCGCTTTATTGCCTGCCAGTTTGCCAGAACCTGATCGCTGTTTTCGGCCAAGACTTCGCCAAAGACGTGAGGATGTCTGCGCAACAGCTTTTTCACGACCATTGTTTCCACATCGTGTAAATCAAAAGCGCCGCGTTCCTCTGCCAAACACGCGTGAAAAACCACTTGCAACCACAAATCGCCGAGTTCTTCGCACAAATGGGCTTCAGTTTTCGGCTCATTTGGTATGTGCTCGGCAATGGCATCAAGAACTTCGGCTGCTTCTTCACGCAAAGAGCGTGCAAGTGTCACATGAGTCTGCTCGCGATCCCACGGACAGCCACCTGGAGCGCGAAGGCGATCCATGATCGCCCTAAGAGTGATAGGGGGCATTGGTTTCATTCAAGCATCTCTTGGTATCCATTATCATACACAGCGCCTAATTGGGCTTCGCACAGTTAAAGGTAAGCAGAAGATTTAAAATTTACAACACAAATGTTTCAAAACCTTTGAGGTGAAGCTCCGTCGGCGTGTAAAAATAGCGCAATTACAGATCACTTTGACATTTGAACCACATAAATTACTTAGTTGCTGTTGACACTATATTAGAAACGTGTTAATTTCTTGGCATGAGAATAACAGCCGAAGAATTTAAGAGGATCGAGCCCCTACTACCCAAGCAAAGGGGGAATGTCAAACATGACAACCTGAAGTTCCTGAACGCGTTGCTGTACCTTGGGTTGCAAGTGGAGAGGTCTGCCGAAAGAGTTCGGCAACTGGAACTCTATATACATGAGCCACTTGCAAAACGGGGAGTATTGTTGTAGATATTGTGTCAAAAAGTCAGTCGAGCAGTTTAGATTTTGTGTAAAAGTGTGTCATGTATTGCTACTGACAAGTTTTTAGGCATAGCAGTGCCAAACAAACCCATGATTGCTAACAATTTTAGGATGACGCCGCTAGCCCTGTCTTTACTCAAGCAGATGAAACATCTGCGATGCCGTGAGTGCCACAAGCCCAAACATCAGATGTGCCATAACCTTGGCAGCCCCGCGCACTCTCACAAAGCGTCCAGCGAAATTGTCTTTCAGATTTGAATTGACCCGCCCTACAGCATTGCGTTCTCTGTATCGAATTTCTTCTGCCGGGTCCATTGGAACTGCAATGCCACTACGCTTGAGATTCTTGCAAAACTCTGCTGTACGTCTGCGCCCGACCTTCCGCCGTCTCTGGCTGGATTTCGCAACTTGTTTGCTGACAATATTTTGTGCCAGAACCTGCTACGGTCGGGCGCAGCCTACAACTCCGTTGGACTTGCAAAACTGTTTTGCAAGTGGCTCTATTTATAGCAATTTCACTTTGGCTTGTCACATCTTTGGGCAGTTTTCGTCTGTGCTTGTAATGAAGCTCCCCGCCTTCGGCGGCTCGCTTCATTAGCAGCGCAGCCTGGGCACTCCGTGCCCCCTTTGGCATTTTTGTGTTGATATTTGGATTACACTAACCGAAACAATATGGACAACTCCGAGTTGAACTGCTACACAAGCGAAAGCCTGTACAAGAAATTCCCTGAGTTCAATTTTTTTCAGTTACATATAGGTTGCCTACGTGAAATAATTTATATTTCAAAGAGGTTCTTTCAAAATCATGCTGTACATCCCCCTCCTCGCGTTTTGCCGTCTGCTACGAATTTGTGTCCGGCGAAATGTGACGCGGACAGAAACGGGATTTTAAAACCACCTCCTAAGGAGAGCCATTCATGAATGCTGTTGAGTCGGTTTTGAAAAAATACCCCGGGGCGGGGCGCGATGCTCTGATCCCCATACTGCAGGAAGTTCAGGAGTATGAGGGCTATATCTCGCGCGAGGCGGTTGCCGCCATAGGCAAACACCTTAACCTGCCGACATCAAAAATCTTTGGAGTAGCGACATTCTATAACCAATTCCGTTTTCAACCCAAAGGAAAATACCACATTACGGTCTGCCGCGGAACGGCGTGCTATGTCAAAGGTTCAAACCTGGTGCTGGAAACAGCGGAAAAGGAACTAAATCTCAAACCAGGGCAGACATCACGTGATCGGCTCTTCAGTCTCGAAGTGGTGGCGTGCATGGGGGCCTGCGGACTATCGCCGGTAATGAGCATTAACAACGAGTTTTACGCCAAAGTAACGCCTCAGAAGCTGGAAAAAATCATACAGGAATGCAAATCGGCGGAGTCCGAAAATGGACACTAATATTTCAAATTTGACATTAAATCAAAGCGGAAAGTGCTGGGTGGGTTTCAATGAAATTTCAGCCGACCTGCTTAAAAATCTCAAGGCTGAACCTTTCGTCAGCGCAAGAAAAAAAGGGCTTGGCGCAATATCCTCGCTTTTGTCCTCGTTGCGGCGGGAAACTCTTGAACGTCCGGCTATTTTCATAGGCGCGGGAACCTGCGGTCTGGGAGCAGGAGCGGCCAGAACCATAGCGGCAATAAATGATTTTCTAAAAGAACGCAAATTCGAAGCGGATGTTATTGAGGTAGGCTGTAACGGCATGTGCTCGGACGAGCCGATTGTGGATATCCAGATTCCTGGGCGCACCCGATTGTGCTTTGGTCCGGTTACAGATGAAAAGGCCGCTTCGTTGCTTGACGCAGTACTATTCAAAAACAGTATTCCTGAAAATCTGCTTATCGGTCAGTACCCAATAAATAATAATGGCGCAACGCTGTGGAAGAGCGTTGCGCTACTCGAAGATCACCCTTTTCTAAAAAGCCAGGTGCGTGTTGTTCTTGGGGCAAGCGGCATTATTAATCCGCGTAACATCAACGAATATATTGCCTGCGGCGGGTACAGCGCCATAGCGAAAGCACTGAACATGATGAAACCAGAGGATGTCTGCGAACAGGTCGAAAAAAGCGGTCTGCGTGGACGAGGCGGTGGCGGCTTTCTGACTGGCCTAAAGTGGAAATTCGCCCGCAACGCCACGGCGGATCAAAAATACCTTATATGCAATGCGGACGAAGGCGATCCGGGCGCGTTTATGGATCGCGCCGTTTGCGAAAGCGACCCGCACAGGTTGCTGGAAGGAATGCTGATCGCCGCGTACGCAATCGGCGCAACCAAAGCCTATATCTACATCCGTGCTGAATATCCGCTGGCGATAAAGCATCTGAACGAAGCATTTGTGCAGGCGCGCGAGTGTGGCCTTATTGGTGAGAACATCCTCGGCAGCGGTTTCGATTTTGAAATCAAACTAAAAATGGGAGCGGGCGCATTTGTTTGCGGCGAGGAGACGGCTCTGATTCATTCCATTGAAAGTCATCGCGGGATGCCGCGCCCCCGTCCCCCCTTCCCAGCAACGCAGGGGCTTTTCGGCAAACCGACCGTAATCAACAACGTCGAAACCCTCTCAAATCTGCCGATCATTATGGATCACGGCGCGGAATGGTTCGCCGCCATGGGTACTGAAAAAAGCAAAGGCACCAAGGTATTTGCCCTTTCCGGCATGGTACGCCGCACGGGTCTTGTCGAAATACCAATGGGAACAACTCTGCGTGAAGTCGTGTACGACATCGGCGGTGGCATTCCAGATAACAAGAAGTGCAAGGCCGTTCAAGTCGGCGGACCATCGGGCGGCTGTGTTCCAGAAGCGTACCTTGACATACAGACTGATTATGAAAAACTCAAGGCTTTCGGAACAATCATGGGTTCGGGCGGACTGGTCGTACTCGACAAATCCACCTGCATGGTTGATTTCGCAAAATACTTCATGGAATTCATACAATCCGAAAGCTGCGGCAAGTGCATTCCCTGCCGCGAAGGAACGCGCCGTATGCTGGAAATTCTTGAAAGCATCACACGCCCCCGGCATAAGGAAAAGGATTTTGACGCGCTTTTGCGAATACAGGGCATCATGCGGCTCAAAGAGCTTGGCGAAATCATCCAGGCAACCAGCCTGTGCGGCCTTGGGCAGTCTGCGCCAAATCCCGTACTCAGCACATTGCAGTGGTTCCGCGACGAATACGAAGCGCATATATTTGAGCGCCGTTGTCCTGCCGGTTCATGTAAAGAACTGGTGGGCGTACCATGTCAGAACGGATGTCCGGTAGGCACCGAGGTATGGCGATATGCAGCCCATGTAGCTCTCGGCGAATACACAGATGCATACAGAGTCATACGCGAGACCAATCCGTTCCCTTCCGCCTGCGCGCGTGTATGTAGTCATCAATGCGAAGATGTCTGCCGCTCTGGAGCGACCGGAGGCGAACCAATCGCCATCCGTCACCTGAAGCGATTTGTAGTTGACACTGTGAAGCCGCCAGCGCCCACCCAAGCTCCCCAACGCGCCGATGCCGCTAAGATAGCCATTATCGGAGCAGGTGCGGCAGGTCTGACGGCTGGCCATGATCTTTCACTGATGGGTTACAGAGTAACAATATTTGAGCGTGAGAAGATAGCAGGCGGCATGATGGTTTCCGCGATTCCAGAATATCGTATGCCCAAGGCGATTGTCGCGGCGGAAATAGCCTCCCTCTTGAATGACAACATTCAGATACAACTAAACAAAGAACTGGGAAAGGATTTCACACTAGATTCACTTCTAAAGGAAGGGTTCAGCGCCGTCTTTATTTCCACCGGATCGCACGCAAGCAAGAAACTCGATCTGCCTGGTGAGGATGCTCAGGGCATCATACCCGGCATCAAATTTCTTAAAGCCTGTAATCTCCACGGGAAACACATGGCCAAAGGCAAAGTGGGCGTTATCGGCGGCGGGAACTCCGCCATGGACGCCGCGCGCGTTGCTATAAGACAGCCCGATGTTGAAAGCGTGACGGTTTTTTATCGCCGCACACGTGAAAACATGCCGGCCTACCTGGAAGAGATACACGCCGGCCTTGAGGAGGGAGTCAATCTTGAAACTCTTGTGACCCCGGTAGCCGTTGGACAGAAAGACGGCCATCTGACCTCCATGACATTCCTTCGCAACGAATTGGGCGCACCGGACAGTTCTGGACGCCGCAAACCTGTTCCGATCAAGGATTCTGAATTTGAAGTGCCCCTTGACACGCTAATCGTGGCTATCAGCGAGGAGCCTGAAACAGTGGGCATGGATGGCATAACCCTCACTAAGTGGGGTTCTGTGGAAATAAACACGGAATCGTTTGCCACAAACATTAAAGGCGTTTTTGCCGGCGGGGATGTTGTGACCGGACCCAGCACACTAATTGAAGCCGTTGCGGCGGGACAGAAAGCGGCTGTTATGATTGACCGCTACATCACCGGCAAACTGATGAAAAATTTTAACCACGTCAATCTTCCAAGAGTATTTGTCGCGCCGGTAACAATAACAGGAAGCGACGAGGAAACTGGAGAGATTTCCCGCCTGGTACCGCCTATGTTGCCTGTGTCAAAACGTAAAGTGTGCTTTGCCGAAGCCGAGCTGACTCCTTCAGAAGATCAGGCAAAGAGAGAAGCACGTCGCTGTGCGCGCTGCGATTTGGAATTTACTCAGCCGAAATAGCTGTTCAAAAGCGTTAGAGGTAACAAACATGATCGAAATTCAAGTAGATGGCAGAACAATCGAAGCCAACGATGGAGAAACGATACTATCCGCGCTGAGGCGGGTTGGTATGCATGTACCCACACTGTGTTACTTAGAAGGACGGCTTCCATACGGCGCATGCAGGATGTGTGTGGTGGAACAGGAGGGGAGTGGCGCTATGCTCCCATCATGTTCTTATCCGGTCACTCAGGGAATGAGGGTGTTGACCCGTTCGCCGAAAGTACTCAACGTGCGAAAGACAATAGTCGAGCTACTACTCAGCAATCATCCTGACGATTGTCTCTATTGCGTCCGCAGCAACAACTGCGAACTGCAACGTCTGGCCGAGACAATGGGTATCAGGCAGCGTTCGCTGCGCGGACGAAAAAACCACTACGATTGCGATGTTGCCGGAGCCGTCATACGCGACCTGGACAAATGTATTTTGTGCGGGCGCTGCGTACACATCTGCAATGAAATCCAAGGTGTAGGTTGTATTGATTTCGTCGGACGCGGCTGCGGAAAACACATAGGCACAACTTTCAACCAAATGCTGAACGTATCCACCTGTGTCAACTGTGGGCAGTGTATCGTCCATTGCCCAACAGGCGCTCTGACGGAGCGTTCCAGCGTACACAAAGTTATATCAGCACTCACTGACCCGGACAAAATTGTGGTCGTGCAGCACGCGCCGGCGATTTCTGTGAGCTTAGCCGAGGAATTTGGCTTACCAGCAGGACAGAACGTGGATGGCAAAATGGTGGCTGCTCTGCGTCTTATAGGCTTCAAAAAGGTGTTCGACACTTCGTTTACAGCAGACCTGACCATTATGGAGGAGGCTGCCGAACTGGCCCATCGGATCACAAATGGCGGCGTACTGCCTATGTTCACAAGTTGTTCGCCGGGTTGGATTAAATTTGTGGAACAGTTTTACCCCGATATGATTCCGAATCTTTCGACCTGCAAAAGCCCGCAGCAAATGATGGGGGCGCTCATAAAACACTACTTCGCGGAACTTGATAAAATTGATCCTTCGAAAATAGTCAGCGTTTCAATCATGCCGTGCACAGCCAAAAAGTTTGAGCGCGACCGCCCGGAAATGGGAACACATCATATTCAGGATGTGGATATAGTATTGACGACACGAGAACTGGGACACCTGCTCAAGAAATTCGGAATTGACCTGATGTCTTTAGAGCCTCAGACGGCGGATTATCCTTTCGGCGAACACTCTACCGCAGGCAAGATATTCGGCGCAAGCGGCGGTGTTATGGAAGCCGCCTTACGTACGGCGCATTTCCTTGTAACGGGAGAGGAAATCGCCAAACTTGATATTCTTCCGGTGCGGGGTATGGCAGGCATCAAAGAGTTACACGTAAAAATCGGCAATCTTGAGATCGGCGCAGCCGTGGTAAGCGGCCTGCTCAACGCGCGCAAGGTGCTTGATGAAATTAATGCCGGACGCAAAGATTTGCAATTTGTTGAGGTCATGACCTGTCCGGGAGGCTGCATTAATGGCGGCGGCCAGCCTATAGGTCTTGACTTGGAGGCGGCGAAACTGCGAATGCAGACACTGTACAAAATTGATGAAAACGCTTCCTTACGCGTCAGTCACAAGAATCCTCTCATCCAGCGTCTATATGAGGACTACCTTGGCAAACCTCTTGGCGAAAAGAGCCATCATTTGCTGCACACTCACTACAGCTTCCGCGATGTTTTTTAAGAATCTCAGGCTGTTGCTGACAGATGTCGGTGTTGTCCGCAGCGCGCCCGAAAAACACGTACTGCCTTAGAAAGTAAAATGGAGATTACGAAAGTGGACAAGAAAATACTGATCGTTGACGGTGATTTTGTTCTCCTCGGGCAGTTAAAAGCAATGCTCGAATCCGCCGGCTATGACGTTACAACGGCTGAAGAAAGACATACTGCGGAAAAACTGCTGTTGAGCGTAAAACCGGATTTGGCAATCCTGGAACTAATTCTTGAAGAAAAAGACGGCGGACTGGTTTTAGGATACGAGATTAAGAAACTGTATCCCGGAACGCCGATTATTATACTGACCTCGGTCTTAGGAAAAACAGGACTGTCATTCGACGGGCAAAATCCAGAAGCTAGATCATGGGTTCCCGCGGACAAGATCATGGACAAGCCGCTACGGCCAGAACAACTGCTCAGGGAAGTCAAGAAAATGTTGCATAAACCATCTCTTGACACTTTTCCAAATTTAGGTTGATTTTTTTAAACACTTCAGTATGCTCACATCACTGCATACTATTTCCAAAAAGGAGTTCTACTATGGTCGTAACCAATATCTTTGCCTTGATTTCAGGCATCCTTCCATCGGTACAACAATTACCACCAACCCCTCCTCCCGCCATATCGGCAGATTCATCTGACTCAATTTGCGCTTGTACCGCAAAGTACACTTGTTACAAAACACATTATGAACCAAAACCAAACCAATATGAGTATCATGTGAGATACTACCTTAACAACTCTGAAAAGGGCCATAAAATATTTAACGACTATAAGCTTGCACAGGAATGGATGGACAAAAACTGCATAACAGTTATATAAGTTTGGTAGTTGTCATGATTGTTCGTAAATAAAAGGAGTTACACATGCTGGTTAATCGCATCCTAGCCCAGTTATTGTGTTTCCACTTGTTTTTCTTAGGAACATCTGCCTTCGCGCAATATGAGCCGGGTCAATGGGTCGCTGAGCTTTACTCGCTCATAAAAATCAACAATTCCCCCGATGGGGCCAACTTTGATTACGTTCTTATAGACGGGTACGACAAAATCCGTAAAGTAATACCAAACCTAGCTAAATCCAAAGATCCGGGCCTCCCGCCGCCCCGCTTTCGTTCCCTTTCACACTATGCCTATTGGTGGAATGATGCCCTTTATACTTATGCCAATGGAGCGCGTATTAAAAACATGGGCGATGGGTTTCCCATAACCCCCTATACTTTCGCGAAATGGCAGGATGGCAAATGGCAATATCTTGGTCATCATAAAGTGAATGCTCTGGAAGAATTAATAGAGGCCATACCATGCGATAACGACAAGTTTATAATTGTTACATTGGGGGCGGACAGGACGCGTGGCAACCCGCGGGAATGGACACCTTTCAGCAGATTCTCCCTGCCCAAATCCCTGCATCAGGACGAATCCGCCGAAAATGTCGAGGATAAAGAAGAAGCGTTTTTCAGCCCCGCTTCCAGCCTCAAGCTGGAATCCACTATAGATCACGGCATGGACAATCTGCGGCCATACATGGGCCGCAGCGATATTTTTAAGCTGGCCTGGCTTTCCAATGTAATCATGACAGACCATCATGCCACGCTGATAAACTACAGCACAGGTCTTTACTGGGTCTTTTCCCTGGAGAAAGCGTCACTTGTAAAGGCCGGCAACATCTTCAAAGGAGTCACCACAGAGATGATCCTAAAGGGCGGCTTTCCCAGAGCCGTGCTATGCGCCAACCCTGAAAAGGACGGGACTATCCTGCTGGCGGCTCAGGAAGAGTCATTTTTTATAAAGGAAACCAGCAATCCCAGGAAAGACATTGAAGAATTCAAAAAACAATACCCCACAGCCACTGAAGAAGAGATAGAGAAAATAAGAAAGCGCCTTGAATTAGAGTGGCGGCGGCGGAATCCGTTGATCACCTGGTACCGCATATACCCAGAGAATGGGAGGGTGGAAATCCTGAAAGCCCCTCCTATGGGGGCTGATGTGCTTAGGGATGAAGACGGGTTCGCGACTTTCAGGCCATATGCGGACGGCTCCGTGAAGATGCCTTTCGGGAATTCCAACTTAAGTACTATTGAGGAGAAGCCGCCAAAGAGTCAGGAAAAACACGATGTAAAAGACCCGGCGGATGAAAAAGCCGCTAAGGAAGCCGATGCCATTAGCAAGGAGATTGCTCAGAATGATGGGTCTGCCCAAAAGGTATCGAAAAACACAACACAGTCGCAGACAAAAACATAAAACATAATGTAATACGAGCCACTTGCAAAACGTCAGTTTTGCAAGTCCAACGGAGTTGGTAGGCTGCGCCCGACCGGAGCAGGCTCTGGCGTAAGATGTTGCCAGAAAACAAGTTACGGAATCCAGCCAGAGACGGCGGAAGGTCGGGAGCAGACGTGCAACAGAGTTTTGCAAGAAGCTCATACAATAACCCGAACCGCTATATCAAGAGGTTCTTGCAAAACTAAAGTTTTGCAACTGGCTCTCAAATAAATTACAACAATTTTGAACGTGACTTGATATGATATTTATGTATCGAATTGGCGGAATAGAGCCAGTTCAAAAATCGTCATTAAAGGAGAATTCTATGGCGCGTTTTACTTTACCTCGTGACCTGTATCATGGGAAAGACGCCCTTGAGGCATTGAAAACTCTCAAGGGTAAAAAGGCATTTGTGGTTGTTGGCGGCGGAAGCATGAAGAAATTCGGCTTTCTGGACAAGACCATTTCATATCTAAAAGAAGCTGGCATGGAGGTGGAGCTTTTTGAAGGCGTCGAGCCTGATCCCTCGGTGGAAACCGTTATGAAAGGCGCTGAGGCTATGCGGAAATTCCTCCCCGACTGGATTGTTTCCATCGGCGGCGGTTCTCCAATAGACGCGGCAAAGGCAATGTGGGCTTTTTATGAGTACCCTGACACGACCTTTGAAAGTCTCTGCATTCCTTTTCATTTTCCAACCCTGCGGACTAAGGCTAAATTCTGCGCCATTCCATCCACATCGGGAACCGCGACGGAAGTTACCGCCTTTGCGGTGATCACCGACTACAAAGAGGGCATCAAGTACCCACTGGCTGATTTTAACATCACACCCGATGTGGCGATTGTGGATCCCGCTCTTGCGGAAACCATGCCCCCCAAACTCACTGCCAATACCGGCATGGACGCCATGACCCACGCCATTGAAGCGTATGTGTCAACTATGAATTGCAACTACACCGATCCCCTGGCCCTGCACGCGATAAAGATGATAAGCGAACATCTGGTTGATTCTTACAAGGGAGATAAAGAAGCGCGGGCGGAAATGCACGACGCCCAGTGCCTTGCGGGAATGGCCTTTTCCAACGCTCTTTTGGGAATCGTACACTCTATGGCCCACAAGACCGGCGCGGCTTTTTCCGGTGGACACATCGTCCACGGCGCGGCCAACGCTATGTACCTGCCCAAGGTGATCCAATATAACGCCAAAGACAGCACCGCAGCGAAACGTTATGCGGATATCGCTCACTTTTTAGGACTTCATCACGTGGGGGTAAGGGATGACACGGATGGAGCCAAGGCGCTTGTCAACCACATCAGGCATATGAACAAGGAATTGAACATTCCCCAGTGCATCAAAGATTATGAAGGCGGCATTATAGACGAGAAAGAGTTTCTTGAAAAACTGCCCCATGTGGCGGCTAACGCTGTGGGCGATGCCTGTACCGGCTCCAACCCGCGTAAAATCACACCGCAAGAAATGGAACAGCTTCTCAAAGCCTGTTATTACGACACGGACGTGAATTTTTAACAGCGGAGCCGCTTGCAAAACCCTACCAATTTGCATTCATAGGAATGCAAATTGGTATCAGGCGGCGGAAACCGCCCACAAGTTTTTGAAAAAGCTGGGTCCCAGTTTTTCAAAAACTTTGGCGTAGAGCGTTCAATGTCGATCGAACACAACTTGGTATAACAATGGCAAAATCAAAAAGTTAGAACCTCCACTGCATACCAGTCTCTCGGTAAAGTTTAATCACTCTTATTCCATCTCTTTCGTAGTGTTTAATTCTTTCGTATATTTCATCTCCGAATTTATACGAACTTATGATGATCAAATCCGGCTTGAGTTCCTCAATTGCATCAGGCGAATAAACAGGCAAACCGTTTCGCATTTCATTCCACACTTCAGGATTGCTGTTAAGTTGCAACCACTGAAAACGCGGTTCACCGAAGCAAGCATAATATGTTTCAATAATCAAATTGGCAAAAGCACTATTTGGATACAATGCCACCTGTTTATAATCTTTATCGTGCAATAAATCATACAACAATTGTCCAAGTCGCTCCTTAAATGACCTAAAACATACATCTGCCCTATTCGCATAGCCGGATTCAATCAATTTATTCGCAAGAAATACAGTCCTATCTCTCACTGCCGGGGTACAATTAATTATGGAAAAATCTATATTGTTTCTATGTAACAATGCAATAAACTGTGCTGTTGCAACAATTAATTGTTCGTACACTTCTTCAGTTACACCATATTTTTCAAAGGTGTTAGAGGATATTTGTAGACATTTGCAATCCAATGATTTCATCAGATCAATTAGCGAGGCATAATCCTCATAGTTATCGTTCCAGCCAGGGAGGACAATATATTTAAATTTTATCTGATTGGCATTATTACTGCACTGGCGATATTTTTTAAGATTTGAGACAATGGCATGAAAATTATTAAAACCTTTTACTCTTTGCCATGTTGCCGGA
>Ga0268262_10005205_pt1 | contig 12990 bp, 10 predicted proteins | sample TergutNc150P3_FD_190354 | JGI IMG/M metagenome (GOLD analysis project Ga0268262, IMG submission 190354) | Nasutitermes corniger P3 segment gut microbial community from laboratory colony in Florida, USA - Nc150 P3 (SPAdes) (version 2) | ecosystem: Host-associated > Arthropoda: Insects >... | reverse complement strand
TGTGGGTTTTTCTTCTAACTGAATAAAACCTTGATGTGCTTGGTTATTTATGAACCTAGATTCCTTGGACATCATAACCACAGCCTTAAACGGCGAACCACCGCATTTTTCGCTTTCGTAAATATCGTCTAAATAAACTTTTTGGTCTAGCATAGCTTACCTCGTTTTTTGTGTGGAGATATAATATAGTAAAAATTAACGCCCAGCTCTCCTAAACATCTCCACCGCACTTTCTGGCGAATCTTCGCCGCTTGCGTTTTTAATGGGAGCAAATTCCTCTTCTCGCAAAACGCCTGTTAAGTACATTGTTCCGAGTTCTGGGAAAGCGTCAAATAATAGTTGCTCAAACTTAAACGCTTTTTCTACACCGCAAACACGCTTAACAGCCAAATGCCAAGGCAGAGGTTTCTTTTCTAATTTTTTCAAGGACTCAATAGTGAATAAATGAGCGAGAATATTGCCGCCATCCAGTTTTTTTGCGAGTTCGGGCGAGATTTCGCTATATTCAATAACGCCTGGTAAGCCGTTTTTAAAGGCAAATACGCCCATTTTTTCTTCGGGATATTTCTTTTTCACAACTTTGGAGGCTGCCGCCATTTTTGAGTCTAAAAAGGCTCCTATAAAAGGTGGGTCGCAAGGCTTTGCGAGAATATTATCAACCCCATATAGAAAAACAACTTCTGCACCCTGTTCTTCAAGCCATTTCAACCCACCAGTTTCGCAAAGTGCCCTAAAGCAACCGCCATTGCCATCTGGAGCCAAAAATAAATTGCCGTTGCTTTCAAATATAAGCTCTCTATTTGGAGACATTGCAAAAATGGTGCCTTGTTCAATGAATTTAATTTTATTTTTATCCAAACCGAAATAATCATTTTGCTCAAAATGTTCTATGGTTTCCCTATTGTTCAGCGGACTTGTCATTATAACCAAAGGGATGTTTTTTCCAAGTTTTAACATATTTTCCGCATGGATTTGGAAAATGGATTTGCCGAGTGATTCCAGCCTAAAGACCCCTTTTGGCCCTTCAAAACCAAGTCTGGAACCCTGCCCACCTGCAATTAAAAAGGCTGCAGCCTTTCCCTGCTCCAAAAGTTCTCTGCCTTTTTTTTCAAACTCATCGTATTTTGGGTTGTCGCGGAGCATTTCAAAATTCATCGGGGTAATGTTTTCTTCTAGGTGTTTCACTTCTTTTTTTGTCAATTCCTTTAATTCATCGTATAGCTTTGAACCCATAATTTTCCAAAGCTCAAAAGTTTTTATGCACTTATCACTCAAAAATTCCGCATGTTCGGGAGTTTTGCTCTCCGTGTAGCAACGAAATTCGGGGGCGTTTCCGCTTTTGCGCAAATGGATAATATCTCCGTTTTCAAATTCTATTCTGTAGCCATCTGTGGCATCAACTGAAAAGCCTCTGGTTATACCGCTCCCTGCATACCTTGCCGGCAATTTTGCGAGAAGCTCAGATATTTTTAGGTTTTGTTTTTTGCTCTCTATAATGGTTGCGATAATGGGTGTAAGAGCATCTCTTGTTGTTAAACTCTCGGTTAAAAAACCACCGTTTGCTTCAAAACCCGCAACGCTTTTGTATTTACCCTGCAATTTTTTTATCCCTTCAATGACAAAAGGGCTTCCAATTCTCGTTCTCAAAACTTCTTTGAAAAAACCGCTTTTCTCGGCTGCCGTGTTGCAACTCACAGGAATGGCAACCGCCTCTATACCAAGTGCCTTGCCCGCTAAAATCCCCAGCGAATCGCCTTTAAGCCAAACCCCATTTTCATCAGACAAAAGCGGCCTGTCGGAATCTCCGTCTGTGCTTGCCATGCAAAAAAAATCGCCGCTCGCGCAAAGCTGTTTTGCAAAAGCCACGTCTTCTTTGCGAATGGCTTCGGTGTCCACTGGTACAAATTTCTCACTCCGCCCCACCGCTTTTACATTTGCCCCCAATTCGGTTAAAATTTCAACCGCAATATCCCTGCCAACTGCGGAGTGCTGGAAAAAGGCTATGTTCACACCCTGCAAAGAATTTTTGGGAAACAGATTTAAAATATATTCCCTGTAAATTTTCAACGCATCGTTGTTTGGATTTGGCAAATCGCAGGTGTAGGGGCAGACATGTAGGTCTGCCCCTACATCAACGATTTGCACGCGGATACCCTGTTCATCATCTTTTGTTATTTCTCCGTAATAATCGCAAAATTTTATGCCATTTCTGTTGTCTGGTATGTGGCTTCCAGTTACCATTATGCTTGGGATTCCTTTTTTTATGCTATAAAGGGCAAGGGCGGGGCTTGGTAAAAATCCTTGATAGTCGCATTCAAAACCTGCGTTTTTTGCCGCTGCCATGCAAGCCGCCATTATGCGTGGAGTGCTTGGGCGCAAATCGCCGCCTATTGCTACCTTCTTTTTTGCATTTTTGTTTGTGAGAGTGTGTTGCAAAAAACCAAGGGTATAGGCATAGCACACCTCATCTGTCATATCGCTAACGAGCCCTCGCGCCCCACTTGTTCCAAAAACCACACCACTGCTTTCCATTAAAGAAGCTATTGAAATCTTCATAAAAGTAATCTAGAAAATATCCCCTTGAATGGAGATTTTTAACAAAAGTTATAGAAACGTCACCGTTATATTTTATGTGTGTATTTAATATGTATTTCTTTTGTAAAAAATTATTTTTTTAGCGAAATTTTAGCTTTTTTTGCAAATTCTTTCTTATATTCTATAGATATATGCGGGCAACGACCCTTGAAAAACTATTGCTCATCATTTTTGACTGCGCGGCGAGCAGCCTGTGTTTCCTTATATTTTTGCAAAAATACACCGAACACATAGCTCTTGGAATTTTGTTTTGGTTTTTGATATTTTTATGTGCGGGCGCATATCGCAGGTGGCTTTTGGAATCTCGCACGGCTCATGTTTTGTATATGCTAAAAATCGTTGGAGCTGCATATTGCTTAACCGTAGCCGCCTTGTTTGGCAAAGATGCATTTGACATAGACAAATTCCTTAAAGATATTTCTCTTGCTTCAAATTACTTTTTTTCTGTTTGGGTTTCTGTTAGTGTTTTTAGGCTTTTGATTTGCAAAATTTTACGGCATTTTCTCAGCAAAGGTTGGGGTGCAGACTGCATTCTTTTGCTCGGCCTAACAAATGAAGCACGGGAATATTCGCAGTTGTTTAAAGATAATCCGCAACTAGGGAAAAAAGTGATAGGCATTGTGGAAGAAAGTCATTGTCCAGAAAAAACTTTTGAAGGCTTGCAGATTTTGGGGACTTATTCCGATTTGCCGAACTTAATCAAAAAAAACAATGTGCAGGCAATTATCATAGCTCATCGCAGCAATTCTGAAAAAAAAATCAATGAAATTTTATATTGGGTAGCTCACCTGCCCGTGAAAGTTTATTTGGTACCAAGTTTGTGGGAATGCGCAAAAAATTTCAAAACGTCTAGCCAGCCAATGCTCGTGCGCTCCAAAGAATTGCAAGAACTTTTTGTGACAAATTTGCTCCCTTGGCAGGCTACCGTAAAAAGAATTATGGATATTGTAATAGCCTTGCTTTTGCTTGTGTTAACACTTCCCTTGCTCTTAATAACTGCTATTGCAATTAAGTTAGATTCCAAAGGCCCTATTTTTTACAAGCAACAAAGAGTAGGCTTGTATTCAAGGGCATTTATCATCTATAAATTTCGCTCCATGCAGCAAGATGCCGAAAAAGACGGCCCCCAATGGGCAAGAAAAAATGATAATCGCATAACAAAAGTTGGGAAATTCATACGCAAATACCGCATAGATGAAATTCCGCAATTGATTTGCGTTTTAAAAGGCGATATGAGCATGGTAGGCCCTAGACCAGAACGCTCTGTATTTATAGAAGAACTCCGCAAAACCATTCCTTTTTACGCAAGCCGTTTAAAAATGAAACCCGGCATAACCGGTTGGGCTCAAGTTCGCCATCATTACGATAATGACATTGAAGACGTGAAAATAAAACTCGGTTACGATATTTACTATTTATCCAACGCCTCTATTTTGCTAGATATCCAAATTTTAATTAGAACAATTTACGTAGTTTTAGCCGGAAAAGGAGCACAGTAAAATTGCTACCTTACACCTTATGCCAATAAAAGATGTAAAACCAGAAATTCTCGCCGAGGTGCACGGGAATCATGCTGCAGATGAATTGCTTTCTAAAGATGCTGCGAAAAATGCAGATGCGGTGAGATTTTTACCCGAAAATCACGAAAGCGAAATTCGCCCGCCATTTTTCCACGATACCGACCGCATTATACACTCCCAGGCTTATACTAGGTATATAGACAAAACTCAGGTTTTTTATCTGTGTGAAAACGACCATTTAACGCATAGGGTGCTGCACGTTCAGCTTGTGGCAAAAATAGCTAGAACTCTTGGGCGAGTTTTGAAATACAACGAAGATTTAATAGAGGCAATAGCCCTTGGGCACGATGTTGGGCACTCCCCCTTTGGGCATACTGGAGAGAGATTTCTCTCTACTTTTTTGAAAAGCAAAAAAGAGGGTTGTTTTTGCCACAATGCGCAAAGCTTTAGACAACTGCACGAAATTGAAAAAACCGAAGGAAAGCACTATGTAAACTTGTGCATTCAAACTTTGGATGGCATACTTTGCCACAACGGAGAATGGATTGACGCAGAATATAAAAACAATTCCAGCAAAACAAAGGATAAACTTTATGAGGAATATCAAAAATGCCTTGTTGATGAAAACGAAACTAGAAAATTGCGACCCATGACAATGGAAGGTTGCATTGTGCGAGTTTCCGATGTTATTGCATATATAGGCAGAGATATAGAAGATGCCATAGCCGTGAATTTGATAAAAAGAGAAGATATTCCAGCAGATGTAGCCGAAATTCTTGGGAATACCAATAAACTTATAGTTAATTCCCTTGTTTTAGATATAATAAACAACAGTTATGGCAAAAATTCCATATCTTTCTCAAAAGATGTTTTCAATGCCTTGAATAACTTGAAAAAATGGAATTACAAAAATATCTACGATGCTCCCAGAAAAATGTCTGAAGATTCCAAAATAGAAGCAATGTTTAATTTTGTGCTGGAATCTCTTATAGAAAAAAAATTGCAAGGCAATGTTAAATTGCAATATCATAAATGGGAAAATGACCAAAGCGAGGAATATTTTGAAACAAATGGACCAGCACGCATAGCGGCAGACTATTTGTCTGGAATGACAGATGATTTTTTAATGAGTTCTTATAGGGAATTGGTTGTGCCAAAATCCTTTGGATTTAGTTTTTAATATGAAATTTTTACTTAGCTCTTTCCTTTTGATTTTTTTTGCCTCTTGCGCAAAAGAACTCGCACCAAATGAAAACAGTGAGCAGGCAGAGCATTTTAGTGTGTATTATGGTGATGGCTATAAAATTTTGAACATAAAAGAGGCCTGGAATGGGGACTTAGAAAATCACCGCTACCTGCTTTTGGATTCAAACGAAAATAAAATTCCAGATAGTTTAAAAAATTTACCAATAATTAAAATCCCAATTAAAAGAGCTGTGGTACTTTCTACGGTGGCTATAGCTTTTATGGAAAAAATGGGTTTGCTCCCGAATATAGTAGCGGTTGAAAACAGAAATTTGATTTACAGCGAAAAAATGCAAAATTTAATAGACTCTCTTTCAATAAAACAGGTTGGAAGCGGAAATGAGTTGGATTTAGAAACTATATTGATTTTACACCCAGACATAGTTATCACCTTTGGCACTGGCTCCACCATTTACGACGACTATCCCCGCCTCAAAATCGCAGGAATTCCGGCTATTTTAACCGCTGAGTGGATGGAAAGCCACCCACTTGCCCGCTTTGAATGGCTCAAGTTTTTTGGCATTTTATTTGGAAAAGAAAAAGAGGCAGATTCAATTTTCAAAGAGACGGTTCACAAGTATAATTTGCTTGCGGAACAAGCTCTGAATTCTGCCGAAAAACCCTCTGTTATCACAGGATACCCCCAAGGCTCCGAATGGCTTGCAGGAGGTGGAAACAGTTACTTTGCAAAATTCTTGCGAGATGCTGGAGCAAAATATATTTGGGAAAACACACTGCAAACGGGACTTTTAACGCTCAATATAGAGGCTGCCTTGCAAAGCGGAGCGCAAGCACAGTTCTGGCTACATCCAAGCCTCTGGAGGGGCAAAGCAGAAATTATGCAAAACGAACCGAGAATGCACATATTTTCTTCTTGGCAAAACAACAAAATTTACCAAAGCTCAAAACGCACGGGCAAAAATGGAAGCCGAGATTTTTACGAATCTGGCGTGGCATATCCAGATTTGGTTTTGGCAGACCTCATCTTTATATTCCACCCAGAAATTTTACCCAAGCACCGTTTTGTATATTATGAGTTAGTAAAATGATGCGTTTTTTTACAATTATTCTTGTGGCTTTGCTTTCGCTTGCAAATGCAGCAGATATCTCAATATCAAAAACCGAAAGTCAAGTGATTTCAAAGCCAATTTTTTATGAAGATCAGCTTGTTAGGCAACGAGACCAGATGGTGCAAAACCCTATAAATTTGGAAACCTCTGTGGATTCAAATTACGTAATTGGCCCCGGTGATTTTTTTGAAATTATTTTTCCCACTGGAATTGATGGTTTGCAGGTTTCGCCAGAAGGAACAATTGCTATTCAAGGTTGCGGGCTTGTTAACGTTAATAATATTCCCCTTTACGAGGCAAAACGAAAAATTTTAGACAAGCTTAAAGGTCGCTATGACCAAAAATATATAGGGGTACATTTGGTTCAGCTTCGCAGATTTATAGTGAACGTTCAAGGGGCTGTACATAATCCTGGGCAAGTTACGGTTAGCGGGCAGGCAAGGGTAAAAGGTGCAATTAATGCTGCCGGAAATGTTAAACAATCGGCAAATAGAGATAGTGTTTACATATACCGCAAAGGCGACACCATAGCCACAACAGAAAATATTCTTTTGCAATCGGGAGATATAATAGAAGTTCCTCACAAAGAATGGCAGCAAACAATTAATTTAATTCAAGCTGGCAACACAATAACCGTTCCTTATGTTCAAAACCGCACAATAAAAAAATATATAGAAAATGCTGGTATGAATGTTGAAAGAAACTACAATGGAATAAGCGTTAAATCTCAAGAAACCAGTTTTGTGGTATGGATAGGTGTAAACCAAATGGACAGTTTTTCACCGGAACCTTCGAGTGACATTGAGTTCCACATTCAAGCGCCTTTTGTATATATTGGCGGTGCTACGGCAACAGTTGGAAAAGTTCCTTATAATCCGTCAATGCGTGCTGCAGATTATGTAGCTGCGAGCGGAGTTACACTAATAACTGGAGATTTTTCAAGAGTTTCTGTTATGAGAAATGGAAAAAGAATTTCTTTAGACTGGGCACAGGGTGAAGTTTTACCCGGAGATTTTATTGAGATACCACGTACAGGCTATGAACAAATAAAAGATGTCACATATTTTATAGCATCGCTTATGGGCATCCTGGCAACAACAGTAACCATTTATTTAGCAACAAGGTAGCAATATGTTTAGACTCACACTCGTTTTAGTGTTATTACTTTTAGCGGCAATTGCCACTATAGGTGTTTTGGTTGGCCGTTCTATGAACGGAGGGCAGGTTATAACCCCAAAGCAGGAAACAAGCATTCACGTAAATGTGCGTGAGGTTTTTCCGGTGGCGGAATTTATTTCTCTTGTTTACAGATACACAGCTGTAATTAAAGATGTGAATAGCAAGGAGATGTTTGGCATTCCGCTTCCCGGCACCGAGAAAAAAATGCTTGCGGTTATAGATGGAACCATAAAACTTGGTATTAACTGCAAAGATATGAAAATAGATACAACCCGCACCGACACGCTTTTTATAAAATTCCCACCAATAAAAATCCTCGCCCACGAATTGCACCCAGAAACAGCAGAAGTATATGACCAAAGAAACGGCATTTTCAACAAATACAGAGCTACTGACCATTTTGCCATAGAAGCAAGGCAAAAGGCAGAAACCGAACTCAATGTAAGAGCTAACATAGATGTAATTATGCAAGCTCGCGCAGCAACCGAATACGCATTCAAATCTTTTTTACATGCACTTCCGGTTTTAGACACTATACCTGTAGTTTTTAGATGGAATTAGAAAAATATGTATCTAACTGAAATTCTAATTTTTTTGCTACAAAGAAAAAAGTATTCCATTGGAATTCCATTTCTTGCTGGGATTTTAGGATTTGTTATAGCTTGGATTTCACCGGAATATTTCAAAAGCGAGATTAGAGTGTTTTTGGATACTGGTGCCAAAACAACAAACATAAATTCTTTGGTAAAAAATGCTACATCGTCTAATTTGCTCGGTTCACTCGGAACAAGCATTGGAAATAGCGGAACACAAGAGAACGAAGATTTATATTTGGAAATTGTTAACGGAAGAGACGTTCAATTAGCTACAATAGAAAAATTTAGATTAGATACCATTTACAAGAGTGCAAAATACAAAGAAACTTTGCTTAAACGTTTTGATAAAGACATAAAAATAGCTGTTGATGGACTAACGGGAATAATTTCTTGCGAATATGAGGCAAAAAATAAAGTACTTGCCAGAGATTTGGTTCGTTTTGTGGTTGAAGAAGCAAATGCTAAATACATAAAACTTAGAAAGGAACGTGCATTGCAAACAATAGAACAGTTGAATATTTTTAAACAGGGTATTGTGGCTTCTGTAGATTCTTTGAGTAATGTTTTAATAGATTTTTACAGAGCTAATAACTTGTTAGATTTAGAATCTCAATTGAAGTTAACTATAACTGCGCTTGCAAGTTATGAAGAACAAATTAATAATATAAGAATTAACGAAAGCAGAGCTGGAACAGATAATTCTTCGGTAGCGGAGCTTCGCAAAAGGAGAGCTATTTTAGAAAAGGAATTTCAGAAATTGCGCGGAGAATATTCAAAAGATTATTTGCCAAACAAAAGCTCCGTTTTTATAAATTCAGACTGGGCAGCAGAAAAACTTATTGAGCAAGAAAGATTGGAAAGTGATTTTAGGCGGCTTTTTACAATGCTTGAAACCATAGAGAGCAATATTGTTATGGAAGAAGGCAATGCGGCAAAAAATTTGCCTGTAATTCAAATTGTGCAAGATGCGTATTTGGCAGATTACAAAAGCAAGCCTAAGAGAATTGTGTGGGCTGCGGTTGCGGTAGTTTTGACTTTTATGCTGATAAACGGTTTGTTAATAGCAAACGCAATTTACAAAGGCGAATTAAAAAGCGAAAATCAAGAGATATTGAGAAAACTTGTAAAATCGCTTGAGTTATGAGAAATTATTAAGTTATGGAAGCAATATTAATATTGATTGCGATATCATTATCATTTTTTTTCTCTATTATACTAAAAAAATATGAAATAGGATTATTTTTTGCACTATTGGTATCTAACAGAATAACTTTTGATAGTGGAGCATTGTTAGATGTTTGCATAGGAACGGCTTTGTTTGCGTTATTCTTTTCATTAATTTTAGAGAGAAAAAATAAAGTTTTTTGGATAGCAACTCTTTTATCTATTTGCTATGTTTTTGTGATTTTTTATGTTCATCCATATAAAATAAATACTCAATTTTTTATCACTTATGCAATCGCATTGTTAATGTTTATGTGTACACTTTTGATTAAATGGAACAGAGAAAAAATAATAAAATTTGTATTTGCTTATGGAGTATATCTTATTATTTTTGGTTTTTTTGAAAAAATATTTGTAAGTCCTTTGCGCATTGCTGGCCCACTCACCGCAGCAACAGCGTATGCAGTTGTTTTGGTAATAGTTTGGGCAATATGGTTTGTAGAAGGTATTCTCAGCAATAAACAATCCATTAAACTCATTTTGCTCGGCTCTTTTTTGACTCTTTTAGCAATTCTATTCAGTGGAACACGCATGGGATTATTAGGCTTGATGCTTGGGATTATTTTTGGTGGCTTGTTTAAGATTTTAATTGCACATAAAAATCTCATTAAAAAATTTTTAATAGTATGTGGTTTATTAAGTGTAATTTCGATATTGTTTCTTACGGTGTGGTATTTTATTCCAGATGATATGTTTGTAAAGAGAAGTTTTAATTCGTTAATATCAGGACGTTTAGACAAAAGTAGCATGGCTAGAGTTCAACTTTGGCTGGCATCACTTGAAATAATATCGGAGCATAAATTATGGGGGATAGGGCCTGGAAATTTTTCAGGAGCAGTGAAGAAATATCTCACTCTACATAATATGCCGCCTCTAATTCCTGTTTCTGCAGATACACATGCTCATAATATTCTTCTCATAGTTTTAGTGGAGTGCGGATTTATTGGCTTTATTACACTTGGAGTGATTATATTGAGCTGCATTATTTCTTTACTGTGCAAAATAATAAAATATACTGATAATTTTGTATATTACGGATTATGTAGCGGGGTTATAATTATGATGGTTTTAGGTATGGTAGATGCTGTTCCAATGTATTTACCAACAATTTGTTTTGGGGCATGGTTGCTAGGAGTATGTGCAAGTTTTAGAAAAGAGAATTAAATATGTTAATCCCAATAATTTTGGCTTCCGATGAAAATTATGCTCCTTATATGGCAACAGCAATGCAGTCCGTAATGGAAAATGCAAATAAGGAAAAAAAATATATATTTATTGTTCTGTATAAAAATTTGAGCGAAGAAACTTTGGAAAAATTGAAAAATCAAATTGCTGCATATCCCTATTTCTCAATTAAATTTATAAATGTGTCAAAGGAATTTGGAAAATATACCATGAATACGGGAAATATGAAAACATGGACTGTAGAAACATATTTTCGTTTAATTGCTCCTTGGTTGTTAATGGAATTTGATAAAATTATTTACATGGATTGCGATATTATTTGCAATTCAGACATATCTGTTATATACGATATGAATATTGGAAATAGTTTAATAGCAGGTGTTCCTGATATTCCGCAAATAAGTATTTTAAATAATCCAAAGCATAAAGGTTATTTCAGTTCCAGCATTATTGGAAAACTGGATAAACCAGAAAATTATATAAATGCTGGATTCATAATTATGAACTTAAACGAATTTCGCAATAAATTCACTTCAGATTATTTGCTAAGTTTAGCACAAAATGTAAAGTATAAATATTTAGACCAAGATTTATTAAATTCAATAGCAAAAGATTCCATTTTTATACTTCCACAAGAATTTAATTTTTTAAACACCAATTGGGATATATCTTATGCTCCTAAAAAATTAATTGAAGCATATTGCAAAGCAAAAGAAAATCCAAAAATCATACATTATACCACAACTAAACCTTGGAAACAGGAATTAAACCCTCCTTATTTTCATCTATTTTGGAAATACAGCACCAGAACGCCTTTTATAGATTCCATAATAAGAGATATGACAAAAAATGAACTTATTGGACAAAGAGCAAAGGATTTTTTTGTAAAAGTTTTGAAGAGAAAATTGATGAGAAAATGATGAATATTCTTTTTTTAGTACATAGAGTTTCTTCCAGTAGTGGCAAAGATATTGTCACTAGAATTTTAGCCAACGAATTTATACGTTTGGGATATAATGCCAGTTTATGCAGTTTAGAAATCTCCGACCCCTTAATAGACCAGAAAATAAAACGTTTTAATATTTTTGGCGACTGGCGCAAAATAGATAGTGTGCAAAATACAAACATATTAACAAATACAATCCAAAAGGAGAATGTAAATATAATCATAAACCAAGAATGTCAAAATATCCCGTGGGTTAATTTGGTTAAAATAGCAACCGAAAAATTATCTGGAATTAAAATAATATCTTGTTTGCACTTTCCAATATTAATGTCAGTAAATCATTTTGGTTTAAAAGCGAGATTTTTCCCAAAATTTTTTGTGAAATTTATAAAAAAATACAAAGATTTAAGGGCGGTGAATTTTGCATACAGCAATTCGGATTTTTATGTACTGTTAAGTGAAAAATTTGTAGAGCATTACAAAAAATTGCAGCCTAAAAAAGATTTAAGTAAATTACGAGTAATAGCTGACCCGCTTAGTATGGATATTCAAAAAGTAAATTTTGAAAAAAAACAAAAAACTATTTTATTTGTGGGCAGAATATCTGAATTTCAAAAAAGGTTGTCTTTGATAATAAAAATTTGGAAAATAATTCTAAATACAAAAAAATATAATGACTGGAATTTAGATATAGTAGGAGACGGAGACGATTTAAATAGCATAAAAAAATTGGCAGATGGCTTGGATAGAATTTCTTTTGAAGGTTTCAAAAATCCAAATGAATATTATGCTAAAAGTTCAATTTTTTTAATGACAAGCGCATTTGAAGGCTTTGGTATGACTCTTATAGAAGCGCAAAATTTTGGCTGTGTACCAATAGTTATGGATAGCGTTTCTGTATTTCACGATATAATTGAAAATATGCAAAATGGAATTTTAACGCCAGACAATGATTTGGAAAAATTTGCAGAAAAACTTTGTTTGCTAATGGATAATGCAGAACTGCGAGAGAAAATGGCTAAAAATGGAGTGGAAAATGTGAAAAAATTTTCTGTGGAAAATATTATAGACAAATGGGAAAAATTACTATCGGAGGTTACGAATGCCAAAACTTAGCATTATTCTGCCTGTTTATAACTCGGCCAAATTTCTTGACAAGATTTTAAATTCTTTGCAAAATCAAATAGAGAAGGATTTGGAAATCATTTTTGTAAACGATGGTTCAAAAGATAATAGTTTGGAAATTTGCCAAAAATTTGCAGCTTTGGACAATAGGATTATTGTAAAAACCAAAGAAAACGGCGGTGTTAGTTCTGCGAGAAATATGGGAATGGAATACGCTACGGGAGAATTTATTACTTTTTTAGACCCAGATGATTATGTGGATAAAGAAATGTATTCTAATATGCTGAAATGCAGGACTGCCGAAA
>Ga0268262_10005204_pt1 | contig 12997 bp, 8 predicted proteins | sample TergutNc150P3_FD_190354 | JGI IMG/M metagenome (GOLD analysis project Ga0268262, IMG submission 190354) | Nasutitermes corniger P3 segment gut microbial community from laboratory colony in Florida, USA - Nc150 P3 (SPAdes) (version 2) | ecosystem: Host-associated > Arthropoda: Insects > Digestive... | reverse complement strand
CTCCGTTTGGAGCCAACAGAGAAATACCAGAAACAGAAACTGTCTCTCAACCGTAAACGTCTTTATGCTTCCTACAATCCCGATTTCCTGCTCAGCATTTTATCTAATTTATAATGCGGTTGCCCTGAACTGCATACGGAGATAAAAGGGTGGCTTGAAGCGTCGGGCTTTGAGGACGTTACGGTCACGGGCAAGGAAAATGAGGAGCTTAATATGGCCATCTGCAACAAGAAACCCCGTCTGGTCATTATTGACAGTTGGTTTTATCAGGACGGGACGCCTTGCAGGGTCGGCGATCTGGTAAAGCTGTTTCCAAAACTGAACGTCGCCGTTGTTTCGTTCCATGACTTCAATGCGAGCCGCGCCCCGTGGTTCATCTGAGAGGGGGCGAAGTCATACCTTAGCTTGTGGGAAGGGTATGGGGAATTTCAGCGGGGCTTGCGGATTGTGCGGGAGGGCGGGCAGTATATTTCACCGAAAGCTCAGCGCCTGATTGACCATTGCGATGTATGGCCGGATACCAAAAGCAGAATGACCAAACGGCGGAAGGAATGCCTTGTCATGCTGTGCTGCGGGCTTATCCCTGTCCAAATTGGGGAAATACTGCATATATCCAAAAGTACTGTTGACAGGCATATTGACGGTTTATACAGAGCCTTTCATGCCGGTAGCCGTGAAGAGATGGTTGCGCTTGCATGGGAGATGGGGCTTGTAACCCCCAAAGACATTCGGCTTTGCAACAAGAAGAAAGAGCGCTTGCCACTTCCTGAATGGGCGGCGGTGAAGCGGAAATGCGATGGGTTTTATTTTGATTGAGGGAATTTTGAGTCTAACACCTTTGCGCTGACTAGTTCCAAATTTAAACTTAAAAATCATCGGGTAAATTTTCTTCTTCCTCATCAAATAATACAGCAAGGTTTTCTAATTTAAGATCATCATGAAAAAACATTGATGTTGTCTTGGGATAAACATAAATTTGCCTTTTATCAATTTCTAATTTTGAAGAAATATTCGTCTTAATATTTTCTTTATCAGTTCCTAGAATATTAACAACTAATCTTTTTTGTGGTTCGTTTTTAAATCCATATTTGATAAAATCATTTATGTGTGTATCGTTAAAACTATATCCCGAACAAATAAGCAATTTTGCATTTAAACAATGTTCTCTAAATTCATATGAATAAAACAAATATGGGTCATATGATTGAAGTTTATTTGTTAAACCGAATATTATTGCCAAGTTGTCAGTTTTTACACCTGTTTCTTTTTTTTGTATTTTATCTCTTTCTATTTGCTCCCAATTAATTGAACCATGAATTTTATATAAATAAAATCCAATGTCGTTATTTTGATCAGCGTAATCATACCGTCTAAAATTCCATACATTATGTTCATCAAAACCTATTTCAATTTTTTCTTTTTTTAAGTTTTGTTCAACGCACAAGTCGTAATTTAACGAAAATATTTTCAATGGATAACCATCAAAACTATTTTTAAAATCAATTAATTTCATATAGTAAGAAGATTTTTCTATCCAATGATCTGGTGCTAACCACGTTGTTTGTAACTCTTTTATAAGATCTTCCTTGAAAGAAGAAACCGTCCTATTAGTAGACTGTTGATCCAAAATAAAAGGAGTCAAGTCTTTTTCCCAGCTCCCAACAAAAACATAGAAATCTATTTCTTTTTTTGCAATATCTATGATTATATTTAATAGACTAATTAAATCTTCTATATTAAACGAAATACTAGTTGGAGTTGAACCAAGAAATATTTTTCGTTGATAGTGCGAACTCTTTATATACTGATACAATGGTTTATATTTTATCCATGATTGTTCTTCTATCTTTTTTTCTATTTTTTCTATCATTTGACTAGAATTTAAAATTCCAGCATCACAACTTGCTCCTGCACCAAGAAGTATAATTATTTCATTATTAGAAAATCTTCTCATCATAATCTCCCTCAATTATAAAAACCATGGCTTTAAATTTTCTATTTTTATATCTGGTAATTTGTAATCTTCAAATTTTTTCAAAAATTCAGCAATAGTATTACAATAGAATATAGAGACTGGAAGTTGTTTTGCTTTAAATCCTCTCCAATTCGCCCCAGATAAGTTTATACAATCCTGTAAACACTTCTTTCTGTAGTAGGTATCATTTATTAAATGTGATTTGTTCGAATACCAAAGATTTATATAAACTGGAGCCCCAATAAGTTTTGTAATAGAAGTTTTTGTATATTGCAAACCTTCAAACCACACCAAATACTCATTTAATGATAATGCTACATATGTACTTTCGTATGGGACATACGAATTTTTTGAAAAATCAAAGCCAAAATACTTATGATTGGAATTTATAATTAAAATCGTAATAATTATATCTGCTGGAACATCACGAAAAATAATATCCCATACTTTTGATTTACTAATTCTAAACGGAACATGGATTACAATGTTCTTATAACCATCATTAGTTGCCTGTATTATTATCTTTTTTAGTTTTTCTACTAGACTTGAATAGTAATTATCTTCATTATCAGTATCACTTAAAATTTGTATTTCTTTAAATAGCCCACTACTATCTGTTAAAACTGAATAAGTTAAATACTTCTCAATTTTTTGTTGTCTAATTCCAAATTCATCAATAAATATATTCTTTTTGTGCTTATCACCAATTCCAATAATTAATCCATCATCATTATCAGCTTTTACTTTCCATGGTTTTCCTCCTACCTTAGCAAAAATCTGTAATCCTATATTACAAAGTGAATATTTTAAAGGTGCAGTATTAATTAACGCTTTTGTAACAATTTGACATGGTATTCCTTGTCGCGTAAATAAATATTTTATCCTATAATATAATTTATAATCTTCCTCACTTGTTTTTGAATTGGTTATGAATATAGGAATCATAGTACAATTTTGATCACGTTCATTTATTATATCTTGTATTACATCTTCAAAAACTTGGTCATTTAGTTCTCCAACTTTTTTCCCTTGTATTCTCGAATTATCAAACGGGATTCTAAAAATGCTTTCAATACCTCTAAAGGTAGATGGATAAGTAATACCTTGCAAACCTTTGAGCAAATTAACAGCAACATTTCTGTCGTTTTCTTTGAATACAAAAATATATTTAATATCTACTGCTGGCATTTGTAGAGGACCAAAATTTTGTAATCCCAAATAAGTAGAATTATCCTCTTTTCCTTCTGACATTTGATAAATTTTATGCTTCAATGAATCAGATTTAAGTTCAATAAACTTTTTAGAGATATTAAAATTAGCTTGTTCCATAGAAAAACATGAGATTACCGAATAATATCTAATTAAAAAGTCATTGATTCTTTTAAATTTGAATGAATAATAGTCTCTATTTGAATTTCCGCTAAAATCCAAAGAACCCGATAACTTCAAAATTTGTTTATCAACAGACCCTTTAATTTTCTTTTTATATTCGTCATTGACAAAGAATCTATAATCAATTAATAATCCAAAAGCATCTTGGCAAGGTAAATAGTATGGTTCAAGCCATATCGTCTCTGTACCTTCATTATGATTTTCTATTGGTAAATAAATTCTAGTATATTTATCTCGATGATTTTCAAATAGTTCTATATTATTCTTGCAAAGCCAATCTTCTAAAATTTGTATAAAATAACGCTTTGTTAAATTCAAGTTCCATTTGTTAGGAAATGTATTAACAGTAAAATCATCGCGTTTATCAAAAACAATTGCATATTTATCAAAAAAATTATCATCGGAACTTAATTTCAAATTAGCTTTATAATATTTTTTTTGTTCATCAAGGGAGATCAAATTAAGTTTTTTACAATAAAAAGTAATATTAAATTCTTTGGGAGTGATTTCTAGAAAATTTAGAGCTATTTTATTATCCAAATATCCCCCTCAAATATTGCAGAAAGTATTTTCTGCTCTTATCATAGTATAACAAAATACTCACAAATACCAGTAAATAACCTCACATATTTTAACTTATTCTACCCTCCTTCGCTAGTTTTGTCAATATTGTCTAGTATACCCTATGAAACAAGGGTTGCCAACTTTATTTACCCCTTTAACTCCCTCAACGCTTCATTAATTTCAATCTGTTTCGCTTCAATTAAAGCTATCAACTCTTCAGGAGTACGAGTGTCTTCTTCGACTTTGCGGTTGGGGTTTACCGCTTTCAAGTCATAATTGTTGTTTTCTATGGTTTCGCGGGTAACTGTCCAGCTTCTTTCACTGTCTGCTTTTTGAGGCAGAAATTTGAAAAAATCATCGAACCTGTCAATTATAAATGGGGTGCGTTTACCTACTTTAATGTCTGATAAATCATAATACCAGATTTTTTCTGTGGAACTGCCCTTTTCAAAAAATATTATGTTGGCTTTTACTCCCGCGCCAGCGGCAGAGAAAACACCGGAAGGCAGGGATACTATGCAATATACGTTACATTCGTCTAACAATTTTCTTTTAGTCTGGACAAATGCGTTTTCATTGGAACGAAATAAAACGCCTTCATCAATGACAATTCCACAGCGTCCGTTTTCTTTCAAACTGTCAATGACATGCTGCAGGAATAGTACTTGCGTCGCGCTTGTCCTGAACGCGAATTTAGTTTGGGCTTCCTTTCCTTCCTTGCCGCCGAATGGGGGATTGGTTAAAATTACATCGTATGTTGATGAAGGGCTTGTAAATAATCCGCCGAATATTTCAGTTCCTGTAAGGGTATTGCCATGCCAAATGGCAGGCTGTTCAATGTCGTGTAAAATCATATTTGCCAGTGTTATCGGATAAATTAAGTTTTCTTTTTCACGACCAAATAATGTTTCATGTTTTAGAATGTGTAAATCGTTTGTGTTGTTTCTTGCTTTATTAAGCATAAAATTATATGACTGGACTAGAAAGCCGCCTGTGCCGCAACATGGGTCATAAACCGTCTCGCCTACTTTTGGATTGACTGTTTTTACCATTGCGCGGATTATTTCTCTTGGAGTAAAGAATTGACCGCCGTCATTTCCTTTTTCCCCCATTTTTAACAGCAGACCTTCATATATTTGGGACAGTGTGAATATATGGGTATCGTCTACATTGTCATTGGTAATACCGTCTATTTTATCGCAAATATCCAGAAAGTTTTTTTCAGTATCAATGCGGACACGGTCAACGCCTGACATTATTTCGCTGATTACCCTTTGGCGCGGTGTCGCATTAGGTAATGTTCGCAATGATTTTAGATTTGGTATTAATTTAGTGTTGATAAAATCAAAATATGAGCCGATAGTTCCTTCTATTAGTTTGTTTCTTTGTTTGCCGTTTTTATTTCCCCAATCCGCCCAACGGTAAGGCGTTTTTAATGACGGGTTAAAATCTAATCCTAAAACTTTCTTTTCGTTTTCTTCCATTTTTTCGTTTGCGTCAAGTATGCGTAAAAACAGTAGCCACGTTAATTCGGGAACATATTGCATTGCTCCGGCGCAATTAGAACGACGCATTATATCGCAAATGGATTTTATTTCTGAATTAAGAGAATGTTGGGAAACGAAAGATTTTTTTGGTTTCTTTTCTTTCTTTGTTTTTGCCATTTCAATAATCCCCATTAAATGCTTTTCGTAGGATAGAGGAAGGCAGAGCGTTTATGTATGTAGATCGTTCACTTATTATATTTTTTATTTTTTCAACAGCGTTAAATTGTGACTTGATAAGTTTTACTATATTTTTTTATTCATTTTATGGGGGCAGAGGTATTTGTTTATTAACAATCATGGGGATTGTTAACTGTGGTATACTTGTTCCTACTCCTTTTTCATATAAAATGTCGAAAATAAATTTTAAATAATTAATATCAATAATATTTTCATTGGGAATGATAGAGATTAATCGAACAATCGGATAATAGGGATAATTCCTAATAGAAGAATAACCTATTGTCCCTCTTGCAGAAACCGTTATACTGTTTTTTTCAATAATAAATTTGTTTGTATATCCAACTATCCCATCATTTTTTATTGCATTGGCAATTACTGGAATGGGATTATTTATTGTTTTGCTTTCAGAAAATATATTTGGTTTATCACCACCAGCAGATATATTGGCAACATTATTTAATGATACATTATTCCAGTTTTTATATTCATCAAATATTTTTCCATATAACTTATCTTTTAACAAATCACAATTAATCAATTGTTCCGTGTTTATTATCCCTACTTTATCTACAGCAGTTAATTTATTTTCGATAATTTTAACAATGCGCTCTTGTTCTTCTATTGGCGGAATTGGTATCTTCATGGACAATAAATATTTCATATTTGCTCTTGGCATACGGGAACCAGTTTTTTCTTTCATTATGTATTCAATTGTTTCATTTCGCCTTAATAAATATGCTAAAAACCCTCTACAATTTCCATTTATTGGAAACAACGGTACAAGTTCAGTAGAACATCTACCACTGAAATTTGGAAGTGCAACTTTATTTAAGTAAGGACGAAGTTTACCATAAAGGATATGACGTTCATCAAAATAATAACAAGTACTTACTCCCGGCATGGTTTGAGCTTCTAAATCAATTTCACCAGTTCCAGATTTTATCATTTCCATCCCAATGAAAGGTAATGTAGAATTACGTCCGTCAATAATAACTTTATCTTCAATACATATATCGCCAAGTCTTTTCCATCCCCAACCAGCAGGTAATTTTTTCCCAATACCACTCATGCCGCAAACAGCCTCAATTTTGTTTCATTGATTAATTGTGTTGCGTCCCCGCCCTTATTCAGCGCGGAAAGGCCGCCCGCTTTAACAACATCTTGCACTTTGAATATTTGTTCGCTTTCAATGCTTTCTGTCCCATGAAACGCAAATTGATTAACTATCGCCAAGATGACATCTTTTGTTTCTTGAGGCAGGGTATCCAGCCAATTACGCTGGTTATACTGAAAATCAAAAACACGCTCATTCCGTTTTAAGGGCTTTTTTCCATAGGCTACACTGATTAAAACGTCATATAAATCATAATCATTTAATTCATCAACTTGCCGGATTGTTTCCGCTGAATAGCCGCCTCTCATTAACTCCTCTAACATTTGTTTTCTTTCGGCGGGATTTACCCATTTTTTACGGAAATCCCCCAATGAAGCAATGTCTTTGATTAATTTTTTTGCCAATTCTTTTTTATACTCTTCAACGCTGACACGTTTTATATTACCGTCAATTTCGGTTACTAAAAACCTGCCTTCGCTGGTAACTTCAACGTCTATTCCTTCAATCTGAATGATTTTAACTTCTTCACCGCCACCTTTTCCGCTTCCGCTTCTTGGCGGTTTTGTAATAAATTTTTCTCCAAATAAGCGTGTAGCGTCCGTATAATCGTATACGGTAAACATTAACTTGTTTTCGGCTAACCTTGTCCCGCGTCCGACCATTTGGTGAAAAGATATCGGTGATTTTACATAACGGAAGAAAACTATATTTCTTACTGCCGGAATATCTACGCCTGTTGATAATAAATCAACGGTTGTGGCTATAAAGTAATCGGATTTTATCCCTTTCATGTTGTCGATATATTTTGAACCGTCACTTTTTGCCGTGCATCTAAAAGCATAATGTTCACATTTCTTTTTATTGTTTATTTCGCACCACTTGTTATACAAATTATTCATTTCGGCGGAGACAAGTTCTGAATGTATATCACGGACACAGAAAATAATTGTTTTTTGTTCTGGTGTTCCCTTTATTATTAATTGATCGAATAAATCTTTGCACATTCTGGAAACACGGTCGGGTAACATCAATTTTGTCTCGTAATCTGCTTTTTCATAATATTCTTTTAATTCTTCTTTGGTGGGTACAGGTTCTCCGGTTATTACATAACGCGGAGAGCGTTCCCATACTTCATCAATTGATAATCCGTCTTCGTCTATGTTGACGTTTCTTTTTTGAATTTCACAAACGGCTAAAAAACCGTCCTCTATCGCCTGTAACATATCATACTCATAAACAGGCTCGCCGAAATATTTTATGTTGTCGGCGGTTATTTCTTCGTCTTTTTTTGCTTCTTTGGTTTTTTCTTTTGTAATTAAGTTTCGCGGGGTTGCGGTTAAGCCTATTTGTACAGCTTTATCGTTTCTTGTTAATACCAATGACCATTTGCCCCAGGCGCTTCTATGACATTCATCAATAACGATATGAGAAAAGTAATTTTCGGGGTAATTTTCCAGCAAGAAACTTGGGTCGTCTTCTTCGTTCTCTATGCCTAAGGATTGGTATGTAGCAATAATTACCTTCGCGTTTTTTTGAGGATTCTTATTTTCAACGGCGGCGGCATTACTGCCAAACAATTCCTGAAATTTACTGTTTGCCTGTGTTCTTAATTCGTCCCTGTCACAAATGAACAATGCTTTTTTTAATTGTCCCGCGCTGTCTATGCGCTTTAATAAATTGACGGCAATAAAAGTTTTTCCCGCCCCTGTCGCCAAAGACAGTAAGGCGCGGTTTTTGCCTTGAGCGATTTTTTCAAAAACGGCGCGAATGGCGGCGTCTTGATAATAACGTGTGTTGCTTTCTCCTTTTTCATATTTAACAAGCATTGGTTTGGTGTTTTCAGCTTCCAAATTAATGCCCATGTGTTTTTCGTACCGTTGTCTTAATTCCTCGTGGGTTGGAAATTCAGCCATTGGTTTTGGTTTCGAGGTAATGCCGGTGAATTTGTCATATTCAGCAAATTGATGTCCGTTTGTTGAGAGAATAAAATTTACGTTCAGTCTGTTACAGTTGCCGTCTCTTTTGCCCTGTTCCAGTCCCGCCCCAGGCGATTTTCCTTCTGATTTTGCTTCAATTAATGCTATGGGAATGGGCTGTGTATCTTTCTTTATTACAAGGCGCAATAAATAGTCGGTACGTCCTCTTGAACCTTTTACCGCGCCTTTGTCGTGTATAATATTGGGGCGTGTTGGTTCTTCCACTTTAACACGATCATCTGTCCAGCCGCGCTGTTTTATTGCAGGGTCGATTAAATTATACCGTGTCTGCGCTTCGTTCAGAGGCATGGTTTATGTTAATGCCTCCCTCTGCTTCTCCACATACCCGCCCTGCCCGGCAGAAAGGTTTGCAAGCCGCTGTTTGAGTAGAGCTTTTTCGATGGGGTCTATGCCAGGGGAACGGAGTACATTTTTTAATCTTGTTTTGTGGGAATCACAGGCGATATGGAAAGCGTCCATAGGGAAACCTTTTACGCGGTATTTTGTATCGTGGGGAATGGTTTTGTCTGCTATTTCGTAATGCAAACCTTCTACGGTTTCCAGCGCGAGAAAAGCATCGTCAAAAAATCGGATTGCTTTGGCAAGGCTGGCTATGCTGTCTTTGTCGGTCTTTTCGCAAAATTCAAGTTCCTGTGTTAAGAAGGTGTACTCTGCTAAAATTATGGTTTGGGGGTCGGCTGTGGTTTTGGCTTCTTGAAAAGAGACCATCGCCAAAGCTATACCTTTTTCGTAGGAAATGCGCCCTTCTTCCGCTTTTCCTTTTGTGGCAAAACCTTTTCTGCCAAAATCTATATGCTCTGCTGCAATATATATATTATTGATCAAGCCAACCGGGACCAAACTCAGCCTCCGCTTCCGACAAATTCCAGCCGCTTTCTATAAGCTGCTTTGCGCCAATTTTTTCTTTGTAAACTTTCGCTAAATATGGCGGCATGGGGGCTGTCTTCATGAGGCGCATAGCGCCTTCTTCATCTCCGGCTTCCCTTAATTCCGCTGACTTTATAGATATAGCAAGTTTTTCGTCAAGGGTCATGGTTTGCGCTTGCGGCATGGGCTACTCCTTGCCCTCATTTTACTTGCTTTCCATGGCATCCGGCAAGGGGAAAATGACACACTTTACCCAATTACTTGCCTTCGCACGGCTTTTATCCTGTACGCAAACGTTTTGAAAGGCAAAGGGTTTTCAAAAACAAAAAACTCGTATGGAGGTTCTTATGAAAGAAGCAATCGCGGACGAATCAGTTTTTCTACGGATTAACGAATTCAAAAACGGGCTAATCCAGTTTACGGACAGCACTAACGCCATGCGCCTTGTCAAAGAGCATGGGCGGGATATCCGCTACAACGCCGCATGGAAAAAGTGGGTTGTCTGGAACGGCAAGCATTGGGAAATGGACGAGGGCGGGGTCTTAATTCACGAAAAAGGGCTTGAAATGGTGCGGAATATCTATGACGAGCTTAAGAAAACCGCCGACTACAGGGAACGGATGGACATTGAAAAGGCGGCAATGATGAGCGAGAGCGTAAGGCGGCGGAAGGCTTTTGTAGAGGCGGCGACATGGGTTTCCGTTTTGCGAGTTAAAACCGACGAGCTTGACCGCAATCCGTGGCTCTTGAACGTGAAGAATGGGACAATAGATATTCAAAGCGGCGAATTCAGGGAGCATAGGCAAGAGGACATGATTACGAAAATTGCCAATGTGGATTATGATCCAGCGGCGGATTGCCCGATGTGGAAGAAGTTTGTCCGTGAAATTATGGATTATAAAGCGGACATAATTAAATTCGTCCAGACTGTGGCTGGGTGGTCATTGTCCGGCGACATTTCGGAGCAGGCGATGTTTATTTTGTACGGCACTGGAGCGAACGGCAAATCAACGTTTTTGAATACGATAATGTACCTGTTGGGCGATTACGCCATCGCAACGCCGACGGAAACTTTTATGAAAAAATCGGGGGACAATTATTCAAATGACGTGGCTCGCCTGCGCGGCACTAGGTTTGTTACGACCACGGAAGTTGAGCAGGGGCGGCGGCTGTCCGAACCGCTGATAAAAAAGATAACAGGCAACGACGAAATGACGGCAAGATTTTTGTACGGGGAGTTTTTTAATTTCAAGCCTACTTTCAAAATTTTCATGGCGACTAACCACAAGCCTGTTATCAAAGGTACTGACCACGGAATATGGCGAAGGATAAAGCTAATCCCTTTTATGACAAGGATACCTGAAGAAAAGCAGGACAAACACCTTGAATTGAAACTGCGGGAAGAAGCAAGCGGAATTCTTAACTGGCTTCTGGAAGGGATAGCGAATTGGAAACAGGAACGGCTTAAAACGCCAAAGGCAATATTGTTTGCTACTGACGAGTACAGGGGAGAAATGGATGTTATCGGAAATTTCATCACAGAAAAATGCGACCAAAAAAAGGAAATGGCAATCCTATTAAAAAAGCTATACAAGGCTTATTCTGACTGGTGCGAAGAAAACAACGAACACGCTGTAAGCGAGAGGTTTTTTACCCTGCGGCTTAAAGAGATGGGGTTTAAGCAGGGAAGAACGTCTACGGAAAGATTTTGGGTGGGGATTGGGCTTCTGGAATGAGCAAGGGCATTTGATATTTTCATCTACGCCCTGGGGGTACATTCCCTGGGGCGATTTTTTTAGGACAAGCTTTATTTGCGTTTGTTTATAATGCTGGTAATAGCTAAATACCTCGCTTTGCCCGTAGCGCAGACGGCGGGATAAATCCCGCCTCGATTTATTAGGGATGTAAGGCTTGTTCGGCGCTGGGACGTGATACATTTGTTAGGTCAACGCCCTTTGACGGAGTACGGTTGCAATGCGCCCGCTGGCAAAACTAAAGTTTTGCCGCTATTACTTGATAATGTTACATTTATCGGAGCTTACAACGTGAAACATTATTCATCTACGCCCTATCGGGCGCTTCACTTGTTGCCCCCCTGCTCCCCCTATAGTGGGTTGGGAAAGAGGAAAAATATCGGCTTTTTCTGACATGAAATAAATTTGCTAATAACAAAAAGTGGCAGTTTTGGGGGCGCGCGCTCCCCCCTGATAAAAAAAACTCCTCTTGCAATTGATTAATCTTAGAGTTTATCAAGCGTAAAATCACTTGCTAAAGGATTAAAAAAGCGACATCTCTTTAGCCTAAAGCGAAGAAAGACGGTCAGACTTGTCAAAAATGACAATTAAAGCCTAGTCATGTCATGGTTTTTTATTTAGCTTCTATATGTACTTTATTCATTTATTTTATGACAATTATAAATAAAAAAAAAGAAAAGTAATAAATATAAGGTATACATAGGGACTTGCCGAATTCGTGAATTTTAATTGCCATTTGACATAAAAAAAGAGGCGGTCATTGTCAATCAATACCCCTGCATAATAGCCGTTTGGTTGTATGCTTCATTTTTGATAAAGGTATGGCGGCTTTTATGCAGGGGGCGGAGCGTCAATAATGTTTTTGAAAAGCCCGCCTGCCCGAATGGGCGGGCGGTATCAGCGGGCTAAAGTTTTATAGAGCGAAGTCAGCAGGGAATGTTCCATCACGCAAAACCCACGGAGCAAGTACCGCTGTTCTAATGCTTCACTTTATTATAAGCCCTTGCGGAGCTTGCGATGTGGGCTTTGCGGGTAACAGGTTTTTTGTGATAATGCCCGCCTACTCGTAGAGTTGGCAGGTTTTTTGGGAACAATTTTTAATGCTTCACTATGGGGAGCAAATGTAACGGTTAGTAAAATTTGGAGCTATGGTTTATTCAGCAACTAAAGCCGTCTGGCCACCGAAGGCGGTCGGGCGGTTACAGCGTGTCAATGTTTCTAACAGCGGAATAGCGGGTGATGTAACGCTACGCCCTCGGCGCAGGAGCCGAGCGCGTGTACGCGCTTTGTAGTAATGTTTATACTTTTGAAATTATGGCGGCCCTTGCGCCGTGGGCGTTGCGAATACAAGCCATTTCGAGAAAACGCCCGCCTGCCTGTTAAGGTTGGCGGGTTTTTAGGGAGTCTTGGTATTGTTTCACTACAGGGAGTGAAGGCAACGGTTAGCGAAATCAGCGGGTTAATGCTTCATCCAGCGGATTAGCGGGTAATGTAACGCTCTGGCTTGGCGTGGGGCGAATTACGATGTGAATGATGTAAGACGACAAGCAGGGCGGGGTGAGTGCGCCCATTTGTGGCTCCACAGCGGCGGGGCGGTAGGACGCCGC
>Ga0268262_10005203_pt1 | contig 12997 bp, 17 predicted proteins | sample TergutNc150P3_FD_190354 | JGI IMG/M metagenome (GOLD analysis project Ga0268262, IMG submission 190354) | Nasutitermes corniger P3 segment gut microbial community from laboratory colony in Florida, USA - Nc150 P3 (SPAdes) (version 2) | ecosystem: Host-associated > Arthropoda: Insects >... | reverse complement strand
TTCTTCGCTTCCACCCCGATCTTGCACCGGTTACCGTTGCCCTTCTTCCGCTGATGAAAAAAGACGGACTTGCGGAACTTGCGCAGGACATTCGCACGGAACTGAAAGAGGATTACGCTACCGATTACGATCAAGCCGGAGCGATTGGCAGACGCTACCGCAGACAAGATGAGGCAGGCACTCCCTTCTGCGTTACCGTGGATTACCAGACCAAAGAAGACGGCACTGTTACCCTGCGCTTCCGTGATTCCATGGAGCAGGTTCGTGTCCCAAAGGCGGAACTTGCAAGCCGTATACGTCAGGAGATTAAAACGTACAAGAGGATTAAATAATTCGAGAAGAGTTCACACAAAGGACACGGAGGAAGAAAAGGACACAAAGAAGAGGATCAGGGGTTTCTGTTCGTTATCTTATCGTAAAGTCCACGCATAGCTTTCGGACAACAACCCCTTATTCCCCTTTGTGATCTTCTCCTCCTTTGTGTCCTTTGTGAGAAAGTATTGGGGGAATAATGTTTTTAACCGTTTGCCTTAATCCTACTCTGCAAAAGACTCTGCGCTTCCCCTCGATATATCCGAGGACTGTGAACAGGACGGGAGTCCATCGCCTTGACGCAAGCGGGAAGGGGATCAATGTTACCCGTGTTTTAACTCAACTTGGTAAAAAAGCCGTGCATCTTACTCAGCTTGGCGGCGTCTTGCGTCCGCTGTTTCTTTCGCTCTGCGAACAGGACGGTCTTTCCGTGCAGTGGGCGGAGAGCAAAAGCCAAATCCGTTTTTGTTACACTTTGCTTTCCGACTCGGACGGCGCTGTTACGGAATTGATTGAAGAATCGGAAACTGTCGGCGACGGAACTGAGGGACGGCTGTTGGAAAGGTTTGATGATATTCTTGCACACACCCCGGACTTGAGTTGGGTAATAATTTCCGGCACAAAAGCGGCGGGATTTTCCGGCGCGGTGATTCCCGCCATGACGCAAAGGGCGAAAGAAAAGGGGTTGAAAGTCATTCTTGATATAAAGGGAAAGGATTTAACGGAAAGTTTGAAATATCAGCCGGACATTGTGAAGCCGAACCTTTTTGAATTTGCCGCCGATTTTGCGCCTGAGTTAATCAAGGACAACGAATTAATAGCGATAGATGACGTAGCAAAGGAACAAATAAAATCCGCAGTACTGGACATGGCGCGAAAAAACAAATGCCGCGTTATCCTTACCAACGGCAGCCGGAGAATTTTCGCGGCGGACTCTGACGGCTTTTTTGAGATAGAATTCCAGCCTGTGAAAGCGCTAAATTCCACAGGTTGCGGAGACGCGTTTACGGCGGGTCTTGCCGCCGCTCTTGAAGACGGAGAGGTCTTTCGCGAAGCGATTAACGACGGCTGCAAATGCGGCGCGCTGAACGCCGCCCTTGTCAGACCGGGCGTTGTGCGGTAAGTTTGTATACCATTTAATTTCCTTTTATGATACTATCTTTTTATGGTAGGCACATTAGACTCTATTTTTAATTCTCTCAAACAGGCGCAGACGAAGCTGGCGGAACAAAGCCGCGCGAGTAAGGACAAGGCTCTTGCCGCCGCCGCCGCCGCAATCGACCGCGATAGATCCGCCATTCTGGAAGCTAACGCGCGCGATGTGGAAAAAGCGCGAAAGGGCGGCATGAAAGAAAGCCTTGTTGACCGCCTGTTTCTCAACGACAAACGGATAGACGGTATCATCGAAGGGATCGAAATTGTTATCAGGCAGGAAGATCCGATTGGTAAAGTACAGGCGGGTTGGACTCTGCCCAATGGTCTGCAGATCGATAAAGTTACAGTCCCCCTGGGCGTCGCCGCCATTATTTACGAGTCGCGTCCCAATGTTACGGCGGATTGCGCCGCCCTTGCGTACAAAGCGGGCTGCTCGATACTTTTACGAGGCTCCTCTTCCGCGCTGGAATCCAACAAAGCGCTGGTTAAGGCTATCAAAGCCGGGCTTGAAAGCGGCGGCGGAATAGCGGACGCTGTCGCTCTTGCGGAATCAGGCAACAGGGACGAAATTGACGAGATACTGAAAGCCCGTGGTTATATCGACGTAGTTCTTCCCCGCGGAGGGCATGAGTTAATCCGCCGTGTTGTAGAAAACGCCCGTATCCCTGTAATTGAGACGGGAGAAGGTAACTGCCATATCTACGTTGAGCCTAGCGCGGACATGAACAACGCTGTAGAAATTATCGCTAACGCAAAACTGCAAAAGCCCGGCGCGTGCAACGCTGTGGAAACAATACTTGTTCACAAGGACGCTCTTGCCGCTCTTATGCCGAAAATGGCGGCAGAGTTGGCAGGAAAATGCGAACTGCACTGCGACGGTGCGGCAAAAGCCGCTATCGGCACGATACCTTCCGCCCTTGTTCTTAAAGACGCTATTGAGGAAGATTGGGCGACGGAGTTCCTTGATTACATTCTTGCGGTAAAGACGGTTTCTTCCTGCGATGAGGCAATCGCTCATATCAACAAATACGGTACTAAACATTCGGAAGCGATTCTTACCAACGATTTAAGGGCGGCGAATGAGTTCCGCTCAAGGGTGGACGCTGCGTGCGTATATGTCAACGCTTCCACACGCTTCACGGACGGAGGGCAATTCGGCTTTGGGGCGGAGTTGGGAATAAGCACGCAGAAATTCCACGTTAGAGGACCGATGGGTCTTGAAGCCCTTACAACGATAAAGTACCTTATCAACGGCAGCGGACAAATACGGAGTTAAAATGATTTCTAACCTTATCGCTGACGCAAGAAAAATAATTATCAAGATTGGCTCAAACACGCTTGCCGGCAGTAACGGCAAAATCAACTCGCAGTTTCTAACTGAGTTTGCCGAGCAGATTGCGGCGCTTATGAAAAAGGGCAAGCAGATTGTCGTTGTCTCATCGGGCGCGCAGGTAGCGGGGCTTTCTACAATGGACAAGTGGGCGCGAAAAAAGGACATTCACTACAGGCAGGCATTGTGCGCCGTGGGGCAGGTAGACCTCATGGGAGCGTGGAGCAAAGCGTTTGAACAGCACGGCTTGCACATTGCGCAGATACTCCTAACCCGCGAAGATTTTGACGACTCAATCAGAACATTGAATATGCGAAATACCCTTTTTACTCTGGTAGACGAGGGCGTCATTCCCATCATCAACGAGAACGATACAGTTTCCGTAGAAGAAATAAAAATCGGCGACAATGACACGCTTGCCGCAAGATCCGCAATTCTGTGGAGCGCCGACCTGTTGATTCTTTTCAGCGATATTGACGGGGTATACAACAAAAACCCAAAAGAACACGACGACGCCGTACTTGTCGAAGAAGTGAGAGACATTGACGCCGTGCAGAAAGACATCAGTATAGGAGCGGCAAACAACTTTGGCACTGGCGGCATTGCCACAAAACTGGAAGCCGCAAAACTGGCTTTAAGTTACGGTATCCCTGCAATCCTAGCAAACGGCGGCAAACCCCGCAGTCTTGAAACCCTCGCGGCAGGTAACCAAAAGGGAACTGTGTTTTTGGCTTCTTGACATATTCCAACTAGTCTGTTAAACTGGTTAAATAGAGGTAAATATGCTTAATCAACAAATCGGAACTTTTGAAGCAAAGACTCATTTTTCGCAAATAATAGAGAAAGTCGAGCACGGCGGAGATTTCGTCATTACAAAACGAGGGAAACCTGTTGCTAAGATAATCCCTTTCCAGCAAGAACCGGAAATGACACGCCAAGAAGCTTTTGAAAAAATGAAAGAACTGCGTAAAAAATATCGAGGTGAACCCGGTTCATTCAATATCCGAGAAGCGATTGAGGACGGACGTAAATATTGATATATGTATTTGACGCCTCTTTTGTCGGCGCGCTTATTATTCCTGATGAAGCAAATCCAAAGGTTGATAAAATACGAGCCAAAATAGGGGAAGCCGAAGAAATTTTTGCGCCTCAACTATTATGGTATGAAATATCAAATATTTTCAAAAATTTATTACGGCGCAAACGCTGCACATTTGACGAAATATTAAATTTTTTCCCGCCGTTGTCCGCTATCAAAATTACCTGTGATTTTGAAACAGGTCCCGACTATGCCGAGAAACTTCTGCGTCTGTGCAACGATTACAGCATCAGTTCCTATGATGCCGCCTACCTTGAATTAGCGGGGCGGAAAAAAGCCGCTCTCTGTACATTGGATGAAAACTTGATAGCCGCCGCAAAAAAGTACGGCGTAACGGTACTAAAGTAAAAAAACCGCCGCGGTTACTATTTATTCTCCGCTTCTTCTTTCTTGGCTTCGGCGCGGTCTTTCATGTCGGCAATGCCGATGAAAATAGCGATGATACCGATTAACACCGCTAATACAGGAAGTCCGCCGCGGAGAAATGTCAGCACATCGTTCCCCCAGCCAAGACCATAACCAAAAGCCTCAGGCGGCAATACGGCAAAAACCGCGGCGGCTAGAAATATAAGTCCAAAAATAACAGCTTTCATTTTTACTCTCCTAATTAACCGGCTAATTATGCCGGGATTGTTTATAAACCATTATCGCAAAAGCAACTATAAAAAAAATCATCCGTACAGAAGGAAGTATAAAAGAAATCACCGGAATTGATCCAAGTATTACTAATTCTTCTCCGGCAATTCCAAACTTTTGTAAAATAGAATACACGGTCTCGATATAAGCGACAATAACGCCAAAGATAACCAACAGCCAGGCTGTTTCTCTGATTCGGGGCCAAAGTAAAATTGCTAAAAACGCCGCAGCCGCTCCAAGAATAAGTTGACTAAAAATATAAAATGCCTGTCCGGTATCCATGAAAAGATTATCCGTTTTTAATAAAACAAATTCAAGACGGCATTTTAAAGTTTAACCTCAAGCTTTAAGCTGTTCAACAGCAAAAATTACAGTTTCTTTTAATTCGTCAATGTTTTCTTTTTTTAAAATAGCCAACTGATATATTGCCGATTCAATAAAACTGTATAAATAATTCCTTGTTTTTTTTATGTTAACTTTTTTTAGTTCTCCGGATTTTACGCCGTCAATAACGATTGTCGCTAAAATATGCTGAAGTTTTATTATTCTGCGCCGTACTCGCGTCGCCGGGTGTACATCTTTCTTTGAAAGATGCAAAAGATAATCAATTAAAACCAAAAGCATCTTGAGATTCTGTTCAAACAGTTTAAAAATCTCAAAAAGCACTTTAGTAAGTTTTTCCTGACAACTTAATGAATTATTGGCGCGTATTGCGTTAATGTGTTCCTCAATGTTCGTTAAAAATTGTTTAATACTGTAGATAAATATCTCTTTCTTATTCTTAAAATAAAGATAAAGTATTGTTCTGGTAATCCCGCACTTATCGGCTATTTTCTGATAAGTTGCGTCTTCAAACCCTTCTTCCATAAAAACAGTAAGGGCTTTTTCCAGAATCTTTTTTTGCCTTTTATCATGTTCTACCGGTGCGGCCATTTTGTCTCCATTATATACTATAATACATCATATTGGTAAAAAAAGGAAGGTATTGCGCCATTACTTATTTCACGGCATGAGTCCGCTTTTTTCCCGAAAAAGCTCTCAAATCCGCTATGATCGGTTATTACAGCCAGTTTCCAGCCTGAAAAATGTTGTGCAAAACCCGCCATATCCCTGTATATTTGCTCCGCCGCGGACTGGTCTCCAAGCCTTTTTCCGTAAGGCGGATTAGTTATCAACAAGCCCGCGTCCGGATACGGGGATTGCGCTTGCGTCATAGGCAGAACTTTTAATTCCATTCCCAAAGATTTATCCGCATTGCGAATCCCCTTCTGCGGTTCCCTTCCCTCCGCAATGTCGCGCAGACGCGCCGCGTTTGAAGACGCGATTGATATGGAACGCAAGTCTTCGTCGCTTCCCGCTACTCTGACAAGCCGCCCCCCGTCCGCGCCGCTAAAATTGATTTTAGCGCGGAATTCATTGCGTACCTGCTGTTCGATTTTTGCGTCTGCTATCAGCATATCCTGAACGGCAAAATTTCTGCCAAGCCCGGGAGCCATGTCCCACGCGTACATTGCGGCTTCTATCAAAATTGTGCCGGAACCGCAGAATGGGTCGTAAAGCGGAAACTTTCGTTTCCAACCGGATAAAAGCAAAATAGAAGCCGCGGTTGTTTCCCTAAGCGGCGCAACGCCGCCTTCGCTCCTGTACCCTCTTTTAAAAAGCGGCTCTCCGCTCAAATCTACAAGCAGGGAAACTATATCCTTTTCTATGTAAACCCGCGCTTCCGCAATTTTAACTTGTGAGTCCTCGCCCTTGCGCATCATTGTCTGTTCAGGGAGGCGGCTGACTTTGTACTTGTCGCAAAGTCTCTGCGCCGCCGCCTTGTGAACGATTGACTGTATACTTGTTTCCGCTTTTAACTGCGAGCGGTTTGTGCGGACTTTGGCAACTTTCAGCCCCATGCCTTTCGGCACCAGCCGTTCCCATTCCGCCGCGGCGGTTCCTTCAAAAAGAGCGTCAAAATCTGTGGCTTTAAAATTGGCGATTTCAAGCAGGACTCTATCGGCGGCGCGAAGACCGATTAACGCTTTGTACAAGCCTTTTTTGTCCGCCTTAAAACGCACTCTGCCGTAAAGAGAATCTTCAACTTTGATATATGGATTTCCGTCTTTGTCAGATAGTTTTTTTAATTCGTTTGAGACAACTTTTTCCGCGCCGACCGCGCACAAAGCTACAGCGATTTCTGCTTTTTCCATGATTGAAATTATATCATATTAAAGTATATTATTAGCTTGTTTTTAAGTCATTTTGCTTGACAAAAAAACAACTTTTCGTTTTATTACAATTGCCCGGATATTTTTTTTACGTTATATTAAAAATATGGATATTTTTTTACCGCGTCTAAAACAAACTGCGGTATTATTCTTTTTTTTCCTCATACTAATTATTCCTGTAAATTCCTTTTCCGCAGACAATTTACAGTGGTCAATAACGGGTAACATTCTATGCTTTCCCGCCGATAACGGCGTTGACGCCGATCCGTTCCCTATTCTTCCTTCTTTCGGCGGAGCGTTGTCATTAAAACTTACCGGTCCTCTAAGACTTGAATTTACAGAGGATATTTATTTTACAAATTATGAGTACAATTCTAAGTTAGGGTATCCTATGGCATGCAATCCCGAAAACCGTTCCGCGCTTGTTATCGGTTTTATCACAGGTATTCAGTTTACAGGTAATTTTGCTCTTGGCGATAAAGGTACGGCTTTACGCGTCTACGCGGGACCCGCGGCGGATTTGCGCGTTGTAGCTTTGGCTGTCGGTTTAAATCATCCCGCTGATTTTACAGGTAAGATTGAAACCGATCCTCAATTACAGACAGACGCTATCCGTGATTATTTTTGGAGCGGCGCGCGCTGGTTTATGCCTGTAGCCGGCTTGGGAATGGATTTCCCCATAAACGAAAAATTTCTGCTTGGTTTTGATTTGCGCGCGTGGTTTCCCGTTTACAAAACATGGACAAACGAAAATCTTCCGGAAATTGAAGGCTGGCGCTTTGGAGCCGGTATTCGCATAACACCGCGCGGTAATTAAAAACGGTAACAGGAATTCTTTGTATGAAAAAAGATAAAACCATTATTTACAAATGTACTTCCTGCGGACATGAAGAATCAAAATGGCTTGGTCGCTGTCCCGAATGCGGCGAATGGAATACCCTGATAGAAACTATTTTAAAAAATGAAAATTTTATTAAACGCGGCGCGGCAAGAAAAAACGGCGAGACGGCGCAAACCATGCCTCTTTCCGCGGTAGATCCAATGGAAGGCAGCCGCATAAGCAGCGGTATCGGAGAGCTTGATCGCGTACTCGGCGGCGGCATTATGAAACGTTCCGCCGTTCTTGTCGGCGGTGAACCGGGAATAGGCAAATCAACTTTGCTTTTGCAAACCGCCGCCGCCGCGCTGACGAAGGGGAGAGTTTTATACGTCTCCGGCGAAGAGTCTGCGGGGCAGTTACGGCTAAGGGCGGACAGGCTGGGGTTAAGCGCGGACAAAAATGTTATGGAGAGAATTGAAATTCTCTGCTCCGGAAATCTTGAGGAAATTGAAACTGTCTTAAATAAAATTAAACCCATTCTTGTTTTGGTCGATTCCACTCAAACGCTTTATTCCGAAAACGCCGATTCTGCGCCGGGCGGCGTAAACCAGATGAAATTCTGCTCTTTTGAATTAATTTCCTGGGCGAAAGAACATGACGCGGCTTTGATTTTAACGGCGCATGTTACAAAAGAGGGAGTTATATCGGGACCCAAAACGTTAGAACACATGGTGGACACGGTTCTTTATTTTGAGGAGAACGATAAAACCGCCGGATTAAACGGAAACGCCGATTGCCGATTTTTACGGGCGTCAAAAAACCGGTTTGGCTCTACCGATGAAATCGGGATTTTTACAATGGGCGAAAAAGGGCTTACTCCGGTGGAAGATACGGGGCGAATGTTCCTTGTAAGGCGTGAAGGGGAACTGCCGGCAGGGGTGGCGACGGCGGCGGTTCTTGAAGGGACAAGGACGATTCTTGTGGAAATTCAGGCGCTTACCATTCCCGCAAAAGGGACAATCAGCCGTGTTTTTTCCGATAAAATCGATTCAGGCAGGGTTTCGCGCATTGCCGCCGCCTTGGAAAAGCACTTAAATGTTCAAGGGAAGCCCGGAATAAGGCTTTCCGACCAGGATTTGTATGTAAATGCCGCCGGCGGCATCAGAATAACCGAGGTTGGGGTGGAATTAGCCCTTGCCTGCGCCCTTTATTCAGCCAGAACGGGGCTTGCGCTGCCTTCGGACATGGCAATTGCCGGAGAATTATCGCTGACAGGGGAAATTCGACCCATACACCGTCTTCCAAACAGGGTAAAAACCGCAACAGAGCTCGGTTTTAGCTCATTTTTAGGTCCTGTGCCGGAAATTCCCGTAAAAGGGCTAAAATCGGCTTCTAACATAAAAACTGCTATAAAACTATTATACGGATAAATTTCTTAAAAAAGTTAAAAAAGTATTGACATTATTTTTTTATATGTCTATATTTTCATTAGTTGGATGACTTTTAGAAATTGAGTAGAGTTTGTTTTTGCGGATTTAAAAATAAACCGCGCTGTTTAGGGGTTCTGATCTTGTTTGCTTCCTTTCGTTTTTTCTCCCTTAACAACTATGTATTAACTTTCTCATGTTTTAATAACAAGGGAAATTTAATTCGTTCGCTTGTGCGAATGTGAATACTTGGACGCAAGTCCACCGAGTTAATTTTTCGGCAAAACCTTAAAATTAATTCAGGCATCGTTCACGGCGCTGTGTAAGACGTTGTTTTACACATTTCCAAGAAAGATGTCAGCGCCGCTCGGACGCATACAATCCGGTATCGTTTAATTGCGATCCTGTTTGTTCCGGGCGAAGGAATTTTCTCAATGGCGAAGAAACTGTATGTCGGTAACCTCTCCTACAACACCACCGAGGACAGTCTGAAAACTCTGTTTTCAGGTTTTGGAAGTGTCGCGTCAGCAAAGATCATTTTTGATCGTGAAACCGGCAACTCAAAAGGGTTCGGATTTGTCGAAATGGGCAGCGATGAAGAAGCCGCCGCGGCAATCGCAGGCACAAACGGCCGCGAACATGACGGACGCCAACTGCGCGTAAACGAAGCGATGGATAAACCTCGCCGTGAACGCGGAGGCGGTGGCGGCGGTAACTGGTAAGCTGCTTAATAAAATAAGCTAAAGCTCACAAGTACCGTTTACAAGCGGCGCGCTTTTACCTATTGGTGAAAGCTGCGCCGCGTTTTCTTTTATTTTATTTTTTTCTGTAAGTCGTATCCGTTTGGTCGGTTAGCGTTTTACTGTTGTTAAATTTTTGTTTCCGCACAACCACTTCTGAATCGGTGTCCGATAAAATTGAGTAATTACGCTATTTAGAGATTTTGATTTAAGCGGGTACGTGTTCCATTATTACGGTTTTAGGAGCAGTTTTTGGTTTTTCAGATTCAGCAACAAAGCTATCGGCTTCAAATTCCATCATTTCATCATTGGTTACTTTACCTGAACGGTATCCGTCTTTTACAATTTCGTGGCATACCTCGGCAATTTCATCACGATATTTTTTCATAGACTCTCTCTCCCCTAAAATTCAATAAATAAACCATTTTTTACACGTTCATCAAGTTCTTTATCGGAATATTTAAAAATAGTTTTTGACGCCAATTTTAAATTCCGAAGCTGTTTTTCATTTATGTTGTCTATATCAGACTTCGCAAAACCATAAACAAAAAATATCCTCTCCTCGCTCTTAAAAAACACTATTACTCGATAACCGCCCGACTTCCCTTCACCGGAACGAGCCACACGAACCTTGTACACATTACCGCCAAGATCGGCTTCAGCTTGTCCTGATTCAAGTCGGTTTACCGCATCACGCAATTCGGCATCTGTAATACCCTCTTTTTTTGCAAACCGGGTAAACCATGTATTTTTAAATCTTCTCACTTAATAATAATACAATAAAATGGCGGTAGTATCAAGGAAAATTACATGCTTAATCTTGCGATTTATTGGGTAATTATGTTGTTTTTTGTGGGAGAAAGAGGCAAAAAAACAAGAAAAAGCAGGTCGCTTCGACAAGCTCAGCGACCTGAGGACTTCTCTATTTTCTGTAAGTCGTATCCCTTTGTTGGGTTAGCACATTACTGTTATTAAACCTTTGCTTACGCACAACCACTTCTGAACCGGTGTCCGATAAAACATTAACCGTCTCAGAATAGTTATCAGAAGAAGAAACCTTACTTTCCTTTGTTACACTTAAACGTTCGTTTTTTCTATACAGCTTTATAGGTGAAAAACTGTTTTATTTTGCAGAAAGTATTTATTGATTTTTTGTATTTCTTTTTAAATTTTTGCTTTACAAAACTAAAAATTTGTGGTAATATATTATTACAGGTGTTACTTGTAATTGTATAGAATAAACGAACGTTTAATATAGACAAAAACATAGGTAAAATCCCCTAAGAAAAAGCGCCAAAGACGTATCTGATACCGCCCAATGCCGAGGAGTTAACGCCGGAATTCATTCCGATTATCTTTAATTTTTATTTTTTCAAAACTTTTTATCTTTCTGCTTCATTCAGCATGGTTTATTTGTTGTTGTTTTTTTAGTATTTCGCGGGCGTGGGAATTAATGTAATTTATTCTTTCCTGAACGGTCATTTTTTGAGTGGTTTTATAGATTTTATCTCTTATTTCGTCAACTTCAATTTCAATTTCATTGGTCTTTGTCATATTAAATTACCTCCTTTGGCTGTGTAATAATAACCGGCAAATATCCTTCGCTTTGGTTGATAGCCGGAACCATCGTTTTTGTTTTTAACTTATTAATATGCTTGAAATTATATGATAATATAATTCCTATTTCATTGATAGTAGCAATGGCAATATGCTGAGCGTCAAGGTTTTTCTTTTCCGGTATAATGCCATTTTGTACATAAATATCGGCAAGGCGATCTGCTTCTTCTGAAGCATCCAAGACGGTTATTTGATATTTATCAATAAGATCAAGCATAGCGGATCTTTTAGGTTCTGTTGAGTTTTCCATTTCCTCAATGGCATAGGCAGAAGTATACCCTTCATATTGTCCGGATTTGATTGCTTCAAAAAAAGCGATTGTAATAGGACTGTCTTCTTTTGATTCTTCAACAAAGTAGTTAAACATTGTTGTTTCAAGGTAAACTCTTTGTTTGTGCATGGTGTTTACTTCCTATTTTTTATTTTTTCAAAAGTTTTAATCTTTCCGCTTCGGCGATAATGTGCATCTTTTCAAGTTCATTCATTATCTCGTTTACAACCGCTTGTTTTTTATCTTCTTCTTCGTTGGTTATCTTCGCCAAGGTTTTATCACGGAATTCATTGCAGTTCACGACAGGGCTGACCGTAACACGGACAACGTCTTTGTTTACCATGTCATTCATCATGTCGGTTTTTTGCACAATCAGAAGTTCTCCGTTAAGAGCGACGAAGCACATATAGTCAAAAGAGCGGATGTATGAATCGATCTCACGTACGCCTTTTTTGGTGTCCGGGTCCCACGGGCGGTAACGTGTTCCGGACGGGAATACAAGGACGAGTTTTCCTTTGTATTTATGCCTGATAAGAGATTTCATTGCGGCTCGGTTAATGGCGTTGCCTCGCGCGATTTCGTCCTTGTCTTTTTCGGGGTCCAGTTCCTGTAAAGAGCGGCTTGGGAAAATTACGATTTTATCGTAGGCTCCGGCAAAGGCGGCGACAATGGGATTGTCTTCGTTTAGTTTCATTCCGGCAATGGCGATGATTGAGTCGCTTATCTCTTTGCCTCTGCCGCCTTCCTTTCTCGCCAACAGCGAAAGAATAGAAAGGTCCATGTTGCTGTAATGCTCTACAAGAAGAAGGCACGCCTTCCCTGACTCGGCTTTTTCAAAAAGTTCTTCAAGGTGGTTCATGCCGACAAGTTTGCTTCCCGGCAGAAGCAAGGAGTCCACCATCTCATCCAAGACTGCCAGAACATTCGGATCGCCTTCCTGATACACATTATCTTCTGTTATAACAGTTGTGGGTTTTGCAAGTTTGACTACTCTTTTTATATGATCGCTAAAGACCGTTGTTAATGTATCCGCCATAAATTTCCTCCAGTATTAAATCTTTATCAATTCGATAATTACCCTGCAAGCGGCGCACATATCGCTCACGCTTGCCCATTCAAGGCGGCTGTGAAAATTACGACCGCCTGTAAAAATATTCGGAGTGGGAATACCCAGTTCCGTCAGTCTTGACCCGTCCGTTCCGCCCCTTACGGGTTTTTGATGCCATTCAATGCCTGCGTTTTCAACAGCTTGTTTAAGCCGCTGTAATACTTCGGGCTTTTCGTCAATCTTCAATTTCATATTATAGTATTGAGGCTGAGTTTTAACAATTACTTTTCCGCCCGGAAATTGAGATTCTACCGTTTTTGCGAAAGCGT
>Ga0268262_10005202_pt1 | contig 12999 bp, 12 predicted proteins | sample TergutNc150P3_FD_190354 | JGI IMG/M metagenome (GOLD analysis project Ga0268262, IMG submission 190354) | Nasutitermes corniger P3 segment gut microbial community from laboratory colony in Florida, USA - Nc150 P3 (SPAdes) (version 2) | ecosystem: Host-associated > Arthropoda: Insects >... | reverse complement strand
TCTATGGGCACATGGTTATTAATTATATTATTTTTTTATATTTGTATAAGAGGAATATTTGTGTTAATATTATTTTTGTCAAAATATAAAATGAAAAAATTAATAAAAATAAATATGAATAATTTTAGAGATAAGATTTTAATGATAATAAATATAATTATTAATTTAATTTTAATTTTTAAATATATATATGGGATATTTTCTGCATAAAAATAATTATTATTTAAAAGAAAAAGATAAAGAAATTATTTTTATAGAAAAAGCAAATTTTGGAATTCCTGGTGGGGAAAACTGGATTGTTCTTTTAAGCAATGATAAAATATATTATTACTCAATTATTAATAATAAAATTATAAAAGAAGAATTTGATAACAGTTGGAGATTCGATGAATATAGTGATTTTGATATAATGCAGAATATTCCTGGGACACATATAGGTAATACAACTAGTTCTTTTGGTGATTTTAACAATGATGGAACAGATGAAATAATTTATATATCATTTGGTCAAATGGCATATCAAGTAGGGATATATGCTTATAATATTGAAAATGATTCTTTCAAACCATATACAGGTTGGGTACAATTTGAAATAATCGATAAAGTTAACGGACCAGCACCAGTAGAATATTTAACATACAAAGGAATGTACGGTTTCAAAGTATATTTTCCAAATAAAAAAACAGAAAATAATAATTGGATATTTTATACATATTACATTGAACAAAAGAAGTATATAGAAGTTGGGAAAATTGTAGAATAATATTATTTATATTTTATAATATTTATTTAAAGCAGAAACAACTGCACAAAAAAGTAGTTAAGTGCAATTGGTTTTTAAATAATTGACATAATAAATTGAATAATGATAAAATTAAATAATAGGAGAAAATCATGAAATATTGAAGAAAGCAAACAATCTGTTCAATATATAGGGCAGCCGCCAACAACAAATTTAATATATTGGAAAGATGATTTTGGAGAACATTCATATTTTACAGATGATTTAATTATTAATGATTTTGATGCCAAAACCAAACAATGAACATAACAAGCTGTCGAAAAAGCATTTCTGTTTATGGAGGTTTTTATGAAAAGCGCGGACACGCAGAATGAAGACACTACTGAAGAAAACCTCGCGGATATAATTTCTCCGCCTTCAGACATTGTTATAAAAAGTGATAATCTCTTCGAAAAATACAATATAACCATGCGTTCAGATCGTTTTATATGGAATGATTATATGCCTGTTGCGGGACGGAAATTAACTCCGGAAGGTGAACGCGCGAGTATTTTCAGTATTGATTTCGACTCAATAAATAAATTACCTCCAATGGATGTTTCCGTAAATATCATTACAGAAAGAATAACCATACCGGTTTTGCTTTATGATAACAGTAACGGTGCTTTTCATAAAAATTTTCGTCCGGTAAATGATTTTCGATTGAATGACGGAGAAAAATATACGATTAAAATAACTGTAAAAATTTATGAAGAACAGCAAACTATTACTTTTGAAAATTTAAGGGTATTTAAAACCATGTAAAAATTTCAGCTTATTAATGAACAGAACACGGTTTTGGCATAAATAGAAAAGGAAAAGTACACCATCTATGACACTGCGCCGGAAGCGGAAAGAGAAAGTCTAAAATATGCTATTTTAAAAAAAATGATAAATATTGTTCATTTATTATAAAAAAGATGATATAAATTAAAATAGGAGCTAATTGGAATAAATAATGATAAAAGCATTAATATTTGATTGTTATGGAACAATAATTTCAACAGGAAATACCTCTGTTAATGGAACAAAAATAATATTGGATAATTTAAAAAAAGATATAGACCCAATATTGTTTTATAAAGATTGGAAAAAAATCCATAGAGAAAATATATTCAATCTAAAATATTTTTGTAAAGAAGAGAAAATATTTATTAATGATTTAAATATTTTGTTTAAAATGTACGATATAAACGGAAATGCAAAAAGATTTATTAAGCCAATGTTGAAATCATTATATGAAAGATATTTTTATGATGATGTAATTATAAATTTAAGGAAAATTAAAAAGGATTTTAATATTTATATTGCTTCTAATAGTGATACTAAACCATTGATGAAAAATATTGGAAAAGAAAAATATTTATTTAATGGCATATATACATCTGAAAAAATAAAGGCATATAAACCATCAAAGATATTTTTTGAAAAAATATTAAAAAAAATTAAATTTAAAAAAGATGAAATATTATTTATTGGAGATTCAATAGAAGATGATATTATTGGAGCAAATAATGTTGGATTAAAAACGGTATTAATAGACAGAAAAAATAATTTCCAATATATAAAGAATGAAGCCAATTATTTAATAAAGGATATGTATGAATTAATGAATATAATATAAAAAGCAAAAAACCAGCGTCTAATTAATATTAACATATAATAATAACAAAAAAGAATATTATAAAGACATGTTGAATCGTCAGCGTTTTTGTGCTATATTTGGATTGGAGGAATATATGCAAAAAATTATACAAAAGATAAACAATACATGGACGATTATCAAAAGCCGCCATCCGATTATCACCGCTGTGTTTTTAATTTTGTTCTGCGCGATGCTGTTGGTATTGATGCTGGCGGGCGTTTTAACCCAAATTGACAATAAAATAAAATATTCCGAAGCGCTTAAAACCATATTTACATACCACACCGGTACGTCCGGCGCCAATAATCCCAATAACGCCGTCTTTGTCGTACGATTAATTACAATCATTTCGGGGACCTTGTTATTTTCGGGTACCATTATTTCAATCATGACCACTTTGATACGTAATTACATTACCAACCGCGACGGGGCAAAGGGGCGGCTGCGCATATCAAACCATTTATTGATATTATTTTATAACAAGGAAGTCCCCGCGATTTTGGCGGATTTAATGTATAACCCCGACCAAAAAATCATATTACTGCTCTCCGACGCGAAAAAGCAGCAGGTTTTCGACGAATTAAACGCCGCCATTGCCGAATTGGACGAAAAACCAAAATACAAAATTAACCTTATCGTTAGACAGGGCAACCCGGCAAGTTTAAGCGAGTTAAGAGACGTCGGAATAGAACGCGCAAGCGGAATTTTAATTATGAACAGCAACGCAAGCACCGGCGGAGCAAGCACCGGCGGAGCAAGTTCCGGCGGTGCAAACTCCGGCGGTGCAAACTCCGGCGACGAATCGCGCGAAACGGATTATTTGAACAGTTTGGATTTGGTTTTGAAATTGGGCAGTTTCAATTTGCGCCCGGACGTGCCTATAGGGGTGGAAACAAGCACTCAGGAAGCGTCGGAAATTATGAGTTCATTGCGCAAAGACATTACGGGATTGAACGATTTACAAATACAGTTTTTCGCGCATCACAAAAAAATCGGGCAATTTATGGCGCTGGCGGTATCTAACCCGGATTTGTGCAATGTGCTGTCGGAACTTTTGTCGTATCGCGGCTGCGAATTTTATCCTATAGAAAAAATATCGCGCGAAGAATATTTGCAAAACCACTGCGGGGGAATTCCGACCGTAGTGTTCGGCAATAAAATGTATTGCCTGGCCGATGATGAATCCGCCGCGCGGCGTAAGCGCGCGTTTCAGTATAAAACCGAACGAAGGCTGCAAAAGTCCAAGTTAGGTTTGACCAAGCGCCCGCTTAAATTGTTTATTATCGGTAAAAACCGCAAATACAAATATTTGGTAGAAGCGTTAAAAATAACGCGCCCCGACACGGTTATCAGCCATTTCGAAACCAACGATATTCAAAATTTTGTTGATACGGTAATGAAGCAAGGCGACCGCGATTCTGTAGCCGTGGTGTTAAGTGACGATACAGTACCGCCTAAAAATTTCGACATGAACGTGTTTTGGACCATCATTGAATTGTCGCGCGCGGCAAGCATCAAAGAACGGCCGTTTAAAATTTTTGCCGAAATTATAGATCCCAAAAATCAAAAAAGTTTGGAAAATTTGAACATTCAGAATTTTGTCGTTTCGACACAAGTAGTTTCGACATTTTCGAACAAGTTATTAAACGACGTGAATTCCGTACATTTTTACGAAGAATTGTTCGTCAACCCGTCAAATTATTTAGATATCAATGTTTCGCGCGCGGACGAAGTATTTGATATTAAGGAAGCGCAGATCTTTTCGTCGTATGCCGAATTTGTCCACGCGGGCTATTACGGTACGCGCGTGGAGGGTACCGCGATTATGCCTTTTGGCATTTATACCGACGCGAAAAATTACGTTTTATTTTGCGCCGAATTGGACAAAAAACGCAGCTTTGTTGTAAACCCGGACAATAAAATCATTTACGCCCATATCAAAACAGGAAACGTATAAAATATTATCGCTGCTAAAGCCTTTCAAAATCAGCGGCGCCGTGTTTGCAAAGCGGGCAAACAAAATCATCCGGTAAAGTATCGCCTTCATGCACATATCCGCAAATCTTGCAGACAAATCCTTTTTTGTTTCCCTTAGGCGGCTGGGGCTTAGGCTTTATATTATCAAAATAATATTGATAGGTTACGCTTGCGTCGCGGGACAGTGAGAAGGCCTGATTCACCTCGGCGATAAACAGCGTATGTGTGCCGCAATCTATTGTTTCTTTCACTTCCCCGGAAATCACGCCGTTTGTCCATTCCGACAGATAACGGACGCCGTTTGACGTGCGCAGGGCTTCACCGCTGCCGGCGAATTTATCCGTGTCTTTTCCGCTCTTAAAGCCAAATTGCTGAAAAACTTGAAAAGGCGCTTTTTCGCTTAAAACGGAAACATTGAATTTTCCCGTCTTTAAAATCATGTCATGGGTATAATTTGCTTTATTCACCGCTATCGTTATCTTAATTGGAGTCACCGTTATTTGCATAACGGTATTGATAATACAGCCGTTGTCCTTATTGCCGTCCCTGGCTGTTAATACAAATAAACCGTAAGACAGCTTAAACATGGTGTTGGGATCGACCGTGTTTGGTACAGTCTGATTATTCTGAACAACTCCCGAGGGGGCGGGGAAATCCGCGGCTATCGCGTCCGCCATTTTTTCTATATCAGAAAGCTGCGCGGCTTTAATCCCTGATTGTATGCTGACATTATTTTCAATAATACTGATCTTTTCGCACTTGCCCAGTATTTCACGGATCAATTCGCCGCTTGTGGGAGCCCATGAACCGTTTTCGATTACGGCGGCGCGGCGGTTCTGAATATTGTGCGCCGCAAGATCATTAAGAAGGGCTTCCATTGTTACGAAAATTCCCGCGTTGTAAGTTGTAGACGCGAATACAAGGTGGCTCCATTTGAACGCGGCGCTCACTATCTCCGAGGCCGGCGTAACTGAAACGTCAAATATAACCGTTTTAATTCCTTTGTCGCGAAGGCGGCAGGCAAGAATTTCCGCAGCGTTTTCCGTATTACCGTAAACGGACGCGTAAGCGATCATAACGCCGCGTTCTTCAGGCTCGTATCTGCTCCAAAGCATGTATTTTGAAATGATTTCATTTAAGTTAGAACGCCATACAAAGCCGTGAAGCGGACATATCATTTCTATATTTAGAGCGGACGCTTTGTCCAGCGCCGATTGAACCTGTGTCCCGTATTTTCCGACTATATTTGAATAATAACGGCGGGTCTCGTCCATATAATCCTTCGCGAAATCCACTTCGTCCGCGAAAAGAGCGCCGTTCAGCGCTCCGAAGTGTCCGAACGCGTCCGCGGAAAAAAGTATTTTAGCCGTGGAATCGTAGGTAAACATGACTTCCGGCCAATGCACCATAGGGGCCATAATAAATTGAAGGGTGTGCTTTCCGGTATTCAATGTGTCGTTTTCTTCTACCAGATGGACGCGCGAGTCTATGTCAAATTCATAGAATTGTTTGATAAATTCCAATACTTTCGCGCTGCAAACAATTTTTATTTCCGGATGCTGCCGTATCAAATCGGGAATCACGGAAGAATGGTCCGGTTCGACATGCTGCACCACAAGGTAATCCAATTTTCTGCCTTTCAGCGCAACTTCAACATTTTCCAAAAATCTCTGCCGCACCGCCTTATCGACAGTATCAAACAGCACGGTTTTCTCGTCGGTTAAAAGGTATGAATTGTACGACACGCCCGCCGGTACGGAATAAACACCCTCAAAAAACGCCAGCCGCCTGTCATTCGCGCCGACCCAAATCAAATCATTAGTTATTTTCTTTATACAGTGCATTTCTATACTCCTTTATTCATTTCTTAGTTACAATATCTCCCATCCAACAGAACTAACATGCTCCTCTTCGCGGATTTTGTCAATAAGAGCTTCCGCGAGTTCTTCCCGGTTTTTGCCGAAAGCGTGCATTTTCGCTACTATTTGAATCTTGTCATCGCCAAGGTTCTTGCTCTCCAAATCGGTAAGAACCAATTTTGAGGAGGAAATATGGTCCATAATAATGGTACGGATAAGCTTTTTTTTATCTTCCGCGCAGACAGCCGTTATTTGATAACATTTGCCGCTTTCATCAAACAGGGGGCTGATTTTGTTTGAAATGGGACGCAGAATAACGTTAGCGGCAACCAGCAATATAGTCGCCACGAACGCGAACAGGATATATCCCGAGCTTGCCAGAACGCCTATAGCCGCCGTACACCATATTGTAGCCGCCGTATTTAAACCGCGGACATTCACGCCGTCCTTAAAAATTATACCGCTGCACAAGAAACCTAACCCGGTTACGATTTGCCCCGCAATTCTTGTCTGGTCCGGCGTAGCTATTATAAAAGATAAAATGACAAATATACACGAACCCAAACTGACAAGCACGTTAGTGCGGATACCGGCGGGATGGCCTGTCAGTTGTCTTTCAAACCCGATTATAAATCCAAATAATGCCGACGCCGCGATTCTGATAGTAAAATCCAATAATTCCATATGAACCTTCCTGTCAAATTTAACACGTATTAATATTATAGCATTAGTTGGGTATTTTTATCAATATTAGGAAAAATAACATAAAAACAACTAATTCTATGTTATTTATTTGTTTTTTAAGGCAATTATGGTTTTTGCGAACTGTGCGGCGGTTCTGCCTGAACGCCCGTTATATAAAGCTTCCCAGCGCGACGCTTCTTGTTTTATTTCTTCCGTAAATTGAATGTTTTCCAGTGATAAAATACCTTCAATTATCTTATAATAATCATCGTTTGTTGTATCAAAGTTTACGCGAATTCCGAACCGTTCGGATAACGACAGTTTTTCGCTCATGGTATCCCTTAAATGAATTTCGTCGCCTTCCCGGTCCTTCCATGTTTCATTGATAATATGAAACCTGTTTGAAGTCGCGTAAAATAAAATGTTTTCGGGCTGCCGTTCAATTCTTCCGTCTAAAATAACCTTTAATTTTTTATACCCCGTATCGCCTGTTTCAAACGATAAATCGTCCATAAAAATGATATATTTTAGGCGTTTGTTTTTAATGCAATTTATAAGCCGGGGCAGTTCCTCCGATTTTTCTTTAGGTATTTCCGCTAAACGCAATCCTTGATTACAGTATTTATTCAAAAGAGCTTTAATCATGGCGGACTTGCCGCTGCCGCTTGTGCCGTATAAAAGAGCGTTATTGGCGGGCAGTCCGCGTAAAAAAAAGGATGTGTTTTTTATGAGTATTTCTTTTTGTGAATCTAAACAAAAAAGGCGCTCTAAAGTAATATCATCAGGCGGAGCAATGCCCGTCAATTCATCCTGCCATCTGAAAGCGGTATATTTTGCGTTTTTTCCCGGCCCAAACGCGGAATAATGAGAGATTAAATTCTCCAGCATTTCCGGAGGGCTGCCTGATGACACGGCCTTTTTGAGTGAATTCTGATATTCTTCAAAATATATTTTATGTTTTAAAGAAGGAATATAATTTCCAAGCGGGTTTTTCGAAAATGCATCCCATAAAGTATTTAAATCTTCCAATGCGGCTGATTTCAAACTGTCTCCGATAATATCGGTCTCTTCGCATACTTTAGATAATATATTTTCATCTTCTAAAAGGGATACGGTTAAGTATTCCTTAAAGATATCATCGGTAAAAGATTCGGTTTCCGCGAATTGAATTAATTCCTTAAGAGATATATCTTCAATGTCGAAATTAATGTTAAATATTTTCACAATACGCCTTTTTAGGTTTTTCTCAATTTTTATGATAACGCAAAGCCGCCGTTTTTGTCTATATGCGGGTCAAAATAACTGCCATATTAAGATGAATATTCAGATTCTGTTTTCCCGGAAAAATATTGAATAAATATGTATTATATTGTATAATTAATGCAGGATGATATAAATGAGAAAAAAAGCCGGAATAGTTCTGATTTTAACTTCTTTATTAGCTTTATTCTCTTGCGCAAGCAGCAAAGCCGCCTCTCCCGGCGCGGCGTCCGCCTCTTATGAATCCGGCGAATCTTCACAAAGGGCAGGCGGCAATAATGACGAGCGGATGGTAACATATTCTTTATCATTGGAATTGAACGTTAAAAATACCGAAGAAACAAAAAAAATTCTTATTGAACAGGTAAAAGAAAATAATGGATTTATTGTAAAAGAAACAGAAAGATATATAACAACGCGAATTCCAGCGAATAACATGGATAATTTTATTAAAAGCGCAAAAACACTCGGAGAAGTAGAAAGTGAGACAAAGACAGGAACAGATATTACGGATCAATACCGCGATAATGTTATAAGATTGGAAAATTTAAAGAAAGTACGCGACAGATATTTATCATTGCTGGAAAAAGCAAACGCCGTAAATGATATTTTAAGTATTGAAAAAGAACTGGAACGCGTAAATACGCAAATAGAAATATTGGAAGGAAGAATAAAATACGAGGAATTAAGCGTAACATATTCAAATATAACAGTCAGATTCAGGGAGAAAGCGAAACCCGGTCCTATTGGCTGGATATTCTATGGATTGTATATAGGGTTAAAATGGCTTTTTGTGTGGAATTAAATAACTCTAGACGATAACGTCAGCCTCCGTCTTGGCTTTTTCAATCCCTTTTATTAACATTATTGTTCCTATAATAAATATTGCCAGGCCTGTTAAATCAAACCATAAGGGCTGAAATTCCGCCAGAGCGGAAAAATTACTGTTGAACCCCTTAATCGGAATAAATTCCCTGTATCTTACAACTATCGTATATAATGTATTATTAAAAAAATGAATAAATAAACATAATATTATTGAATTTGTTTCTATGCAAATCCACGCGGCAATTAACCCAAAAATAAATCCGCTGTAAAATTGCCACGGATTTAAGTGTATTATACCGAAAAGAAGGGCGCTTACAATTATCGCTTTTCTTTTTGAATAATTGTTTTTTAAACCGTCTAAAATAAGCCCTCTGAAAAATAATTCCTCGGTAAACGCCGGAATTATTCCTATTGCGATTATTGATATTATTAACGGCTGTCCGGCCAATAATGTATCAAATAAATAGCGGAATTTTTCCGGCGGAGGCAGAAAATAATTCAATACATTATCCGTTTCCGACGTTACAATGGTAAAGCCTGTTATAAAAACAACTGTTGCAATCCACAAAAACAAGGAAACCCTGTTAAGCTTAAATACTTCGTTAAATTTTCGTTTAGTTTCCTTAAAACCGATTATCAACGCTGTCCCAAAGGAAACTATGCTGGAAAAAACGGTTAAAACGCCCATAGCAAATGAATCATCATATATTTTGAATATTAATTTTAATACGCCTATTATAATGCCCAGAAATATTTGAATTCCCATTATTATCAGGCACAGAAAAATTGAATTTTTTATTGTCGGATAAATTTTATTTTCCATAATCAAAGATTATACAATATTTTTACTCTTGTTAATACCGTCAGTCTCCGTTAAAATGAAATTGTAATCGGGGGTAGGCTTATGAAAGCGTTGTTTATAGGCGGAACGGGAACAATCTCAAGCGCGATTTCGCGGCTTGCCGTTCAAAAAGGATGGGAATTGTACCTGCTTAACCGGGGCAGCCGAAACACTGAATTTAACGGAAAGAACATATACCATATTGATTGCGATATCCGCCAGGAAAGCGAAACCGCCGTAAAGGTTAAACTTGAAGGCATACTTAAAGATTCGGAGCAGAAATATTTTGACGCAGCGGCGGATTTTATAGCCTTTGTTCCCGAGAACCTGCAAAAAGATTTTGCCATATTAAACGGTCTCTGCCGGCAGTTCATGTTTATTTCATCCGCGTCGGCGTATCAAAAACCGCTGTCATCATACCTGATTACCGAAAGCACGCCGCTCGCGAACCCGTACTGGGAATATTCGCGTAATAAAATCGCCTGCGAGGAATACCTTGTTCAACAATACCGCGAGTGCGGCTTTCCTATTACAATTATCCGTCCCAGCCACACTTACGATGAAAGGAGCGTCCCCCTCGGCGTCCACGGCAAAAACGGAAGCTGGCAGGTATTAAAACGCATGCTTGACGGCAAACCCGTTATCATCCACGGCGACGGCTCAAGCCTGTGGACGCTGACGCATAACAGCGACTTTGCCCGCGCCTTTGTGCCCTTAATGGCGAATATCCACGCTATTGGAGAGGCGATGCAGATAACCACGGACGAAAGTATAACATGGAACCGGATTTACCAAATAATCGCGGACGCGCTGAATGTAAAACTTAACGCCATACATGTCGCGACAGATTTTCTCGCCGCGGCTTCGCAAGGCCGTTACGATTTTCTTGGCAGTCTTACAGGCGACAAGGCTAACACGGTAGTTTTTGACAACACAAAACTAAAACGCCTTGTCCCCGGTTTTTACCAACAGGTTTCGATAAGCGAAGGAATCAGAACGACTGTCGCCAACGTTCTTGCAAACCCCGCATTGCAAAAAGAAGACAAAGAATTCGACGAATGGTGCGACAAAGTAATATCGGCGCAGGAAGACGCGCTTAAAGCTTTGAAACAATGAAATTTATAAAAAATGAACATACATAAAACGACCGGTAATATTAATTCTAAAATCGCACCGGAATTATCTGCGTCAAAAACTCCGTCAAAAACTACACCGGCGCAGAGTACGACGCAAGCCGCAATGCCGCGTTCAATTTCTTCTCTGATCTCCGCGGTGGGGCTGCCGGCGGATAAGCTTTCGGCTTCGATTATTTCTTTTGCGCGGTTTTTTTCTTTGCCGCTAAAACCGGAACTGTTAAAAAATATACGGCAGCAGGCTTTTGAGGCGGCGCCTAACGCTTCGCTTCCCGAACCTGTCAAGACGGCGGAGGAGAGCGAACCTCAACCGAGTTCGAAGGGCGAAGGTTCCCCTCTTGAGCCTAAGCCGGGGATTGTTTTTAAAAACAGGGAGGCGCTTTCTCTTGCCGCCGCAGCGGCGGAAGGGAAGGGGGTGGAGCTTCAGCCTAAGGGGTTGGAAGCGTATGCGCGGGCGGTTGATCCCGATTGGCGGCGGCAGGATGGCGAACAGGGTGAACAGCGCGGGAAGCGAAAGAGAGAGGACAGTGAAAAAGGGGAAGTCCCTTTGCAAAAGACAGCGGCGATAAGCGCCGCGAATGTTGAAAAGATGGCGCTTGAGGGGGCGGGAAAAGAGCCCCTGCTTGAGATTCTTAACAGGCTTCCGGGAAAAGACGGGAAATGCTGGGTTGTGCTTCCTTTTGATTTTTCCGATAAGGGGCGCGAATTCAAAGTGTCGCTTAGAATACTTCTAGATACGGGTAAAACCGCAGACCGCGCGGATTGTATGGCTCTGGATGTCGCGGTTCGCGATATTGATGAAGACGGCAAAATTGAAAAACGGCGGCTCTTTGTCCTTGAACCGGCAAACAGGCTGTCCGTCTGGCTCTGGCCTGAAATCTCAAAAAAAGAGCGGGCGGAGCTTGCTCACGAACTGTCCGCTTTATTGGAAATCGCTCCCGGGCGTATTTTCATTAAGGCAAAAACCGAGGCGTTCCCCTTTGAAGCGGATTTTGGGAATGACTTATTACGATCAATAGACGAGGCGGTTTAAATGAAAAAGAGAAAACTGGCGTCCGCTATAGGGTATAAAGCCGGGGATTTTGCCCCCGTTCTTTTAGCCGCCGGCAGGGACAGGGAAGCGGAGCAGATTATCGCCGTCGCGCAAAAGGCTGGGATTGCGGTTGTGGAGGACGAGGCTCTTGCCGTCCTTTTGGATACAAGCGCCGCTGCTTGCTGCGCAAAACCAGGCGATTTTATTCCGCCGTGGTGCTGGGAGGCGGCGGCGAAAATACTGGCTTTTGTAATTAAAACTGATAACCCGGTGTAACCTATATTCATTTTTAATTATTTCCATTATAATATATTGTATGAGCGATAATTCAGGAAACAACAACAAAGGGGGGCCGCAATTTCCGTTTGGCGGTCCGAATTTTCCCGATTTTAAGCCAACCGGCGGGTGGAAATACTTCCTTATCTACAGCGCCGTCATCCTTATCGGAATTACCTTGTTTAATTATGTGTTTCTTAACAAGTCAAATTCCGCCATTGATTTTTCCGAATTTAAGGCGCGTATCGCTTCCGGCGAAATTAAGCGCGTGGAATTAACCGACGCCTACTTTACAGGGTATACAAACGCTTCAAAGCGCGATTCTTCACTGTCGCGTCTGGCGCGGTCTTCGTATGCCGCCGTGGACAAAGTATACCGCACAGTGTCCATCTATGATCAGGATTTTATTAAATTAATGGATGAAAAAAATGTCGCGTACGGCGCCGTTCCGCGCGAGGGAGGCGCGATACTCAGTTCCATTATCAGTTGGGTTTTACCTATTGCTATTTTTATTTTTCTTTGGCGCTTTGTTTTAAAGCGTATAGGCAATATAGGCGGCAATGTTCTTTCCGTCGGGCAGAACCGCGCCGTGATTGTCGCGGAAGGGGACATTGTTACGCGCTTCAGCGATGTCGCGGGCGTTGACGAGGCAAAAGAGGAACTTTTTGAAGTTGTCGATTTT
>Ga0268262_10005201_pt1 | contig 13001 bp, 7 predicted proteins | sample TergutNc150P3_FD_190354 | JGI IMG/M metagenome (GOLD analysis project Ga0268262, IMG submission 190354) | Nasutitermes corniger P3 segment gut microbial community from laboratory colony in Florida, USA - Nc150 P3 (SPAdes) (version 2) | ecosystem: Host-associated > Arthropoda: Insects > Digestive... | reverse complement strand
CGGTAAAGTTCCGACAGTGTTTTTGCGTTATTACTGCGATAGCCGTATTTTAAGCCGTCATAGCGAGAAAGGTTGGAAGACGCTTCAGCACAGGCGATGATGTAATATGCGGGTATTAAATAATCCATTAGCGGCATGTCAAATTCTTCGATTTTTGCGCCCGCCGTTTCAAATTCTTTTGCCGCCGCCAAAACAGCAAGCTTTACGTCTTCTTCTATTCCGTCAGCAAAATAATTACGGGGCAGCCCTATCCTTACCCCTTCAAGCCCGGTGTTTGGTTCGTTAAATGTAAACGGTTTTTCTATCACACAAGTGCTGTCCCTGTTATCCGGACCTGAGATGATTGACAGCAGAGCGGCGCAGTCGTCAATGTTTTGCCCAATGGGGCCAATCTGGTCTAAAGATGAGGCATAAGCAATCAGTCCGTAACGAGACACAGCGCCGTAAGTCGGCTTAATGCCCGTAACGCCGCAGAAAGCGCAGGGCTGCCTTATACTTCCGCCTGTATCAGAACCAAGCGCTAGAGGCGCTTCCCCCGAAGTTATTGCCGAAGCGCTGCCGCCTGAAGAACCGCCTGCAACACGTGAAGTATCCCAGGGATTGTGAACTGAACCGAATGCGCTTGTTTCGCTGGAGCCACCCATTGCAAATTCATCCATATTGGTTTTTCCGATTACTATCATTCCGGCCTGTTCCAGTTTTTCGATTACTGCGGCATTGTATATCGGAATATAACCGCCCAGCATCTTCGATGCGCACGTAGTTTCTATTCCCTCTGTCGAAATATTATCTTTAACGGCAACCGGAACGCCGGCAAGCGGCGACAGCGTTTCTCCGTTGTCCAGTTTCGATTGTATCTCCTTTGCCCGGATAAGAGCGCAGGAAAAAGCTTTTTCTTTTGAGACAGGTATAAATGCGTTAAATTGATTGTCTGTTTTTTCTATTAAATCTATATATGCTCTGACTGTTTCCGCTACGCTGAATTTTTTGTCCTTGATTGCGGCGGACAGTTCCAATGCGCTCATGTTAAGCATAACATTTACCTCACTCTACAGTCTTGGGAGCAATAAACATTTCATCGTTCTTGGCAGGAGCGTTTTTAAGGATAAGCTCACGATCAACGGAGGGGAGTGCTTCATCGTTGCGGAAATCATTCACATTATCAAAAGGATGGCTACGTTCAGGCACGCCGTCAGTATTTAATTCACTTAGCCGCGCCATATAGTCAAGAATTTTCTGTAAATCGCCGGTTATACGGTTTTTTTCACCGTCTGAAAGCGTGAGACAGGATAAGTCTTCAAGATATGAAATTAGGCTGCTGTCAATCTGCATGATATTTTCTCCTACTATGAAATAGTATCATTTTTAGAAATAAAAAAACGGGTTGCGCAGGCTGTAAACCTACAACCCGTTTACTGTTTATGATTGGAAAGCTGGGATTCATATTTCGCCGCTTGCAGCGGGGTAGATTCATTTTAATTTGTTAAAAATATTTGCCGCTGCCCTATACAGATTCGATATTTAAATAGGGTTATTGGAGATTCTCTTAAGAAAATCTTCTATTTCTCTATTCCGGTCCAATATTGATTTTTGTTGTTCCGACATGGACAGATGTATTTTTATCCGCTGGAGCAATAACGGGGTAACAAAAGGCTTGTGGATATAATCAACAGCTCCAAGTTTTAAGCCTTCCATCTCGCTTTTCTCATCGCTCATTGCAGACAGGAATATAACAGGTACATCCTTGAATCGCTCATCGCTTTTCAGTTTTTTTATTGCCTCATACCCATCCATATCCGGCATCCCCACATCCAACATGATTAAATCCGGTGTAACATGCTCCAATAATTCAAACATTTTGAATGCAGACGGACAGGGATACACCTCATAAAGGTCCTTCAATGTGTTCCTGATAGCCGCTAAATTTTCAGGAATATCGTCTACTGCGATAATTTTTTTTTGCTCACCCGCCATTTTATTTCCTCCTACTCATATTCATTAAGCTTTTGAGTTACTTCAATAAAATCCGAATTTTCGATTTTATCTCTTATCCATTTTATCAGATCGCCGTCATTTTCGTAATCGGTGCTTTCCAGCAAAGTCAAAATTTTGTCAGTGCCTTTAATGTCGTATTTTTCGCAATTCTGCCGTAATTGTTTCAGAAGCTCCTTATCGGGGGCTTTCAGGACGGGCTTTTTCTCTTTAGTAGCGTCATACTGATCCAGCCATGTTTTTATGTTGGAAACAATAATTTTTGTATCGGCAATAAGTTTGCCGTTCAGCGCCCAAACGGCTTTTAAGTTGCCTTCCTTGGATAATTTTTCCAGTTCAAAAGCCGCTTCCCGTATCTCCTCCGCGCCTATATTGGCGCTGGAGCCTTTCAACCCATGTACGGAGATGTTATATTTAGGCAGAGTTTCTTCCGAGACGCTCTTCAATTTTTCCAAAAGTCCGGGAGTATTGGTAACATAGGAGCGCAGCAGCGTCAGATAAACACTCGTATCACCGGCGTACAGGGCAAGCCCTTTTTTTGTGTCTACGCCCGGTATTTCTATTGTTATCGGTGCGTAATAATCGTTATAAACCGGCGCGTTTAATACAGGAACGTCGTCACGGTTTTCGTCACGCACCCATTTTCTGATAACCGAATCCAACTCCGCCATGTCTATGGGTTTGGTTATATACGCCTGAAAATCATGAGCGTAAAACAATTGATCCGTTCCATGGATGGCGTTGGCGGTCAGGGCGATTATCGGTATCTTCTTCGCGTATTCCGTACCTAAAGCGCGGATATGATCCACCGTTTCTATACCGTCCATATCGGGCATCATGTGATCCATGAATATGGCGTTGTAAACAGGCTCCCCGTTTTTTATCCTCTCAATCGTCGCTGGTCCGTTGTCCAGACAGTCAACCTGCATCTTGTATTTGCGCAAAAGACCCGACGTAACGTCCAGGTTGGTCATGACATCGTCAACTACCAGCACGCGGGCGTAGCTCAAATCAAGCCGTAATATCTTTTTGTTGGCAACACGCTTGTCCTCGGCATACTGGAAATTGCGGAGTTTTTTGGCAGCATCCGGGCCGAGAATCATATTATCGACAAAACCCTGATTGAGCCGGACATGGAACGTAGTGCCCTTGCCGTACTCGCTTTCCGCTTTTATTTCCCCATTCATCAACTCCACAAGTTTTTTGGTAATGGGCAGACCAAGCCCCGTACCTTCAATATGGCGGTTGGTCTTGGTATCGACCTGAATATAATCTTTAAACAGATTTTTCAGGTCTTGCTCGCGTACGCCGATGCCGGTGTCGCTGATTGTAATATCCATCCATACGGTCTTGCCTTCGCGCGTGTAGCGTATAATTAAATCAATGCTTCCTTCGCGCGTATACTTGACGGCGTTAGTCAAAAGGTTGATTAATATCTGTTTCACGCGCAAGTCGTCGCCAAAAAGTCTTTCCGGCATGTCATCTTCGATATCCAAATGGAATTTTATGGGTTTTTCCCCAAGGCGTGTAATAACAACGGTAATGACATCATTCAGGAGGCTCGCTGTAAAATACTCAACCGGCGTTAATTCCAGCTTGCCCGACTCAATTTTGGAAAAGTCCAAAATTGAGTTTACAATGCTTAAAAGCGTGCCTCCCGCGTTGTTTATTTTCAATAGATTATTGGTGATAAAAACATCCTGGCGGTTGTCTTCCAGTATTAAATCGGTAAGCCCGATAACCACGTTAAGCGGTGTCCTGAGCTCATGGCTCATGTGGGCAAGGAAAGATGTCTTGGAATCCAAAGCGGCGCGGATTTCATTTTCCATTGTCTTGCGTACGGTTATGTCGCGCCCGATGCATAATATTCCGACAACTTCCCCGTTCTGCTTTAGCGGGGACATAACCGATTCAAAAAAAGCTTTTTTTCCTGTTAACGGCGCCGACAGGCTTAATTCGCGGGCAACTGTTTTATCGTTCTGCATTACGGATAATTCTGTTTTATTTATCTTCTTTAACAATTCTGGGGAAAACCATGCGCTGTCCTCATCAGACTTGCCCAGCATATCCGCTTCGGAAATACCCCAAAAATTTTCAAAAGGCTTGTTGCATTGCGTATATTTTAAATTGGTATCCTTGCAAAACAGGATGTCGGGGATTGTATCAACTATCATCTGCAGCTTGGAACTCTTAAACGCAAGCTCTTCCTCCAGCTTTTTACGCCGGCCCATGTCGTGTATAATGGCAATTATCCCCACAACAGCGCCGTTCTGCATTATAGGAGCCTTAACCGTTTCAAAAAAACTTTCTTTTCCGGTATTGGGCGAGTGTATTTCTTCTTCAAAAATAATTACCCGGTTTTCGGATATTACTATCTTTTCTTTTTCATGAATCATCTTCATATCTTCGCTGTGGAACCATGCGCCGTCTTTATCAGACTTGCCGACAATTTCAGATTCCTTGACACCCAGAAATTGTTCAAAGAGAGTGTTGCATTGCGTGTACTTGTAATTTGTATCCTTGCAGAACAGTATATCCGGAATTGAATTAATCACCGCCTGAAGCTTGGATGTCTCGAACTCAAGAGCGCTTGTCCTATCCTTTACCATAACTTCCAGCTGTTTGCCAATATTGCGGCTTCTTTTCAAAAAGATTGAAACAAGGAGAAGTACCATGAAAAATACAACTGACATGCCGATTAACCAGGGGAGACGGGCTCTAGTTAATTTAGCCCTGTAATCGTAACTTCTGTTCATCCACTGGTTTGAAATATTATTTATATTGATAAGGCTAAGGGCCTTGTCGATAATTGACTTGAGAACAGCTACGTCCTTGTTAAACCCGAACGAAGTATCAAATTCATCATCAAATATTAAATTGAGTTTAAAACCCGTTTCTTCGTGGTAGTTGGTGAAAATAACCAGTCTTCTCCGGCTGGAGAAGAGAGCGTCTACTTCGCCGCTTTTTAACTTATCCCATGTTTCTTCCTGGGTGTTAAATTCTGTGAAATTCTGGTGATTGGGAAACATTTTTTTAAATAACTCGGAGTAATGGGAGTTCTTGCGCGTGCCGACGCGCAAATAAGAAACCTCGCTTACATCGATATTACGAAAATCCGATCTTGTTATAAACGCGTAATTGTCCTGTAAAAGCGAAACATCCGACCATAAAAAACGGCCTTTATACTCTTTTGTACGATACAACTCGGAGATGATTAATGCTTTACCGTTTTCAAGCATGGCAATCAGTTCATGGTATTGAACGTGCGGTTCGTTGACGCATTCAAACGTAATACCCGTCATGTCTGCGATTTCATAAAGCGAGTCAAAATAAATTCCCTGCCATTGATCTGTTTCAGTGTCAAAAAAACTAACAGGGTAATTGTTGAACTCGGCGGCTATAGGAACCACAGGATGACGGTTAATGTATGAGCGTTCATCTTCGGTAAGAATTGTGTATAGTTTAGTTCCCAGATATTTCTGATATCCTGATTTGCGAAGACCTGCCAGATAGGTAAGGGTACGGGTATCCAAGGCTTTATCAAGAGCGGAGATTATCGGTTTAAGTTCCGCATTCCCAGTTAAAAGGGAGAACGGACTGAAAATTAATGGGAAAAAATCCTCTCCGACTACATTGCCGAAAACGTCAAAAACAGCTTCCGTGTTATCCAGTGCGATATACGCGTCGATTTCGCCGCTTTTGAGCAAAGGGTAAGCGTCTGTATGATTGTAAACAAAAACGGCATCAAAAGCGTATCCGGTGTTTGCGGCAGTATCGGAGACCAGTACGGAGTCCGCCAGAAAAGCGTAACGCGGACGGCGTGAATTTATGATATTTTCAAGCGGTTCACTGCCCGCAATCCGGTAGATTTTAAACGGGCGCTGGGAGATTGGCCTTGTCTGGAAGTAAACCGCCCTGCGTTGGGATGTTTCCGCCAGTTCAATAGTAAAGTCTATTTCCCCGTCATCAATTTTTTTCAGTAAACTGCCCCATTCGTAGAACACCGGCTTAAACGGTATCTCGAAGACATTGGATAACCAATTGTAGAAAAGGATAGTATAACCTGAAAGCTGACCGTTCTTATCGTAGAACGAATCAGTGTTGAGGTTTATGGCGCAGTCAAAATAGCTGTATTTTTTCTTGAGAGCTTCGATGGCGTTGATTTCGTCCTTAGTTATGCCTGGTATGTCCCTGAAAGAGAGGGTTTCTATTGACAGATTAGGCTGTTCTTTGGAAGATTTCCTGCAGCTTGAGAGTACGGTTAAAATGAGAACAATAACTGATATTATTTGTATTTGCAGGCTGCCATTTTTCATTATGTTCCCCTTTTACCAATGGCTGACATAAATAATTGTAGTTTATTATACCATAATTGGTTAATCATATACAAGAACTTGGCTAATTTATACAAAAAAAGGAGAATAATAAGATGATTTTTTTATTAAGTACAATTTTTCATAACTTCAGATGTTGTTTTAATTTCGCGTATATAATTTTCGGAACAATCGGTTTTGAGATATGATCGTTCATGCCTACAGACAGGCATTTTTCTACATCTTCTTTAAAAACATCCGCTGTCATTGCTACAATGGGAATTTCCTTTGCCTTCGGGAAATCAAGCGCCCGTATTATCTTTGTCGCTTCATCTCCGTCCATTTCAGGCATGTTAATGTCCATAAGAATTATGCAGTATTTTTCGTAATTCACTTTGAACTTTTCAACAGCTTCTTTGCCGTTTTCGGCATAATCAATAGTAACGCCGGTTTTTTCCAGATACTTGGACAGCACTTCCCTGTTGAATTCCATATCTTCCGCCGCCAATATGGTATAACCTTGTAAATGTAAATCGGTCGCCTTTATTCCGGGGGCAGGCGCTGCCGTAACCGTGGCTTCGGCTGCCGCCTGTTTTCCCTTTTTCATTTTTAAGGTGAATATAAATTTTGCGCCCTTGCCGAGTTCCGACTCAATCCATATCTTTCCCTGCATGAGTTCTATAATCCGTTTGGAAATGGCAAGCCCCAGTCCCGTGCCGCCGAATTGTTTTGCGATAGTGCGGTCAGCCTGGTTGTAAGCCGAGAAAAGTTTTGTCTGCTGTTCCGGCGAAATCCCGATGCCTGAGTCCGCAACTTCTATTCTTATTGTAACTTCATCGTCTTTTTCTTCCAGCTTTTGCGCGTTCAATTGAACTTTGCCGTTGTCCGGCGTGAATTTAATCGCGTTAGTCATAAGGTTTGTAATGACCTGCGCCAGCCGCAATTCGTCGCAGATTACAATAGACGGAATATCTTTGCTAATATCAGTTACAATCTGTATATGTTTCTCTTGGGCTTTTATACCTGTTACGTCAACAATGTTTGTCATCATCTTTGAAAAATCAAATTCACTGTCGGACAGCTCAAGTTTATTCGCCTCAATTTTGGACATGTCAAGAATATCGTTTATAACGCCCAAGACGTGCTTTGCCGCGTTTCCCGCTTTTTCAAGATAGACTTTTACGCCTTCAAGAGTTTTTTCCTCATTTGCGATGTTTATCATGCCGATAACGGCGTTTAACGGAGAGCGAATTTCATGGCTCATATGGGAAAGGAAGTCGCCCTTGGCTTGGGACGCACTCTCCGCCTCCAGTTCCGCCGCTTCGCGCAGTTTGACTTCTTCTGTTTTTAAATCAAGCAAATGCTTAATTTCCGCCTGCTGTTCCATTATGGACAGATACGTTTTTATCCGCTGGAGCAATAACGGAGCGACAAAGGGCTTTCGGATATAGTCGACGGCGCCGTAGCTTAATCCTTCCAACTCGCTTTGTGCGTCCGTCATTGACGTAAGGAATATAACGGGTATGTCCTGGTATTGAGGATCGTTTTTCAATTTGCCTATAGCCTCATATCCGCCCATCTCCGGCATTTCTACGTCCAACAGGATTAATTCCGGTTGAATATGTTTCAGCAGTTCAAACATCTTCGCTGCGGAGGGGCAGGGATATACCTCATATATATCTTTCATGGTATTCTTGAGGGCGGTCAGGTTTTCGACATTATCGTCTACCGCTATAATTTTTTTTCGTTCATTGCTCATTTACAACTCTCCTTATGACGGTAAATGCGTTTCAAGACGCTTAAGCAACGATGTAGAATCAAATGGTTTTTGTATATAATCAACAGCGCCAAGGCTGAACCCCTTCTTTTTGCTTTCTTCATCATTCATGGAAGTAAGGAAAATAATGGGTATTTCACGGTTTTTATCGCTGCTTTTCAGCTTCTCCGCCGCTTCATACCCGCTCATCTCCGGCATCTCAACGTCCAGGAGAATTATGTCTGGCTTAATATGTTCCAATATGTCAAACATCTTTGCTGCGGAAGGGCTTGGGTATACTTCATATAAATTTTTAAGAGTGTTTTTGAGGGCGGTCAGGTTTTCGACATTATCGTCTACTGCTATAATTTTTTTCCGTTCATTTCCCATTTACTTAATCCTCCTTGGTAATTATAGCTCCGTAGTATTGCAATAGCAACAGCCATTGCGGTGAAGCGTTTGTTATTTTTCATACAACATAGAATCGTAAAATTTTACCTGATTACGGCCTGAATTTTTCGCAACGCAGAGGGCTTCATCAGCCTTCTGTATGACGATTTGCAGAGTATCGGTTTTAAGTAATTTGGACATACCTATGCTGCAGGTAACCCTAATCTCATCTCCCTCATAGCTGATAAAGATGTGTTCCATGTTATCCCGTATTCTTTCCGCCAGCATGCTGACTTCTGTTTCATCCGAGATCGCAAACAAGATAACAAATTTTTCACCTCCGTAACGGCTGATCAAATCATAGGAACGAATAGTCTGTTTGATAATATCCGCAGCCGATTTCAAAACTGTGTCTCCCGCGGTGTGACCGTAGGTATCATTGATTTTTCTGAAAGAATCAATATCCACCATAGCCATATATATTGACTGGTTAATCCTGATAGCTCTCTGTATATCCGCTTCAGCGAGTTCAATAAAATGCTTTCTGTTGTAGAGTCCCGTAAGAGCGTCCGTGTAGGAGGCTTTTTCCATTTCTGTCAGAAAATTAACATTGTCCGTAATATCTGTGAACAGAAAAATCCTGCCGATGAAAGTTTTTTCCTCAATAAAAATAGGACTTATACTGGCTCTGTAATATCTGGTGCTTTCATTGGTAACAGAGAATTCGACAGAACCATGCTCAATAGTGTTAAGTTCTTCAGGCCAGCTCTTTACAAAAAATATTGATTCCCCTTTTGAAATCTTGGTAATTCCCGGAAGCATTTTTGCCATTACGGGATTGGAAGTCAGGTAATTATTATCTACATCCACAAGGACAAAACCTTCTCTGATGTGGTTCATTGCGTTTATTGTCGCTATGGAAATAATTTCTATTTTTTGATAATCCAGCAGGGCAATGCGTGATTTTATCCGCTGGAGAAGCAGCGGGGTGACAAAAGGCTTGTGTATATAATCAACAGCGCCGAGTTTCAAGCCGATAATTTCGCTTTCTATGTCTTCTCTGACAGTCAGAAACATGAATGGTATTTGTTTGTATTTTACATCACTTTGCAGTTTCTCCGCGGCTTCATACCCGTTCATTTCAGGCATATTCACATCCAATAAAATTAAATCCGGCAGAAAATGTTCCAGCAAAGTAAACATTTTTAACGCTGACGGACATGTATACACTTCGTATAAATTTCTTAATGTATCTTTAAGAGTGGTCAGGTTTTCAAGATTATCATCTACTACAATTATCTTTTTTCGTCCGTTACCCACTTTTATGATTCCTCCCTATCATGGCAGAAGATGTTTTTTGAGTGTATCATATAAATCTACCGCGTCAATCGGTTTTCCTATATGATCGTTCATGCCTGCTGACAGGCATTTTTCGATGTCTTCATGAAAAACATTCGCGGTCATGGCTATGATAGGAATTTGCTTACGCAAATCCCCTTCAATTTCACGTATTGCCTGAGTTGCTTCATATCCGTCCATTTCTGGCATTTGAACATCCATTAAAATTAAGCTGTATTTACCGGGATTCGCCTTAAACATTGATACAGCGCCGGCTCCGTTATCTGTAAAGTCTATAGAAATCCCCGTCTCTTCCAAAAGAGAGGCGAGAATTTCTCTGTTGATTTCAACATCCTCTGCCGCTAATATTGTATGTTCCTTAAAGTTAAAATCTGCATCCTTTGAGTCGTCCGGTTTAAGGGAAACATCTTTAGCATCGCCGCCGGAGCCTTTTTTTGCCTTTATGGTAAATATAAATTTTGAGCCTTTATTAAATTCCGACTCTATCCATATTGTTCCTTGCATGAGTTCCACAATCTGTTTGGAAATAACCAGGCCAAGCCCTGTACCGCCGAAATTTTTTGAAATACTGCTGTCAGCCTGATTGTAAGATGTGAAAAGCCGTTTTTGCTGTTCTTCTGTAATTCCGATACCGCTGTCGGCGACTTCTGTTCTTATTGTAACTTCATCGCCTGCTTCCTCTGTCATTTCAACGTTCAATGTAACATCGCCTTTTTCCGGCGTGAATTTTATCGCGTTGGTAAGCAGATTCGTAACGACCTGCGACAACCGTAATTCATCGCCGATTAGGAACTGCGGAATGTTTTCTTTCACATTAACGGTAATATGCTGATGTTTTTCTTCGGCGCGGACGCTTATTAAATTAATAATACCGGTCAGCATTTTTTTAAAATCAAATTCACTGTATGAAAGCTCAAGTTTATTCGCTTCAATTTTTGACATATCAAGAATATTGTTGATAATATTCAGGAGATGTTTTGACGCGTTGCCCGCTCTGTCAAGACAATGTTTTATCTTTTGAATATCTTCTGTGCCCGCCGCGATGTTTATCATTCCTATAACAGCGCTTAACGGAGTGCGAATTTCATGACTCATGTGAGACAGGAATTCACCTTTGGAGCGTGAAGCGTTCTGCGCTTCCAGTTTGTGATCTATAAGAGTCAGATGCATTTTTATCCGAAGGAGCAATAACGGGGCGACAAAAGGCTTGTGGATGTAGTCAAGCGCGCCCAGTTTTAAGCCTTCCATTTCGCTTTGAGCGTCGTCCATGAAAGTCAGGAATATAACTGGTATTTCATGGTACTTATCGATACTTTTCAATTTTTTCATCGCCTCATACCCGTTCATATCCGGCATCTCCACATCAAGCAGAATTAAATCGGGCTGAATATGCTCCAGTAAATCGAACATTTTTGATACGGACGGACAGGGATATACATCATATATGTCTTTCAGGGTGTTTTTGAGGGCGGTCAGGTCTTCAAGATTATCGTCTATTACAATAATCTTTTTTCGCTCACCGCTCATCTAACCAAGTTCTCCATTTAAAGCCTGATCGCTGTAAGTTGGTCAGGAATACTGCACAAGCCGTTCCGCAACTTCGCCTATTTCCGATATGACGATTTTTTCCCTTATCCATGCCATTAAATCCGCTTCTTCCTCGTAGTCAACTTTGTCAAGTTCCAGCATTACTTCGTCTATTCCGCTCATATCATAATTTTCACAGCACTGTCGGAGCTTCGCCAGAAGCGCACGGTCGGGGGCTTTTTGGCGCGGTTTTGCGTTTTGAGAGTCATACTGCTCCAGCCACGTTTTTACATTGGCTACAATTACTTCCGCATCGGCGAGGAGTTTGCCGTTTTTAGACCAAACAGCCTGCAAGTCTCCGGCTCTGGACAGATTTTCCAGTTCCAGAGCTGCAGCCCGTACATCTTCCGCGCCAATGCCTGCGCTTGTTCCTTTTAAACCATGTACTGAAATAACATACTCAGGCAAGGTCTCTCCGGTGACGTTCCGCAGTTTTTCCAAAGTTGCGGGTGTGTTGGCAATGTATGAGCGCAGCAGAGGTATATAAATATCCGTATCACCGGCGTAAAGAGAAAGCCCTTTTTTCGTATCTATTCCCGGTATCTCTATTACTACTTTCTTTTCTTCAGGAGTTTCAGATGAGGCTGATTCCGATTCAGCGGAAACAGGATCATCCTGATGTCTTTTACTGTCATATACCCATTTCCTCAAGATTGTATCCATTTCCATTACATCAATCGGTTTGGTAATAAAATCCTGAAAACCGTGCGCGTAAAACATCTTGTCGGTTCCCTGTATGGCGTTGGCGGTCAGGGCTATAATAGGAACATTTTTTGCGTATTCCGTACCTATCGCGCGGATATTGTCCGCTGTTTGTATACCGTCCATTCCGGGCATCATGTGATCCATGAATATGGCGTTGTAAACAGGATTTCCTTCGCGTATCCGGTCAATCGCGGCGGGTCCGTTACTTAAAACGTCAACCTGCATTTGGTATTTGTGTAAAATGCCGGACGCAACGTCCAGATTGGTCTGCATATCGTCTACCACCAGAACTTTGGCATAACTCAAATTTACCCTTACCAGTTTTCTGGTAGCAATGCGCTTGTCGTCGGAGAAGCTGAAGGTACGGAGTTTTTCCGAGACTTCCGCTCCGAGAGGCATATCGCTGACAAAACCCTGCTTTATGCGGAAACGGAACGTTGAGCCTTTGCCGCGCTCGCTCTCTACACCGATTTCTCCGCCCATCATTTCTACAAGTCTTTTGGTAATAGGTAAGCCCAATCCCGTACCTTCAATGTTACGGTTTGCGTTGGCTGAGACTTGATAATAATCAAGGAAAAGGTTTTTAATGTCTTCCTTGGGAATACCCATGCCGCTGTCGGAAACGGCGGCATCCACCCACATTGTGCCGCCTTCGCGTGTGCAGCGTACAACAAGTTCGATACTTCCCTCGCGGGTGTACTTAATGGCGTTGGTGAGAAGATTTGTAAGTATTTGTTTCACCCGCAGATCATCGCCGTACAGTTTGTTCGGCAGATCGTCTTTGATATCCAATTTGAACATTATGGGTTTTTCACCGAGACGGGTAAGAACAAGGGTTATAATATCGTTCAACATGCTGGACACGTAATACTCAACCGGCGATAAAGTAAGTTTGCCTG
>Ga0268262_10005200_pt1 | contig 13003 bp, 13 predicted proteins | sample TergutNc150P3_FD_190354 | JGI IMG/M metagenome (GOLD analysis project Ga0268262, IMG submission 190354) | Nasutitermes corniger P3 segment gut microbial community from laboratory colony in Florida, USA - Nc150 P3 (SPAdes) (version 2) | ecosystem: Host-associated > Arthropoda: Insects >... | reverse complement strand
TGATAAATACTATAAACGAAGACGGTGAATTTGTGTCTGAGAATTACGAAATTTTTGAAGTTTACAGCGGCAAGAGCTATGGCAGGGGCTTTGGTTTAACCCAAGAAAGGCTAAATGATGTTAAAACCTGGATTTTGTCCCCGCAAATATATAGAATTTCCAGAAGCGGAGAAAATGCAAGCTCTATTTTGAACTATATAACCGTACAGGTAAACCCTGGCGAATTGAGCAATGTTGAGCTTGTTTTTGAAGAAAGCACAGGAAGGCTTATTGCAGGCGGAGTGCATAAAATGCGCATAAATGCCGGAAAAGATTCTTATTGGACTTATGGGCTTAGGGTTGGCGGTTCTGCCAGCTATACAACTTTGCTAACGGCAGACACTCAAGTAAACAGCGCGTGGAATGCCCTCGGCGATTTGCGTTTGCGCGCTCTTTACAATCGCACAAAAATATTTTGGTTAACGGAATTATACGCAAGGGAAAATATGCAGTGGTTAAACGAAGAGAAAAAGGAATCTCAGTGGAGCGTTGCCCAAGACTTGCTGCAGTTTCAAAGTTCTATTGTGTATAGATTTTTTGACTGGATTGGTCCATACACTAGGGTAAATGCAAAAACACACATTTTTCCGGAATACTATTGGATTAGCGATACCACAACTACATATAAAGTAAGTTTAAGAAGTGATACCTTAGAATTTGAAGGCGAAAAAGTTCGCATAAGCCCTCCTTTTGACCCGCTTCGCATAGGGGAGGGTATAGGCTTGAATTTGCAACCTGTTGTTTCAAATGCAGTGGATATTTCTGCTCAAACTGGTTTTGCTGCAAGGCAAATCATAAGGAGAAAAATTCTAATTCCAAGCAACAATGCAAAAACCGTATTCATTTCCGCAACCAACGAATCTTATGATTATGGCTGGGAAAATTCTATTAATATAAGGCTTGCTTTCCTAAGATTTTTTACGCTTGATTTATTAGGTGAGGTGTTTTTTCCAAACGCCAAAATTAAAGATTACATAATTGAGGAACTCTCCGCAGATTTGCGTTTTTCCCTTACTCGCTATTTGGAGTTGTCTTATCAGCAGCAGCTTCACGATCGCATAGCGGCGGGCATGGAAGGAGCCAAGGGCGAAGCCAGATTTGAAAGTTTGAATACGGTGCAGTTGAGGCTGTATGTCAACTTCTGAATTGCTTAATGCTTGGGCAGACCATAATCGCAAGTTTGAGAATTTTCGTTTTGTGTATCCGGTTATTTCAAGGCGAGCAAAAGGATTGTCTATTGGCATAAATTGCACACCAAATGGAATTTGCTCCTTAGACTGCGTTTATTGCCAAGTTAATAAAAAAAACATATCTGCAAAAATTCCATCTGTGGATGAAATTATTTTTGAATTGAAGGAAATACTCTCTATATATCGTAAAACAAAATTATCCAAACATTTTCCGCACGTTGAGGAGAAAAACAGAATATTAAAAGACATCGCTCTGAGCGGAGATGGCGAACCAACTCTTTACCCCTATTTTGATGAATTATGCAAACAGTTAAAGGGAATTTTGGAAATTCCAAAATTGGTGTTAATAACAAATGCAATGCACTTGGAAAAAATTCGGGATTTTAGCGGTGAAATCTGGGGAAAACTTGATGCTGGCACGGATGAATGGCTTGGTTTTATAAACCGTCCACAGAAAAAAATAAATATTGAGTTAATAGAACACAATTTGAAATTTGCCGTTTCAAAATTCCCCTTGCGAATACAAACTATGCTCTGCGAGGCAAAAGGCAGGAACCCAAACGAAATGGAAATTGAGAGTTATGCCGAAATTGTGCAAAGAATTTACCAAACCAGCCCTGAAAACCTGTTAAGCGTTCAGCTTTATTCCGTGGTTCGCCAAACTGCGGAAAATTCTGTAAAACCGCTTTCAAAGGAATTTTTGGAGAATGTAAAAAATGTATTGCATGAGAAAATTTCTAATTTAAGCGTAGAGGTATTTTGATGTCTTGGTTTGTTTTAATAATTCCTCTCTCCTTTAGCCTTTTGGTGCAGTTTTTGCTTTGGTTCAACTTGTTGTTTCCGTATAACTTTCTCTTTGAAAATTTCGACAGAAGCCTTTACCTTGCCTTTTCGCTTTCTGGTTTTTTTGAAGCCTGTATTTCAATTGTGTTTTTCAAAATAATGGAACTTGAAGAAATGAACAAAATAGTTGTTATTGCGGCAAGCATTTTTCAGGTGCTTTGCATTTTAAGCTGCGCATTCTTTTTTCTTTCAAGTTTAACGGGCTGGCTGTTGATTTAGTGCTTTTTTTGTAAATTTTCAATATACACATACACCTCTTTTTCAAGCATATCCCGCTTTATATCCGTAAGGAGTTTTATCAAATTTTCTTTTTCCTCTTCTTGTTCTATGGATTTTTCAATCAGCAAATTCGGCTCTAATTCCAAAACGCAGTTGAATTCAACTGAATTCACGTTTGTATTGTAAAATTCCACGCATTTAAATGGCAACAAATTGAAATTCAGCATATTGTACAGCAATAATAAAAAAGTTTCCGGTGTAAAAACCGAGAAATGAACATCCACATATTCACCTTTTAATGCTCTAAAATAATCATTTTTTGCCTTTTCAAATTGCTCTTTTGTTCTCGGCAAATTATCAAAATTTGCAGGATTATTCCACCAATATATACAGTCGTTTGTAGTTGCGGCTAATTTGAAATCCAAAACTCTAGCAGGCAAATTTTTTATTCCGTTTGCATAAATATCGTAAACTTCTGCAAATGATGTAGGCTGGCGAAACCTGTCAAAGCAAAATCTATGGTCGGGCACGGCAAGGCATAATTTGCCGTTTGCATTCAAAACATTTTTTATATCATCGAAAAATTTGAGCAATTCTGGAATATGTTCAATTACGTGGCTCATAACTATATAATCAAATTTTTCTTCGGCTTTAATTGATTCACTGTAAGTTCCCTTAATTACATAGTCAATATTTACAATAGCCTCAATGCTTATGTTATCGTTGTTATTGTTTCTGTAAAAATCTTTTACCGCTTGGGTATTTCTTATGTCTGCATAAAAGACGTTTGCATTTTGTTTTTTGAAAATGGGTCTATCCAGCGGGCCAATTTCTAAAATCCGCTTTGTTAAATCCATTGTTTTTTCCCACGGTCTCATATATTACCACCTAGGCACTTTAACCTTGCCTCGCAAATCTATGTTTCCTGCTTTGAGCAATCCGTTTGAAGGAGGAGGAATGTCGGTATAGGCAGGCAATTTATTTTTCCATTTCTGAATAAAAATATCGCTCCATTCTTTCCATTCTTCTTTGAAAGTTCCCATGCTTTTGTGCAAAACACGGATATCTGCTGTGACATAAACCTTGCCGAACTCAAGTGCTTGCATGCAAATATCCAAATCGTAAAAATGAAATTTTGTGAAAGTTTGCTCATCAAATCGGCATTTTTCAAAAAGCGTTTTTCTTGCTGCAAACCACAAACCATCAACAACCACAACCTCCTGGTCGCCGTCCCTGTCATTGTAAAGCGAAAGGCAAAATTCATCTTTTTCTTCCATCAAATGCACAATTTTCCCAAAAGTCCAAGGAATTCCAGCCGCTGCCCAAAGAGCATAAGGATAATCAACAAGATATGCAGAACCAGCAACTCCAAGTATTTGAATTTCTGGCAAATCCTTGAATTTTTTCAAAAGAACCGTGTCCCAATTTTTTTCCATCATCCACACATCTTCGTGCATAAACACCAAAACCCTGCCGCTCGCCTTTGCCACGCCTTTATTATACACAGCGCACAAACCCTCGTTTTTTTCTCTGTTATCCAAAACAATAATCTCCAAACTATTAGGATATTTTGCCGTGCCGAGCAAATTTCGCCGCACGCTCAAAGCTTCGCTTTGGCTGCGGCTGCAAATTATTATGGAAATGGAAAGATTAGCAGGTTGCACGGAGAAGAATATAGAAAACTGCCAATCGTTAGCCATTTACCTCTGATTCCACTGGTCTGTATGTTGCAAGTTGCCATCCAAGAAATTCCAGGTTATTTTTTCGTAGCGAATGGTAACCTCTTCTTGATGCACAAATTGCTCCTTTGTGGAATCCTTGACATTGTGCATATAAGAACGCACGCTTGCTATTTTGCACTTTTCGAGCTTGTGCTCAAAATATGCAACCTCCTCTCCTCTGTCTGTGATTTTATACCACCGAATAAGGATGTCTGGGACTGTTTGCCCCGTGCAGACCTTTTGGTAAAGGAGCGAAGACGATTTGTCAAAAGCCTTGTGAAACACAAGCGAATCGTGCTTGCGGGTGCCTGTGAGCGAACCGTCATCGCGGTCTGTAGGGACATAAACCCTATGGTTGAATTCAAGGACTTCAACAAAGCCCTCTCTCCCTGAAACATTCACCGAGCCGGGAATGCCGTTTATCTTCATGTACGCTGGAATAGCCATAAAAGCCTCCTTGTTAAGGTGTGAAGGCTTATTGCTCCTACTTACCATAAATATAGTAAACGCCGATTAAAATTGGCATTTTGTGCCTTTGTCTGAACCCCGATGTCCAGGATTAGAGGATTTTCAGGATTTTCCCAACATTTCCTGAAAAAATTTTACATTAAGTTTTAGCGATGTTTGAATTAATCATTGCTTACTATAGTAAGTAATTCTTAACTTAGTCGGTGTTTACTATCTTATTGCATAGAACCGAGCACATAAATGCCAGAATTCCTAGAATGCACCATATCTTCCGTAGTTTTTGCAAACGAGCGAAACGGGTTTTCTGTTGTGCGCATAAAGAGCGGCAAACTAACAGAAACCGCGGCGGGCAATTTTTTGCCCGTCCATGCGGGAGAGAGGGTTCGTTTGACTGGGGAGTGGAGCGAACATCCTAAATTCGGAAAACAGTTTTCTGTGGCGAGTTGCGAAATTTTGCAGCCAGAAGGGGAAAACGGCTTGATAGCGTACCTCGCAAGCGGAATTTTTACGGGTATAGGCGAAAAAACCGCAGAAAAACTGGTTGGCGTTTTCGGGGAAAATTTGCCCAAGATTTTAGACACAAACCCCATGCAATTGCGAGGCGCAGTGAAAGGGTTAAGCGGAAAGCGGCTTGAGAAATTCATAGATGACTGGGGCTTGCAGCAAGAGAGCAGAAAATCACTGCTGTTCCTTTACAAACTTGGTTTCACAGGCGCAAAAGCGATGCTTGCTTGGAATTTGTACAAAACTCAAACGGAAAATATAGTTAGCGAAAATCCTTATGTTCTATGCGAAGAACCTTTTGCTTATCCATTTGAAATAGCAGACAATGCCGCAAAAAAAATAGGATTTGAAGAAAGTTCTGGGTTGAGGCTCCGTGCCGCCATATTGCACGTTTTAAGAGAAGCTAAATACGATGGCGGGCATTCATTTATGCCTCCTGAAAATCTATTGCAAAACGCCCTTAACTTTTTGAGAATAATTCCAAGTTTCCCAGATGATGATATTTTTGATTGTTTATATGCCGCACTCGCAGACTTGAAGAAAGCGGGCAAAGTAATTGCTCAACAGGAACGCGTATGGCTGCCGGAACTCTACGAAGCGGAAAAATACATAGGCATGTTCGTCCGCAGCGCTTTGAATTTTGGGACTTTGGAGGCTTTGCACAGCGATGCGGAAATAAATGCGGCTGCAAGCAGCCTTGAAATTTCTTATAGCAATGAGCAATTGAAAGCCATTAAAGATGCTGTTTCAAATATGTTCTTTGTGATAACAGGGGGCCCAGGGACAGGCAAAACCACAATTTTGAAAGGCATATTGCATATTTTGAATTTGCAAAAAAAGAAAGTTATGCTTGCCGCGCCCACAGGCCGCGCCGCGCGCCGCATGGCGGAGGTTTGCCGTTTTAAAGCAAGCACCATTCACCGCCTGCTGGAAATAGACCCCATTTCCGGGCTTTTTTACAGAGACGAAATGAACCCGCTGGAAGCCGGCGTTGTTATTATAGACGAAAGCTCAATGCTAGATAACGAACTTGCCGCAGATTTAATGCGCGCCTTGAGGCCGGGCACTCAGTTGATTTTGATAGGCGATGCAGACCAGCTGCCAAGCGTTGGTCCCGGCAATGTGCTTAGGGAAATTCTCTCTTGCCCAGAAGTTGCGCAGGCAAGGCTTTCCAAAATTTACAGGCAGGGAGAATCAAGCGATATTGCGGAAAATGCCCACCGGATTTTAGCGGGCAAAATGCCGAATTTGCAAAATGGCTCGCATTTTCACTATATGCCCTATCAAAATTCGGAAGAAGCTCTTTCCATTTTGAACAGGCTTTCAAAGAATGGCGAGCTGCAAGTTCTAACCCCTATGCACAAGGGAACTCTGGGAACTCAAAATCTGAACGCCTTTATGCAAAAAATACTCAACTTCAATGCTTACGGTTTTGATTACAGAAACATTCACTGGCAAATTGGCGACCCGGTTATGCAATTGAGAAACAACTATGAAAAAGACATTTTCAACGGCGACTTGGGGCGCATAATTCGCGTTATGCCAACTGCAAAAAAAATAGAAGCGGATTTTGAGGGCAAAACCATAACCATAGAGGGCGATGAATTTGAGCATTTAACCCTTGCTTATGCCTGCACCGTGCATAAAAGCCAGGGCAGCGAATATAAGTCCGTGGCTGTTGTGCTGGATTATACCCACTCCATTATGCTGCAAAGAAATTTGCTATACACGGCTGTGACAAGGGCAAAGGAAAATATATGGATTTTGGCAAGCCAAGGCTCCTTGGAAACCGCAGTTCGCAACAACAGGGAAAGGCATAGGTGGACGGCGCTAGCGAAATTTATAGAGTAAACGCTGATTAATTTCCTACTGACCAAACGATTTGCCTATTGTCTGAACCCCGATACCCCCGATTAACAGGATTTTCAGGATTTTCCCAACATTTCTCCCAAAAATTTATATATTAACACTTGAATAAAACATAATTTGTCGGAGAAGGTTCATTATGAAAAACAGCCCCCTCAAATCCGCACTGGCAGTCTTCGGCATTGCCGTAAAAAAAGCGAATACGTGACACGAGGCTTCATAGACAAGCTAGGCGGCTTGTTTATGCTCACTGTGGAGCTTTACGAAACGTCAAGCGGCAACATTCTTGGAGATTTTGTAAAAGAAGCCGCAGACTATAAAGGACTTCTGGATGCAATCCGCGAGAACGCACCGAACCTGTTCGCAAAACTGATGCCTGAAACGGTCAGCGAGCCGCCGCCGCCAGCCTACAAAGCCGGACTGCAATTGGGGGCACAGATGGAAGCGAAGAGCGAGCAGCAGCCAATACCCGCAAACGTCCCTGCCGAGCCAAAGAAAAGCAAAAACTCCATCTGGGTAGCCATCGGCTTGGATGCCCTCGGAGCGGCTGCGCTTGGGCTTGGCGTTTACAACTACTCAAAGGCGAGAGGTTACTACAAAGAATGCGAAGAGCTGCTGAAAGACGTTCCGAACTCCAATCAAAAACCTGATGAATACGAAAAGAGAGAAAGCGACTTCGCCGCCAAATACAAAGAAATGCAGGATGCGCAAATGCTGCGCAACATCTTCTACGCAACAGGCGGTGCTTTGCTATCTGCTGGAATAGCGGTGCATATTTGGTTTTAGCGAACTTACTATATTTTATAAAAAATTATGGTAAAATTAGCTCTTGAACATTTGGAAAAATATTTCCCAGAAAAATTAAGAGGAAAGCGGCTGGGAGCTGTTTTGCATCCTGCGTCTGCAACCGCAGATTTGCGGCATACTCTTGCAACGTTAGAAAAACACAATGGGCAGCTTTTTAAACTTGCCGCGCTTTTTGGCCCGCAGCACGGAATTCTGGGGCATACGCAGGATAATATGATAGAATGGGAAGGCTTTATTGACCCCAGGCTTGGCATTCCAGTCTATAGCCTTTACGGGGAACATAGAGAACCTACTCCCGAAATGCTAAAAGATTTGGAAGTTCTTTTAGTGGATTTACAAGATGTGGGAGCGAGATATTACACATTTATATGGACACTTTATCTTTGCATGAAATCTGCGGAGAAAATGGGAGTTCCCGTTATTGTGATAGACCGCCCCAATCCAATAGGCTGCCATATAACAGAAGGCCCCGTTTTGGACTTGGAATATAAAAGCTTTGTGGGCTTGCATTCAATACAAGTTAGGCACGGAAAGACAATAGGGGAGTTAGCTTTGCAATTCAAGGAAGAATGTTTTCCACACTCGGAAATTTATGTTTTGGAAATGCAGGGCTATAAAAAAAATATGTGGTTCAACGAAACAGGACTTCCCTGGATTATGCCATCGCCAAATATGCCAACTTTAGATACTGCAATAGTATATCCAGGGCAATGCCTGCTGGAAGCTACCAATGTAAGCGAGGCTCGCGGCACAACAAAACCATTTGAGCTTTTTGGTGCGCCTTGGATTGAAGCCACCGAAATGTGCGATTATTTGAACAATCTAAAACTGCCCGGGGTTTATTTTAGGGAAAGCCACTTTCAACCAACTTTCCACAAATACGCAGGACAAATTTGCCACGGGGCGCAAATCCACGTATTGGAACGCGAAGAATTTTTGCCTTTTGAAACAACAATTCAAACTTTGAAATATTTATTTCATCGCCATAAAAATGATTTTGCTTGGAAAGCCCCGCCTTATGAATATGAGTATAAAAAACTACCCATAGACATTTTGCTTGGAAGCGGAAGTTTCAGGGAATTAGCAATTTCTTCATCTTAATTAGATTTCTTTCGTCTTCCAAAAAATTTTCGGGATTTAGATGCTGCTCTAGCGCTGGCTTTAACAACTCTTCCATCTCTTTTTTCCTAGAGTTTTCCTTGTAATATTCCGCCAAAAAAAGGCGGGTTCCCAAGTCATTAGGATTTAAGCTCAGGGATTTTTTAAAGTGATATTCTGCGGAATCTCTTTTTACCCAACTTGAAACAAAAACTATGCTAGGCAGTTTTTGATGCGCCTTGCCTAAAATTTGATAGCCGCGAGCTGCCGCTTCTTTGCTGGTTGCCTCCTGCGCTATTAACATTTTAGCTATCTCCCTTGTTTCTTTTATGCTGCCCGCTTTTAAAGCAACTGCTGGATTAACATCTCTTGCCCATAAAGCTAAATTTACTGAATACCAATAAGCTATTTCGGCATTTTTTGGATAAGCATTAACAAATGGTTTGCCATCTTTTTTAGCTTTTTCAAAAATATGAAATCGCTTTTTTGCATCTGGCGTGGCAAAACAACCTAAAAAATAATAGGCCCTGAGCAGTTTCCAAGCCGCCTCTTGTTTTGTGCTGGAGTCTTTGAGTGCCAGATTGTAATGATTTATGGCTTCCTTTATATTTTTGTCACCTGCCATATTGTCTTTTGAATCTTGTGCGCGAAGCGCATAATAAAAATCACCTTGCTGCAGATCTTGGCTTTGAGCATAAGCGATGAAAACGAAGAGGAGAATAAAAATCATACAATGATATCATCTTCGCTACCGCGACCGCTGATTACTATTTCATTGTCAGCTTCCAAACGACGAACCACATCAACGATTTTCTGCTGTGCTTCTTCCACTTCGCGAAGACGTTTTGGACCCATGAATTGAATTTCTTCCCTAATCATTTCGGCGGCACGGCTAGACATATTTGTGAAGAATTTATTTGAAACCTGCTCGTTTGCACCTTTGAGCGCAAGCGAAAGGTCTTTTGAATCCACCTGCTTTAAAACAAGCTGCATGGATTTGTCGTCCAAAAGAAGCATATCTTCAAACACGAACATAAGCGCTTTGATTTCTGTGGCAAGTTCAGGGTCATCTCTTTCAAGGGTTCCAAGTATGTTCTTTTCCGCGCCTCTATCCACCATATTCAGCATTTCGGCAACGCTCTTTACGCCGCCAACTTCTGCAGTATCACCTGTAAACATAGTTTTGAGTATTTGTGATAATTGCTGCTCCACCTGCTGCAAAACATCCGGGCTTATGCTTTCCATTGTGGCTATGCGAGTTGCAACCTCTACCTGCATATCTGGGTTCAGCGCAGAAATTGTTGCGGCGGCTTTGTCTGGTCTCATGTGAGCGAGGAGCAGAGCCACGGTTTGAGGGTGTTCCTTGCCCAAAAAAGATATCAACTGTATCGGGTCTATGTTATCCAACATATTGAAGCCGGTGGTGCGGATGTTGTTCTGCACTTTTTCTAAAATTTCGCGGGCACGGCGAGAACCAAGCGATTGTTCCAGAATTTGCTGCGCAAATTCCATGCCACCCTGACTAACATATTCCTGTGCGCTGCTTATTTGCTGAAATTCCTGCAAAACATATTCGCGCATTTCAGGGGTTACCCCTTCCAAACGTGCTATTTGAGCGGTGAGAATTTCCACATCTTTCTCATTCAAAGCCTTAAAAATGTGTGAACTGGCTTCCTGCCCAAGGGCAACCATTAAAATAGCAGCTTTTTTTGGGCCGGGAATGTCAAAGATCTTCATCTGCTTGCCAGACTCGGTTCCTTTGCCACCTTCTTTATAGAATTGTTTCGCCACAGAGGGAAAATAGAAAATTTTTTATATGCCTCGCCTGCAAGCTCTATTGTACATCTTGAATTTTATTATGTATTATTGTTTGGGTGAGCGCGGCGGTTGTCGTTCATTTGTTTTGCACTTGACGAAATGTTATCGGACAATTCTTTTATAATTTCCGAACATTTTACCAATTCATCAAAATTAACTAGTTCATCTTTTTCAACACCCTGACCAAATAATTTTGAGAGTAGAGTTTGGTCTTTTGGTAATTGACCCGCTTTTTCATAAAAAGCCTTTATTATTGGTGCCTGCCAATCGCGTTCAATGATTGCGTTGTCGCGTGGGCTTTCAACTCCAAAGTAATTCACGAATTGTTTGTTTACATCTACTCCCAAACGTTTGAACGCCTCCAAGGTCCATTGTGGGTTGCGGATTTTTTCAATCTCGGTCACGACAGGTTCTTTTTCGGTTGGCAAAATGTATGCTTCGGTTGCGTCATTGTTCAATAATGCCAAACGATACACCATATACTCGTTTTTGTCTAATCCCTTTCGATTAAATTCCGCCATTTTTACGGAATCCAACGTTGGTGCTTCTATAAACATTGCGATGCTGGCAACATTATAAGTTTTGCTCATGTCCATCACAGTAGCCATGATTTTGCCTTTGTTGACAATTCCCATTGTTTTTAATTTGCTCATAAAAATAAAATATAGTTAATTCTATTTTAATTCCATCTCAAATTTACCATCTTTCTCACTTATTCGTGCCAAGAGGCTGCCGCCTTTTAACTTGTGAATCCCAAGAGGTTCAGGCTTCCAATCATCTCCAACGTGTACCATAAAATCAAATTCCCCAACAAATTCTATTTCATATACCTTGGATTTTTCCCCAATTTTAATGCTACCCGGAACCAAAACGATTTTTGACCCGTTTTTTGAAACAATGCACAAATCACCAATTATATTTTCAGTTGAATTTTCTGCTTGTATGCGCGTTTCAGTCTCAATTAGCCAGTGGGTGCAAGACAAAAGAAAAAGTGCAAATATAAATATTTTTTTCATTTTCTATTCTCCGTTTTAGGTTCTACATCCGATTTAAATCTCTTTCCCGGTTTTTCGCTTACTTCGCTTGGAGCGCGTTTGGGTGCGTTCAACGCAAAAAAGGCATCGCCGGAAGTTCCTATTGCCAAACGGAATTCAACAATCCAAACTCCGCGATTTTTGAAGAATGCTTCGTAGTCGCTTGCACTGTTATATGCCACTCGCAAAAAAGGAAGCGTTATGCCGCCACCAAAGTAAATATCGCTGTTTTCTTTATCGTAGTGTTCTTTTTTTGTGGCTGTTGCTTCTAGTGCAAGAAGCAGGCGAGACGGGTCTGGATAAAACTTCAATGCTGCCCAGGCAAAGTCCAAGTATTCAACCCAAAACGAACTCTCCAAATAAAATTTCTGCTTGAATATATTTTGCGATATGAACATTTTAATGGAGTCTTTTGAGAAATAAGAACACTGCAAATCTGGCAGATAGTTTTGCCAAGAATTTTCATTGCCCCTCAATTCTCTGGCTTGCAAATTCAACTGTGCATTTACGAATTGCAAGTCGTTTTTATGAAAATTCGGCAAAATGGAAAACCTGCCCCAAGTTCCCAAGAGCCACCACCTAAAGGTATTGTTTTCCGCATTCAGGTATTGCAAGCCGCTGCCAAACAGCAAATGCTTTGAACTGTCTGCAATGGAGAATCCAAAAGTATGAATTTGGTTTATCTGTGAAAAATTCCCTCTGTGGGGAATAAATAAAAAATCCTCGTTATCCCAACCTTGCCTTTCTCCAAACCAGCCAAGCCCAATAGTCAATCCTTTGGGACTTTTGCCGTCAAAATTATTCGTCAGCCAAATCCCCATATTTTGCTTGAAAGCAAAGCCATCGTGGATGCCCCACTCCGTTGACAATGCGCTTTGGCTTGGCAAAGGCAGGTATATTATGCCAGCACTTATATACGCATTGTATTCAGGTCGCGCTGCTCCCTGAAAATCTTGCAACTGCATAAGAGCAGTTTGCTGAACCTGCTCTTCAATAAGCAGCGGGGTAGGGTTCCAAGCAAACACTATTTGAACCACTATTAGTATGGTTAATAGGATAATTGCCATACCACCCTGCTGAACAATTCGCTATAATTTCTCACAAAGAGAATTTAGTAAAAGTTGCGTTGTTCGGGAAAAGCCTTGTCAAATTTCTTTTGTCTGAACCCCGATTCTCCGATTCTCCCGATTTCACATTTATTTGCACAATTAAACATTTCGTGTTGAATTATCGGGAAATTCTCCGCATTGGCTTTTCTCCTTTTCTTATAAAGATAAAAACCAATGGCACATTAATGCCTATTTCTAAGAGCATTGCACTCTTCTTCGGTTAAAAACCTAAATCCCATCGCCTCATATTTTGGGCGAACCTCATCAAGGTGTTTATTCAACCCTTT
>Ga0268262_10005199_pt1 | contig 13003 bp, 9 predicted proteins | sample TergutNc150P3_FD_190354 | JGI IMG/M metagenome (GOLD analysis project Ga0268262, IMG submission 190354) | Nasutitermes corniger P3 segment gut microbial community from laboratory colony in Florida, USA - Nc150 P3 (SPAdes) (version 2) | ecosystem: Host-associated > Arthropoda: Insects > Digestive... | reverse complement strand
AAAGGAGCAAGAACCGGCGCTATGAATGGGATGATGGGCGGCTTCTCTGGATTCCCGCAATAAAGTTTTTCTTTTTAAAATCTTGTAGTATCATCGCAACGAATCGTTACGATGATACTACCCATACCCTACTAATTAATAATCGTTCGCGTCTTCGACTAACGCGTTCCACATCGGGGACACGGCTTCAACAAGCTGAGCCGCCTCGCCGTCGTGATACCAGAGTTCCCACGCGATACCGCCGCGGTTAAGGCCGGGGACATGCAGGTGGTGTTTCCACTGCTGTAATTTCGGATCGCGAATATACACCCATGTCTCATCAATAGCGCGCCTGTCCCTGTAAGTCTGATACAAGGAGGCTTTCCAGTTATTGTCAACAGGGGTTAACCATGCCTGTACCGCCCACATTATAGCGTCCACCTGATCCTTGTTGTAAACGTTAGGAACAACCATTACGTTTTCATCGGTAAATACAACATAGTCTTTGGCTCTTGGACCTTTGGGAGGAAGAACCATTCCCCAGTCGTCTTTCATATTCTGAAGATCACCGGTAACGATATATTGCTGATCGATACGCATAGCGGCCTTGCCGTCGTTGAAAGCCGGAATATGCCAGTTCCATGCCGCGCCTTGCGGTTTTTCCAGCATTACTTTTTCATCTCTTAACTTCATGAAAAACTGCACCGCTTCAACAAACGCAGGTTTGCCTGATACGTTGATAAGCTTTCCGGTTTTCGGATCCCTGTCTACATACATAGCTCCGTTACTGCTGACAAACGCGTCCAGAATTTCCGTGGAAAGATCGCGGGGCATGGAGAAAGTATCCATTTTCCCGTCGTTGTTTGTGTCCCTTGTAAGCTGTTTACACAGTTTTAAAAATTCATCCCATGTCCATTTACCGCTTTTCTGCAGATCATAAGGAAGATCAGGATTAAGACCGGCTTCCCTGAATAACCTCTTGTTCCAAACAAGGACTGCGGCGTGATGGCTGCCGCCGTATCCGTCCGCAAAAGCGTAGATTTTCTTGTTAAAGGTAAATGTTTCGGTAACGGCTTTGTTCCAGTCGACAATATTTGTTTTCTTAAGGTCTACTACCCTGTTGTCGCCTACGGGATACAGAAGGTTCTGCCGATACAAAGACAGCGCCCAGTCAGGCTGTAATACAAAAACCTGCGCCGCTGGCTTTCCCGCCATGATGGAAGTGGCGGCAATTTGCGACATTTCACCCCAACTTGCAATGTTTTTTGTCCTGATTACAATATCATTTTCCTTTAAAAGTTTTTTCCTGTAATCAAGCAGTTTTTCATCATATTCGCTTTTTGTGACGTAAGTATTAACGTCGTAATCCGACCACCAGTTGCCGATGGTAATTCCGCCCATTGCTTTAATCGTTTTTACGATATTCGCGGGCGCTTTGGGAATCTTTGGCTGTCCAAAGGCAGGCAAGATCATAACAAGAAGCATCACAATCGCAAAAAAAGCGATCTTTTTCGTGTTTTTCATCATTTTTCTCCTCCAAAATAATATTTATTTCAATAGTATACCTCACATGGGCGGATAATGCAATAGCCGCGCCGCTTGCCACCGCTATAAAAAGAAGAATTTTACCACGAAACACATGAACAGAAGAAAAAATTATATATCAAAGGATTCATTTCGGTTTGTACGGAAGGGCATAGCGGCTAAACCGTTCTTTGCATATAACGGAGTAAGTCCAAATTTATACCATGCATAGCGCGCCTTTTTCGGCTGTTGTACTTTGTCAGAGCTTAAAATCACGCAGCAGCCTTCTATGAGCGCCTTCGCCGGATAGTATTTACCTTGATCTCCGGCTATTTCAAAACTCGCGGTTATTTCATCAGTACTACCGTAAAATTCCATGCCGCAATCCGCATTGTCAAAATGAAGACGCAGGGAGCCCTCCTGCTCTTCCGCCCAACTGAATATGGGCGCGTCGGCTTCAATATCCTTGTTGTAAACTTTTTTCAACGCCAGCAGGGCAAGGCGCATACCTACGGTTTGTTTGTCAAACGGGTGAATATTGTCAAATTCTCCGCAGTCTATGATTACCGCAAGCCCTGAATTCGCAATATCAAGAGAAGCGAGATATTGGCTTTCCCTGAGCAGGCACCAATGGCGCGGGGGATTAAGCGAATCCATTTCCCGGCGCGATGCGTACATGGGCAGTTGAACAAATAAAAACGGAAGGTTTAAGTCATTCCAGTCGCCGCGCCACTGTTCCACAAGGTAATACATCATCTCACGATAATCGGCGGCGCGAAGATCGTCCTCTTCTCCCTGATAATAGATAAATCCCTTTATGGCAAAAGGAGCAGCGCGAAGAACCCTTGCCGTATGAAGGTTCGCGGGGCAATACGGGCTGGTTCTTCCCGCGGGCTGAGGCCAAGGGCACTCTCCACATTCCCTGTTCAGGACTTCCCAGCTTACGTCCGGCTCTTTTTCCCTGCGGGCTTGTACGCGTTCATCCCAGAGCCGCCACTGTTCAAAATAATCCGCCATTTCAACATTGTACTGTTCGTCGGTCTTAAGACCGATTTTTTGCATGTAATCGTCAATAAACCTTTTTCCTGCGGCGGACTTATTAAGCTGTTTCTCGCTCATCCACGCGCTGATTGACGTGCCGCCCCATGAACAATTTATTATACCGATGGGTATCTTAGTTTCAGCGTAAATTTTCCGCGCGAAGAAAAACGCGGCGGCGCTCAGCATTGCAGACGTGTCCGGCGAACATTCTTTCCAACAGGTTTCAGATTCTTCGCGCAGGTAATCATCGTCTACAACGGCGCGTTTAACCACCTGATAAAAACGCATGTTTGAATTGGCGCAGGAAGCAAGCTCGGCCTTTCCGTCTTTGCAGTTTATAAGTTCCATCTCCATATTGCTCTGGCCGCCGGCAAACCATACGTCGCCCGTTATTACGTTGGTAAATCGAATCTCATGGTTTTCATTTTTTATTTTTATTTCGCACACTTCGCCGACGGGTAAAGGAGGGAGAAAAAGGCTCCATTTTGAATCGCGGACATTTGTTTCTTTTTGTATTGTTTTCTTGCCGCTTTCCAGAATTACAAAAACAGACGAGCCTTCCGCGCCGCCTGTTCCCCAAAAAGGAACAGGTTTATCGCGCTGTAAAACCATGTTGTCGGAAAAAATCGCGGCGGCGCTGAACTTACCTTGATTATTACTTGCCATTACAGAAAACTACATTTTGTTCTTTTTAACCCAATCGACAATTTCATCGATCTTGCCGAAGACAAGGCCTGTTACAGAATCGGCGCAGCCGTAGTAAATCGCAACTTTGCCTGTGTCCTTGTCTACAAGAGAGGCGACGGGGAATGTGACATTCGGAACGTCTCCCGCCAATTCGTAAATTTCACGCGGGTTAATAATGTAAGGACGCGGACGCGCGATTACTTTCCATGGTTTGTCAATATCAAGCAGGGCGGCGCTGAACGAGTAAACAAAGCCGTTACAGCTTGTGAGCACTCCGTGGTAAAATAACAGCCAGCCTTCCGTAGTTTCAATCGGGCACGGGCCCGCGCCGACTTTGGTGCTTTGCCAGCCGCCGTAAGGGGCCATAACATGGCGGTGCTTTCCCCAATAGACTAAGTCCGGGCTTTCAGAATAAAAAATATCGCCGAAGGGCGTATGCCCCGAATCGCTGGGACGGCTGTACATGGCGTAATTCTTTCCTATTTTGCGCGGGAAGAGCGCACCATTGCGGTTGTAGGGCATTAGCGCGTTTTCCATTTGATAAAATTTCTCAAAATCAAAAGTATAGCCAATACCCAGATTAGGACCATGATAACCATTACACCAGATTATGTAATACCTGTCTTCAATAAAAATTACGCGGGGATCGTACTTGTAATCGGAATCGGGCACATCAGGTTCAGCTTTAATAAACTTTATTGGTTCATCTTCAATAACCCAATGAATACCGTCCTTGCTCCTCCCCGCGTGAATATCCATGTGACGCGCGGTATCATCGCAGCGGAACACGCCGGCGAACTCTCCCTTAAACGGCACAACAGCGCTGTTAAAAATGCTGTTGGACCGTAAGGTTAAGTCCCTGGGAATAATCGGGTTTTTCGAATACCGCCACATCAGCTCTTTTCTGGGATCGCTCGATGGCGACCTGTCTTCCCAGGGAATGTTCGGCAGACTGTTTCCGTTTACGATGATACTGCTCAAATATTTCTCCTATTCTTCATTCGCGTCTTGGATTAACGCGTTCCACTGCGGGGAAACTTTTTCAATAAGCTGAGCCGCTTCGCCGTCATGATACCAGATTTCCCACGCGATACCGCCGCGGTTAAGGCCCGGAACATGCAGATGATTTCTCCATACCTGATATTTAGGATTACGTATAATTTCCCATGTCTCATCAATAGCGCGCCTGTCTCTGTACATTTGAAGCAAAGGCGCTTTCCAGTTATTATCAATCGGGGTTAACCATGCCTGTACCGCCCACATAATAGCGTCTACCTGATCTTTATTATATACGGAAGGAACAACCATTACGTTTTCATCGGTAAATACGGCATAATCCTTGGCTCTTGGACCTTTGGGAGGAAGAACCATTCCCCAGTCGTCTTTCATATTCTGAAGATCGTTATGCGCTATATATTGCTGATCAATGCGCATCGCGGCCTTGCCGTCATTGAAAGCGGGAATATGCCAGTTCCATTCCGAGCCCTGAGGCCTGTCCATCAGAACTTTTTCATCTCTTAACTTCATGAAAAATTGCACCGCTTGAAGAAATTCCGGCGTGCCTGACGCGTTGAAAAATTTTCCTGTTTTCGGATCTTTGCCGACATACTGGGCGCCGTTACTCACAACAAAAGCGTCCAGAATTTCGGTGGAAAGGTCGCGGGGCATGCCGTAAACGTCAATTTTACCGTCGTTGTTTGTGTCCCTTGTAATTTTTTTTAAGACATTAAGAAATTCATCCCATGTCCATTTGCCGCTTTTCTGCAAGTCATAAGGAAGGTTGGGATCAAGGCCGGCTTCCCTGAATAACCTCTTGTTCCAAACCACAACGGCGGCGTGAAGGCTGTCGCCGTAACCGGCCTGGAAAGCGTAGATTTTTTTGTTAAAGGTAAACGTGTCATTAACAGCTTTGTTCCAATCGACAACATTTGTTTTTTTAAGATCTACTACCCTGTTGTCGCTTACGGGATACAGAAGGTTCTGGCGGTACAGAGACAGCGCCCAGTCCGGCTGTAATACAAAAACCTGCGCGGCGGGCTTTCCCGCCATGGTGGAAGTCGCGGCAATCTGCGCCATTTCATTCCAGCTCGCGATTTCTTTTGTCCTGATTACAATGTCATTTTCTTTTAAAAGTTTTTTCCTGTAATCAAGCAGTTTTTCGTCATAATCGCTTTTCGGGACAACGGTATTAACGTCATAATCCGACCACCAGTTGCCGATTGTAACCCCTCCCATCGCTTTAATCGTTTTTACGATATTCGCGGGCGCTTTTGGAATTTTTGGCTGTCCAAATGCCGGCAAGACCATAACAAGAAGCATCACAATCGCAAAAAAAGCAATCTTTTTCGTGTTTTTCATCATTTTCTTTCCTCCAAAATAATATTTATCTCAAACGGTATGTTTATCACACGCCGCGTTGAAACCTTCGTTAAAACCAAACAGGCTTTTATAAGTTACATCTTTATTCCTGTCTGGCTGAGGGACTCGACAAAGGCTTTCTGAGCCACAAGATACAACAGTATCAGCGGCGCAAGGCTCATAAGCATGCCCGTAGCGATAATCGCCTGAGTATAGCCAACAGGAGCGGTAGAGGCTACAGCCGCGCCGCTTACCGCGTTTGTCACGGCCCACCACTGCGCGAAGCGTTCCGCGATTGAGCCAAGCCCGCTTGATAACATTTTGTAATTATTCAGGAACAGCGAAGTATAGAACGAATCCGTCCATTGCCACACAAACGAAAATAAAAAGCAGGAAGTAAGCATGGGAGTCGCGTCCGGAACCATAATGCGGATAAATGTTTTAAATTTTCCGCAGCCGTCCACCCATGCCGCCTCTTCAAGTTCTTTCGGCATACCGCGGAAATACTGCCTTAACATAAAAATATATAAACCGCTTTTTAACCCCATCCCGGTAGCGGAAAGAAGCCAAAATCCGGCAACGTTGCTTAACAAGTTGATGGGCTCTCCCAATACAAGCCTTAAAAGCCCGAATACGTCAAAAAAGTGAAAATTAAGATACAGAGACGCCATGATCGTATGCGGAGGAACAACAATTATCAGCATTACGCACAAAAACCAGAAATTTTTCAAGGGGAAATTATAACGCGCAAAACCATAACCCGCCAAAGTACAGGCGGTTACCTGTAACGCCGAGCTGACAATTACAATAAAAAGCGTCAAGAAAATAGATCTCCAAAAACTTATTAACTCGGTTACCAGCTTGTAATTTCCAAACGTAAAATTCCTTGGTATGCTTATCACTGTGCTGTCGTATAAATCCTGCTGTTCCATGAAACTAACGCTTAATTTATCCAACAGCGGCTGTATTATAAGAAAACACATTCCAAAAAGCAAAATCGCGCGGCAAACCTTAAAAGCAATATCCATTGCCTTTTTCTTCGCGTGATAATTTTTTGATATATTTCCCCAATCCTGCGTATAATCGTCATTATTCATAGTAGTATACCTTCCTGGAAATCAATGTAATCGCGACTCCAATAATCAGCATAACAGCGAGAAAATAAATCCACGCCATAGCTGTTCCAAACCCGAATTGCATATTCCGGATCATCGCCGTATTGATTTTAGTCATTACCCTGTTATCCGTCCGCAGGAAGTAGTCCACGACGCTGTAAACGATATTTACAAGGATCAATGAGCTTACCATGGGAAACGTAATTTTCCAGAAACATTCCCAGCTTGTAGCGCCCTCGATTTTCGCGGCTTCAAACATACTTGGCGGAATTGTCTGAAGCGCGGAAAGGAAAATAATTATTTGAATGCCGGAAGCCATCGCGATATCGTAAATTTGATTTATTATCATGAAAATATATCCCATAAAATCGCTTGCGGCCCCTTCGGTAACAAGAATGTCCTCCAACACGCCCGTAACCGACGACTTCATTAAATTTCCCTCTTTAATAATTTCGGACATGCTGTTTAAAAGGGAATTGTTTGTCTCCAACCCAATCATAATGCCGGAAGAAAGAATTACGGGCAAAAAGAAAATAGCGCGCACAAAACCCCTCGCCTTAAATTCCTGATTCAGGATAAGGGCGACAAACAAGCTGAAAATGATAATAGCGGGAACTATCAGCAACATTCGTCCTATTTCTTCGGTAACAAACCTGTTAAACTCCGCGTCAATCGCGACAACGCGCCTTATATTTTCAATTCCGGTATATTCCATCGCAAACCCGTGCTTAGCGGTGTCAATTTTAACGTTGCTGAACACCATGTTAAGCGATTCAATAATTGGAAAAAACATAAACGCCAGAAAACCGATTAAGAAGGGCAGTAAAAATATATATCCGGTAATCGCGTTCTTGCCTTCCAGCGTTAATGAATATTTATTATGCCGTTTGATAAAATACATTATTCCCACCTTCCATTTACAAATATTTTATAGCTGTCCGCCTTTATATCCACGCCATTGTAACTTGTGTCAAAGTCGCTCGCATTAACAAGAACCTTCGTACCGTCCTCATATTCCGTAACCGTCACATCCGGCGATAAAACCAAATGGTTCACGATCTTTTGTCTGTACAGATTCCCAAAATCGGCCGTAAATTTTTTGTACAACGCGTCCGCGTCTCCAGCCCATTTGTCATATTCATTCGCGTAAAATTGCCTGAACTTTGTTTCCTGCAGTTCGGACGTTTCTTCTTTCATAAAGCTGAAGTACAACCCGGCGCCACATTCTATTGTTTTTAAAATGTTCTTTGTATAATCTTCCGCTAGGTTTATGGCCCTGCCGGTGTACGGCACTATACCGTGTAAAACAATCGGTAAAAACGGAATGGAAGTATCCGTAATGCCATATTCCTGATCTTCAATAATCATGTCGGTAATTAAGTCCGCCCACGGCGCGGCATAGACAAAACCGGTATTTACGATAACCTCTTTTCCGGATTGTTTTAACTGTTCAAGTTTTTCCTGGCGCATCTTCATGGAAGCTTCTCTGCTTATATGCCTTTTTTCATGATAATCTCCGGCAAGTTTTGAACCGAAATTTCTGAACGCGATATTTTTTATTCCAAGAGCCTGTACTTTCTGCATAAATTTGTCGATCATCCTCATCATGCTTGCGGGGCGGGCAACATAACTTAACTTACCCCATTGTTTCCGCTCGCCGAACCAGACAAAACTAAACGGATATTTCTGTATTCTTTTGCGGTTCACATAACGCGCGGCGTCGCGGTAAATGCTGAACCCGCTGAAAGCTTTTACATCTTTCATATAAAAGAAGTCCGCTTCTGGATAAAGCTTAAAATTATTTTTATCCGAAGCGGATACCATGTCATGAAAATCATTCTTGCTTCCAAGCTGTTTTATTAACTTAATCTTTGTGGGAACAGAGTGATCAACGCTCCTGTTAAACCAGCCGTTAAGTTTAATTTTTAGGTTCTTCCAGCCAAAACCGCCAAAATCGTTAATCATGGATTCCATTTCTTTGAAAGAAGTAAGTTTTAACGGCAGATCGAAGGGAAGGCCGAGACGGTGCTGCGTTTTGTTTACGGCACCTATTAATTCCACCGCGACCGGAACGCCGCTTTGTACCGGGGGCCTTTTCGCAAAAGCGGGATATTTGTTCATTAACCACAAGCGGTATTCTTCCGCCATGCCCATATATCCCGGCTTTTCGCACATTGTATAACGCAAAGTTATACTTTCCCCGGCGGGCAATGTTGATTCATAAAGATACACGTCGCGCTCGTTGCGCCCCGTAATATCCATTTTCGCGCCGTGAACCATGTCGAATAACGGATACACCCTGTTCCATGAAGCGTTCCGCCCGGATACGTCGGCGCGGACACTGGCATAAGCTGAGCCTTCCTCGATGACGCATAACATGGCGTTTCCGTTTTTATGAATGCCAAAAGCGGGAAACAGAGCTTTATTGTCAACGATAATGGCGTCGCGGGGCATCGCTTCGTCCCATCCGTAGACTCTTATGCTGTACGGAATCTGGCTTTGTTTCTTGTTGTTAAAGTAAATAAGCGCCCCGCTGGAGTCCGGTACCAGCATATACCCCTGATCGTTTATTCCTCCGGCGCCCATAAACGGCAGTACGGTTAATTGCAGAATGGGATATGCCGGCCGGTAGGCAATTGTATCGAAAGGCACATTAACAATAAGGGATTTTCCGTCAAGATAATAACGGAGGGTAACGCTGAAAGCGGGTTTTTCAAAACCGCCGCCTGTGGAATATTTGGAAAAATCTTCAAAGTATTCATCGTAAGTATAACCGGCGTTCTTAAAGTAAATTTCCATCTGTTCTCTCATGTAATCCTGAGTATTGCCCCTTAATACGTACATTTTTATTTTTGCAAGCTCGGGAAAACTGGCCAAAAGTTTAGCTTTGTCGTCGTTGGAACGCAGATTTTCAATATCGTAAAGACGGTAACTGGCTTCAATTTCAAAACGTTCATCCTCGTCCATTTTATCCAGATATTCCGACATTCTTTCTTTGGACATTGCCGGCGGTATCCTGTAAGAACGCGAAATGTCGCCTATCGTATAACGCACTTCCAAAGCGCCGTTTACAACCTCATATTCATAAGCGGACTTTTCTACGCTGTAAAAGCTTGAAAACAACGTCATTCCAACGCCGGAATTGTCCGCGTATTCAAGGGAAAGCTGAGATCCCATGAGATACTTTGTAACAACATCCGCCATCGGATCATCGGCCAGCCCCGGAGGGTTTGAACGCCATTGTACGCCGGTTTTCTTTTCCGTAAGAATAACCTCGGCGGTGTGCGGCAGAAAACGCAATGACAGATATTCATTTTCCAGAATAACATCTTTATGTTCTCTTTCCGGGAACTCATATACCATCACCGGTCTGGGCTTTACTGTTCTTTTACTGCAGGAAGCCATCCCAAAAAACACGAAGAATATTAATAACAGCCACGCTGAATTTTTCACCTAACCCCCTATATTACCCTGAACAATATTTCTTTATACAACGACATAAAATACGCGAACGCGTCGCTTACAAGACTAAAAAAGATTACAAAAACAAATACCATTACCCCCATTCCCACAACAGTTAACAAACTGGAAAGCACGGTTTTAACAAGGCTGTAATCGTGAATCATCATCATCGCGGCCAGTATTAATAAACCTGTCCATAACACCGAAAATCCCGCAAGCACCCAGTAAATCGCGCCTTCCTCAAATGTTATAAACTGGCTTAACACAATCATGATAACGTTTATTATCACATAAGGAGTAAGCGCGTAACAAACGCCCATGTAAATTTCAAACATTCTCCCTTTGCCGTCCATAAGGGTTGTAAGGCTCCAGTTCGCCACAGTCCACAGCCCGATAGGCAGAAGAATGCGAAGAGCCACAATAACTGAGTTAAAATACTCCATGTTGATTGTAACAAACTGGAAATTTGTCAGCGTTAGGCGCAATACTTCAACTATAACGGCGGCTGCCGCGATAATATTCGCGGCGGCGATGGAACCGCGTTTTTCATGCGTTAAATCCCAGAAACCGTCAAGTGGGTGGGTAGACACATAAAGCGAATACCTTAAGGTTTTACCTACATGCCGCCACCATGCTTTGTTATTAAGATATTTCATGCTTCCTTAATCTCCCTGGCCAGTTTAATGAAAAACCTGATTACAGGCGGTACAATTATTATTATTCCCAAAATTAAAAGTATTTTCCATAGGTTTTCTTCCATCCACTGTTTGCGGTACAGCTGATAAGCCTTGCCGTAACCTTCGCGGTAGTGCTTGAGTTTATAGTACCTCATAGCCTTTTGATATTCGCCCTGGCGGAGAGCCGCCCTGCCGATGCCGATATACGCGAGATCGTAATTTCCGTTCATTTTAAGGACGCCTTCCCATAATTCAGCGGAAGCTTCATAATGTCCCGCCCTGTACTCATTCAACGCGTTGTTAATTAATTGCCCGTAACCTGTCAGGTCAAAGCGGGTAAGAGACGCTGTCCCCGAATCCAGCGCGTAAAGAGAATAACCCATATTTGCAAGGGCGACAGGAAGAACAAAACTGCCTTCGCGGTTCCCTACGCCGCCGAAAGCGTATAACAGGTTCCCCTGAAAGTCATACATAAATATACGCCCGCGCGTCCTGTCAAAACAAGCGTAAGAATCATTCGAGAAAGCCGCCACATCAATAAACCTTGAACGGCCGAGTATACCGCCCGCGTTTCCGGTTACAAGATCGCCGACGGGGTCTTCATAGCCGTTTCGAATCAGAATATCCTGTCCCATGGCGTTTAACCTGCGCACAGGGTCTGTCTGGCCCGTCGCGTTTGTAACATAGATAAATCCCTCTTCGTCCAGACAGGCGTTGCTGTACTCGGTGGGGATAAATAAATCCATCCGCTCTCTTTGCGCCTTTGTGGAAATAAGTTTCCAAACATAATCCACAATATTCACACTTACCTTATTTGCCCCGATATAGCCTGAAAATTCACCCCGGCTGTCAAATTCCATAAGCCCTTTGTTGATGTTACGCGCCTGAACAAACACACGGTTCGCGAAATCCACAACCAGCTTTACAGGAAGAAAATCCGTGCTTTCCCCGATACTTTCATCATCCGGTTTATAGATAGCGGAAATAAAATTCCAGTTCTTGTCAAGTTTTAATATCCGTTGGTTATCGGTGTCCGCGATATAAAGAGAACCGTCCCTGTTTTCAAAAATATCCATAGGATAATTAAGATTTGACTCTTTGCCGTCAATTACAACCGAAGAAACAACCTTGGTACAAACATGCGTTCCGTTCTCCCGTACTTCAAACAACAGTATCCGGTTACTGCCCGAATCGCAGACATACACCCGGTTAGCCCTGATAAAAAGCCCTCTTGGGTCCCTGAAATCACCCACGCCCAAAGTGGAGCCAAGCAGGTACTCGCTTACCCGGTAAGCGTCGGGAGACGCGACCTGCTCAAACCAAAAATCATAATTGTAAGTGTAGTTGGTGGGTTCGGCAAAAGCATGAGTTAACATAAAAATTAACAAAAAAACAAAAGTAATTTTTTTCATTCTTTTATCCCCGAATTAGCCATTGTTTGCAGAACATTGCTTTGAGCGAAAACAAACATTAAAATCGGAACAACCATAACAAACAGCGTTACCGCAGCCCCTACGCCGGCGCGGGCGACACCTGTAACAACAATCTGCGAAAGCGCGAAAGGCAGAGTTTTTAACTGTTCCGAATAGATCATGTTAGACGCTCTTAAATTCCAGAGATTCTGCACAGAGAAGATCATTACGGTAAGCCACGCGGGTTTTATCATCGGCAGAATGATCCAGACGAAAACACCAAACTCTTTTGCGCCGTCTACAGTTGCCGCCTCCAGCAGCGAGTTTGGTATAGTGTCAATAAACTGCCTTAAAAGGAAGAAACCGATTGGGAAAGCAAAAGCCGGAACAACAACCGAAAGGAAAGTATCGACCCAACCGAGTTTTGCCATTACAAGATAGTTGGGAATTGCCGTTACATAACCGGAGAACATAAGCGTAATGATAACGCCCTGAAAGAAAATCTTTGAACCTGGGAAATTATATTTTGAAACAACAAACGCTCCCATCGAGGCAAAGAATATTAAGCCTGTAGTTCCGACCGCGGTAATAAAGACGGTATTAAAAATGTAACGCGAAAAAGTAACCCAGGATTTACTCATAATAATAAACAGATCCTGAAAATTATTTATCGTAGGATTGCGCACCCAAACATTGGGCGGAAACAGGAAAATTTCATTTAACGGTTTAAACGCGTGATTAATATTAA
>Ga0268262_10005198_pt1 | contig 13004 bp, 10 predicted proteins | sample TergutNc150P3_FD_190354 | JGI IMG/M metagenome (GOLD analysis project Ga0268262, IMG submission 190354) | Nasutitermes corniger P3 segment gut microbial community from laboratory colony in Florida, USA - Nc150 P3 (SPAdes) (version 2) | ecosystem: Host-associated > Arthropoda: Insects >... | reverse complement strand
GAGATCTGCGACGGCAGTAAGGCTGAATATGACCGTCTTATCAAAATCACGGTTGACGCGGGTATCGGCATACCGTTGAATCCCAAAAAAAGACCGGGCAGTTACTGGTTCCATTCCGATCCTTCGGACGTGGCAAGGGCGGAAAGCCGTACCTTTATCGCGAGCAAAAGCAAGGATGACGCGGGCCCTACCAATAATTGGACGGACCCCGCCAAATTAAAAGATGAAATGAAAGCGTTGTACAAGGGTTGTATGAAAGGCCGTACAATGTACGTTATACCATTTTCCATGGGGCCGGTCGGTTCCAATATCGCGAAAATCGGCGTTGAAATTACAGACAGTCCTTATGTCGTGTTTAATATGCACATAATGACAAGGGTTGGAAAAAAAGTATTGGACGTTCTTGGAAAAGACGGATTTTTTGTACCATGTCTCCATTCAATAGCCAAGCCGCTGAAACCCGGCGAAAAAGACACAAGCTGGCCGTGCGAGCCTGATGTCAACAAAAAATACATCAGCCACTTTCCCGACACTTACGAAATTTGGTCTTACGGTTCAGGTTACGGCGGAAACGCGCTCCTCGGCAAAAAGTGCCTCGCGCTCCGTATCGCGTCCGTTCTCGCGAGAGACGAAGGCTGGCTTGCGGAACACATGCTCATTCTTAAACTTACCAATCCCAAGGGAAAGGTTAAGTACGTTACAGGCGCATTGCCGTCCGCTTGCGGAAAGACAAACCTCGCCATGTTGATTCCTACCCTTCCCGGCTGGAAAGTGGAAACGATCGGCGATGACATCGCGTGGATGAAATTCGGCAAAGACGGCAGACTTTACGCGATTAACCCCGAAGCCGGATTCTTCGGCGTTGCGCCCGGAACAAGCAATAAGTCAAACAAGAGCGCGATGGATTCAATCAGAAAGAATACGATTTTTACAAATACGGGTCTTACCGAAGACTGCGACATCTGGTGGGAAGATATAGGTTATCCGCCTCCCGGCGAAACAATCACAAACTGGAAAGGCGAGAAAAAACCTGCCCCAAAAGCCGACAAATCACCTAAAGGCGAAGAGATTGCCCATCCCAATGCGCGTTTCACAGTTCCCGCGTCCCAATGCCCCGTAATAGCGAAAGAATGGGAAGACCCCAAAGGCGTGCCAATCAGCGCGTTCTTGTTCGGGGGCAGAAGAGCGTCAACAATTCCATTGGTAAACCAGAGCAAAGACTGGATTCACGGCGTTTTCATGGGTTCAATCACAGGTTCGGAAATTACAGCAGCCGCCCTTGACTTAAAAGCGGGCGATGTCCGCAGAGATCCATTCGCCATGTTGCCCTTCTGCGGTTACCACATGGGCGATTATTTCTCACACTGGCTCAAGCTTGGCAAGAATGCAAAAGATAAAGGCGACGGCGACAAACTGCCGAAAATCTTCTTCGTCAACTGGTTCCGCAAAAACTCTGAAGGCAAGTTCATGTGGCCAGGTTACGGTGAAAACAGCCGCGTCCTCGCGTGGATTTTTGACCGCTGCGACGGCATAGACAACTACATTGAAACGCCAATCGGCAACCTGCCCAAACCGGGAAGCATTGAACCGCCTGCAGGCGTAAGCCCCGAAGCGATGGCGGAGCTTATTAAAATTGACGTTGAAGGCTGGAAGAAAGAAATCTCCGACGTTAGGGGAAATCACTACGCCAAATTTGGGGACAAACTTCCCAAAGAACTTTTTACTCAGCTTGACATCATGGAAAAGGGGTTAAATAGTTAAATAGTAAGTGGGAATATTTATATATTCCCACTAATTTTATTCGCGAATTGCCGCGGATTAAGGTGGAAAAATGAAATCAATCTTTATAGTTGACGACAGCGATACAAGCTTGTTATTGGCTAAAGAAGCCCTGAAAGAACAATACAGGGTATTAACGATGTCATCCGCCGCCAGGATGTTTAAACTTTTGGAAAAATTTATTCCTGATTTAATCCTGCTTGATATTGAAATGCCCGAGATGGACGGCTTTGAAACATTACAAAAATTAAAAACCAATAATTTTTATAAGGACGTTCCCGTAATATTTTTAACTAACTACAGAGAAGACTCCATTGAAAGCTTCGGTTTTGAACTTGGCGTTGTAGACTTTATCTCAAAACCGTTTTCAACGCCGGTGCTGATAAACCGCATTAAAACGCAGCTTGATATTGATTCTTTGATTCGCGACCGGACTGAAAGGATCAAACGGCTGCAAAACGGCATTATGACGGTTTTAGCCAATGTGGTAGAGGAACGCGACAAAGACACTGAAGGTCATAATGACCGTACTGCGGCGTATATCAAAATACTTATAGAAGCGATGATAGAACACGGAGTATATGACGAAGAAATTCGTTATTGGGATGTGGAAAAAGTCATTTTTTCTTCCCGGTTGCACGACATGGGAAAAATAAGCGTAATGGATACAATTTTGAACAAACCCGGTAAATTGAGCGATGATGAATATGAGCAGATGAAATACCACACCACGGAAGGCGCGAAGATTATTGACAGGATGATAATGCAGACGGGTGAAGAAGATTTTTTGTATAATGCCAGATTGTACGCCGAATACCATCATGAGCGCTGGGATGGAACAGGTTATCCGCATGGGCTTAAGGGAACTGACATTCCGCTGCACGGACGAATTATGGCATTGGTGGACGCATATGACGCGCTTGTATCCACACGTCCCTACAAAAAAGCAAATACGCACGAAGAAGCGGTAAAAACCATTTCAGAAAATTCTGGCAAGCAGTTTGACCCGAAAATCGTTGAGGTTTTTCTTGACGTGCAGGATAAATTTAAAGAAGCAAGCAAGTATACGTATGCTACTTAACAAATTTTGACTTTTTTCATTGCAAAAAGCGACAGGATTTTCTATACTGATATTTACCATTTATGAACAAAATACTGAAAGAAAAAATCAAGGAAGCCTTTCTTTCGGTGCTTCCAATTACGATTATTGTACTCATGGTCAGCGTATTCCTCACGTCTCTTCCGTCAGGAACTATTCTTATGTTCCTTGCCGGGGCGGCCATGCTGATAGTCGGAATGGGTTTTTTTACATTGGGATCGGATATGGCAATGATGCAGATGGGAGAAGGCGTCGGTGTTCACCTTACAAAAAGTTCAAAACTTTTTATTATAATTATTTTAACTTTTATAATCGGTCTGATTATTACAATCGCCGAACCTGATTTACAGGTGCTTGCCAGGGAAGTTCCGTCCATTCCAAGCATAAGCCTGATAATGACAGTTTCTGTCGGAGTAGGCGTCTTCCTTGTCATAGCGGTATTACGCTCGCTTTTAAAAATACGGCTTTCGTTACTGTTGGTATTTTTTTACATTGCCGCTTTTGCTATTGCATACTTTACTCCTATAACTTTTGTTCCCGTCGCTTTTGATTCAGGCGGAGTTACGACGGGTCCGATTACAGTCCCTTTTATCCTGGCAATGGGAGCCGGTATAGCGTCCATTCGCAGCGATAAAGACTCTATGGACGACAGTTTTGGTCTGGTGGCGTTATGCAGCGTGGGACCAATTCTTGCGGTGCTTTTACTTGGTATCTTTTACAAAACAGAAGCCGTAGAATTGAAAAAATATGTTCTTCAGGACGCGCAAACTTCGCGTGATGTGGCGCAGTATTTTGCCAATGAATTGCCGAAATTTTTTAAAGAAGTTGCCTATGCTTTGGGCGCCATAGTCCTCTTTTTTGTCGTATTTCAGTTATTTACGCGCAGATACCATCGCCGCCAGCTTGGCCGTATCGTAGTAGGTTTTGTTTATACATTGATAGGTCTTGTAATTTTTTTAACCGGCGTAAATGTCGGCTTTATTCCGGTAGGAGAGCTTTTAGGTTCCCAGCTTGCGGTTTCGGAATTTAAATGGGTATTAATTCCGCTGGGAATTGTTATCGGCTACTATATTGTCGCCGCGGAGCCTGCGGTACATGTGCTGAACAAACAGGTAGAAGAAATATCTTCAGGCGCAATCACTGTAAAAATGATGAGCCGCGGTCTTGCGATTGGAATGGCGGCGGCGCTTGCCATTACAATGACAAGGATTCTTTTTCACATTCCCCTGGCATGGATTTTAATTCCCGGTTACGCTCTTGCCCTGGGGCTTACATTTTTTGTTCCCCGCATTTTTACAGGCATCGCTTTTGATTCCGGCGGCGTATGCTCCGGCCCCATGAGCACTACCTTCCTTTTGCCCTTCGCCATAGGCGCATGCGAAGGCCTAAAGGGAAATATACTGGTAGAAGCCTTTGGCATTGTCGCCGTTATCGCTATGACTCCGCTCATTGTAATTCAGCTAATGGGACTTGTCTATAAAGTAAAGACGGCAGAAGCCGCGGAAATGACCGTTATGCAAACAGAAGAAATCATCTCTACGGGCGGGAAAGTTATTGATTGGGGTAAAATTTATGAATACGGGGAGGATGAATAAATGGGAAAAAAATCCCTGTTTAAAAAAATATTTTCCGGCCCGCAGCAGGATGAAAAACCTGCGGAAACAAAGCAGCAAAATATTCCAAAACTTAAATTGATATTTTTTATCATTGATTGGAACCGCGTGGGTATTGTTTCCGACGTTTGCGCTGAAGAAAATGTCCGTTTTTATTTTACCAGTCATGGAAAAGGAACTGCTTCCTCGGAAATACTCGATCTTCTTGGCATTGGCTCAAGCGAAAAAGCCGTCGTCTTTTGTCTGGAACAGGAAGTTGGGACGCCGTTATTGATGAAAGAAGTGCGAAAAAAACTGCAAAACTACGGACCGGGAGCGGGAATCGCTTTTACAGTTCCCCTGTCCGCAATTAATGACCCTATTTTATTGATTTTTAAACAAAGTATTTTAAAAAATGAAAAAATCGCCGCAGCGAATGATAAAAGCGAAGGAGAAAAAATGGCTAATAATTATTCCCATGACCTTATCATATCTATTGTTAATCAGGGATTCAGCGATGAATTAATGAATACCGCAAGAGAAGCGGGCGCCACAGGAGGAACGGTAATACACTCCCGCGGCACGGCGCACAGGGGAGCCGTAAAAGTCTTTGGCGTTTCAGTGCAGGACGAAAAAGAACTGATTTTAATTTTAACAACGCGTGAAAAGAAGACTGCTATTATGCAGGCTATTTGCGAAAAACACGGCCTAAACTCAGGCGCTCAGGGAATTGTACTTTCAGTGCCTGTAGACAATGTAATGGGGCTTAGTATTGAGTAAATTACCGTGAGCCGACTATCTCCCTGTTAAGTTCACGATTTAACATCGATAAAATCAACACGCTTTCCACAGGCAGCTTGTAAGGAATTGTAAATTCTCCGCCTGTATAATTAACCGTAAAGAGCCGTAATTTTTCACCGGAAGGAAGCTGAGCGTCAAGCCGTACGGGCAAAGGATAGGGATTTTGCGGTATGGTAAATTTATATAAACTGAATATTTCGTTATCTGCAATTTTTTCAGGGCGCGTTACTGTAAGCTGTACCGGAGTATTAACGGAAACAGTAGAGCTTGCGGATGGAATTTGCGCCGTAATAGTCTCGCCCTTTTCGCCTTCATCCCTGTCTCTTATGGCAAACTGAAAGTTAATTCCTGTCCCTGAAATTATTTCCAACGCTCTTGATAACGTCAATCCCGTCAACTGCGGAACAGTGATGGTAAGGTTTTCCCTTCCTCTGCTCACAACAAATTCCAGGGATATGGGGCCTGAAATATCTGTCCCCGGCTCCGGTTTTTGGGCAATAATAACTCCGGGATTCTCGGACGAAAAATCGTACATTATTGGCTCTCTGATTGAGAGAAGAGGAAGCCCTCCCGCAACTGCCGCAAGAGTCATTAAATCCATTCTTACTTCGTCAATATTGCGGCTTAGGAAATTTTCCACCTTGTTTACAATTACTCCCCGGCTGACGACGATACGGATGCGGCGTCCGGCTTTTACAATGGTTCCCGGTTTTGGTTCCTGTTCAAGGATAAACCCCTTATCCCTTGAAGTTTGCGAATAACGGAGATGCAAACGGGGATATAATTCTTTTACCTGCAATTCAAGAAGGGCTTCCGTTAATTCCTTGCCTGTCACATCAGGAACCATTGTCTGTTCTTCGCCATGAACGGCGTAAAAGAAAACAGAAACCGCGATAATGCCTACAAAAATTATCAATCCGGCGACTGATAAAATAAACAATCTTAAATGATTCGCCACATAGTCTTCTACTGAATTTAAATCAAACCTCATACCCTGCCTCGCCTAAAATCCCAGTTGTGAGCCTGAAAAATCATGAACTCCGTTTAAAAAATCACGCCAAAAAAGCGCTTTTTTCGCCTGATACTGCAACCGGGTTACAGAAAGAATTCCGTCTCCTGTTTGTATCAGTATACCATTATTTTTATCTATCCCCAAGACCTGTCCGGGGCTTTTTACAGGCGCCTGTCCTTTGAATACGCCTGCTTCCAATATAAATAATTCCCTGTCGTTATGAACAGTCCTGCATAACGGCCACGGGTCAAAAGCGCGTATTTTCGCTTCAATTTGAGCGGCGCCGAGATTCCAGTCGATAAGGCCGTCGTTTCTGGTAATTAATGCGCAATAACTGGCTTCACTGTGGTTCTGAGCCGTCCTTGTTACTGTCCCATCCGCTATTTTTTTCAATACTTCCGAAAGCTCTTGCGCCCCTTTAAGCGCTGCCAATTCGCCAAGCGAGCCTGCCGTTTCCCTGCCCGACAGCGGTATTTGTTCCGCCGCAAGAATATCCCCCTGATCCATTTCCCGCGCCAGAGTTTGAATTGTAATCCCCGTTACAGTGTCGCGGTTAAGGATTGCCGCCTGTATCGGAGACGGTCCTCTGTATTTAGGAAGCAGGCTTGGGTGAATATTTATCCCTCCAAGAGGAAAAAGGCTTAAAAATTTAGGGCCGAAAATACGACCATAGGCAAAGGAAACAAGAAGATCCGGCTTTAATGAGCCAATCTGCTCCCTTACAGAAGCGTCAAGTTTTAATGGTTTTAGTACCGGTACTCCATTCAGTTTTTGAGCCGCTTCGGCAATATCGGTCGGCTGAGGCGTACCATGCCTGCCCCTTGGACTGTCGGGGTTTGTAAGTACGCCCACAAGTTCAATTCCGTCCTGCCTATTAACAGTTTCCAGAGAGGGAATCGCAATAGCAGGGCTACCCGAAAACAATACCCTCAATCTTGGGCTCCTGAACGGGAATTTTCATATTTTGTAAGCAGTTTTTCGCGTATTTTTTCAGGTATATGATCAATAAAGAGGACTCCGTTAAGGTGATCATATTCATGTTGAATTACCCGCGCTATTAATCCGCCCGATTCAAGGGTAAAAGGACGGCCTTTTTCATTCCATGCCTGTATTTTAATTGATTCTGAGCGGATTACATTGGCATAAATCCCCGGAACAGAAAGACATCCTTCCTCAAACTTCGCGGTCTCATGGGATGTTTCTATCATAGAAGGATTGATAAATACCCGCTCCTCGTCGCCTTCGACATGAATGACAAAAATACGCTTCATAAACCCTATTTGCGGGCCGGCAAGCCCTATACCCTTGTCCCTTTTAATGATTTCCAGCATTTGTTTAGCAATATTTTCAATATCTTTGTCTATTTTCTCTATTTTTACCGTTTTTTGCCTCAGTAATTCATCGCCAAGGGTAAGTATTTTCATGAAGATATTGTACAGGAAAAACAATTTATCTTCAATAAAAAAAGAATTTATCTTGAATAAGCTGAAAAAAACACCAATTGACTATTTTGTCATTTTCTGATTAAATAATATTCATGGGAGTACTTTTAAGCCAAAAAATATCAATGTACTATGAACGGTTCAAAGATATTGATGTAACATTTACAAAAGATATGATTCATGTTACTGGGCTTTTAACGCAGCAAATACATTTAAAATGCGGAAACGATTTTTGGCCGTGCGTGATTTATACCGCTTCCTTTTCCGGCGCAAAAGTTGTCGCCAACGTAAAAACTGGCCTCCTTGCAAAACTCCAGACGACAAATAACTTTGTCAGCCTTCGCCTTTGTTTCAAACCTGAAGGTGAAACCAACACAATAACATTTTTTGTCACAGCCCGCGTCATCGCTAGCGCGCCCTACGGCAATTCGCAGGATGTTAATATGTTCACAATCCAGTTTACCAACAGGCCGCCTGATGAGTTTATTGAAATTATAGGGCGCATACTGGACGCTAATGTTAATTCCAAAAAACGCAAAGAAGACCGTATCCCTTTAACTCCTGAAAATTTACGCAAATTAAATATGGTGTCAACAGAAACGGTTGTTTTTATAGAGAGCGTTCCCCGCCGCTGTATATTAAGAGATCTTTCTTTTTCAGGTTCCAAAGTTATAATGCTGGGCGTTCCCAGATTTCTTCTTGATAAAGAAGGCGCGTTACGTTTGGAATTTAACGATCCAAGAGTATCGTATACAATAAAGGGAAAATTTGTCCGCGCTGAGGCGGTGGAAGGAAAAAAAGAAATGGTCGCTCTGGGTATAAATTTTGAAGAAACCTCGGTCCCTATGGGTTTTAAAATACGCCTTAACGACATGCTGACGTCAGTACGCGCCGATTTCCACTCCGGTGAAGACGATGCTAAAACTTCCCCTTCCAAATCATGAGCCGAGTAATTTTCCTTCCCGTTCCTGAAAGTTTTAAAAACCAATACAACAGCGCGGGAGAAGCCTTCCCCATTAATCCAAGTATTCCAATCCCCGTAGAAGTGCCGCAAGGCGGCGAAGAGGCAAGTATAGCCAACCTGTCCATGGACATGATAATTTCCGGCATGTTACGCGCCATCGAAGAAAAGCAGGTTAAACAAAAATGGATAGATTACTATTCTGGCTTCGTGTTGTTCATGCGCCCTGATATTCTGGAAATCTGTCAGGAAGAATTCGAGAAGACATTAAAAAATGAGAAGTGAGGAATGAGGAGTGAGAAGTGGTGTTGTTCGTTATCGGTGCGTGAGGGTATCACGCTATGCTTACTAACAACAAATTCATTTCTCATTTCTCATTCCTCATTTCTCACTATTTTCCGTCTTTGATGTTTCCTTTGTGTGAAAATTTTAGTTAAAATTTTATGGTATTATTCTGGAAGAGCTAACATTAGTACTTCTTCGAAGCGTTCTACGGGGTGGAATTCTATTCCTTTCTTCACATGATCGGGAATCTCGTCTAAATCGCGCTCGTTTTGTTTGGGGAAAATTATGTGCTTTGCTTTGTTTCTTCTGGCGGCTACGGTTTTTTCTTTTAGGCCGCCTATTGGCAGTACGTGGCCTGTTAGGGAAAGTTCCCCTGTCATCACGAGCCTTTGCGTTATTACTTTGTTTCGCATTAGGGAAAGAAGCGCCACTGCCATTGTAATGCCGGCGGAGGGACCGTCTTTGGGGGTCGCGCCTTCGGGGATGTGCAGATGAATGTGGTTCTTGTCAAACCATTCTTTATCAATGTTGTATTTATCCACCGCGAGTTTGTGCGCGACGGTCATGGCGATTTCGGCGCTTTCTTTCATCGTGTCGCCCATTTTGCCCGTTAGCGTTATTCCCTCTTTTCCGGGAAGCGATGTCGCCTCGATTACCAGTGTGTCTCCACCCATGCTTGTCCACGCGAGACCTACCGACATTCCGGGTTTATCCGCCGTTTTAATGTCGTCTTCGCGGAAAATCGGTTTGCCCAGATGTTTTTCTATCAGTTTTTTATCAATGTTAAAACGCAATGTTTTTTCTTCGTTTTTTTCCTGCGCGTCCACAATCTGTTTCGCGAGTTTGCGGTGAATCTTATCAAGATTTTTTTCAAAATTACGCACGCCGGATTCCCGCGCATAACAGTTCGCGATATGCAACAGGCTGTCTTTTGTGTATTTTACCTGATTCTTTTTTAATCCGTTTTTTTCAAGGCTCTTTGGCAACAGATAACGCTTTGCGATTTCCAGTTTTTCAGTGTCGATGTAACCGGGGAGTTGAATAATTTCCATACGATCAATTAACGGGACGGGAACAGTATCCATTGTGTTTGCGGTAACTATAAAAAACACGTTGGAGATGTCAAACGGCAAATCAAGGTAATGGTCGCGGAAAGCGTTGTTCTGCTCTGGATCAAGCACTTCCAAGAGGGCGCTTGCGGGATCGCCTTGAAAACTCGCGCCCATTTTATCTATTTCGTCTATCATAAAAACAGGGTCTTTAGTCTTAACAATTTTTAAGCCCTGAATAATTTTTCCCGGCATCGCCCCAATGTATGTGCGCCTGTGCCCCTTGATTTCCGCCTCGTCCCTCATTCCGCCGACGGAAAACCGGAAAAATTGCTTGCCAAGCGCCCTTGCGATTGATTTCCCGACGGAAGTTTTTCCCACCCCCGGCGGACCGACAAGGCAGACAATGGAGCCTTTTGTGTCCTTACGCAATTTGCGCACCGCCAAATACTCAACTATTCTTAATTTTACGTCTTTAAGACCGTAATGATCGGCTTCTAAAATTTCCTGCGCTTTTTTAAGCTCAAATTCTTCCGGGGCGGGATTATTCCAGGGGAGGGCGGCAATCACGTCAAGATAGTTGCGCGTAACGGTAAATTCAGCGGAGTTTGGCTCCATTAGCGAGAATTTTTCCATCTCCTGATCGACAACTTCCTTTATTTCGCCTTCAAATTTAAAAGAGTCAAATTTATCCTTAAAACGCTGGTGGTCGGAACTCTTGGCGTCCGTTGTCATGCCAAGCTCGCCCTTTATCGCTTTAAGTTCCTCCTTTAAAAAATATTCCCTCTGCGATTTTTCTATTTTCTCATTTATTTCCCTTTGAATCTTTTTTTGTATGCGCAAAAGCTCCTGTTCTTTTTTAATAAAAACCAAAACCTGTTCCATTCGCTTTCGCACATTCAGTATTTCAAGAATTTTCTGCTGTTCGGCTTTGTCAATGTTAAGTATGCTCGCTATAAAGTCCGCGATTTTTCCCGGATGATCGATATTGATCATATTAAGACGCATTTCTTCAGAAAACAGCGGATTATTTTCGCTTATCTGTTTCATCTCGGAGATGAGAGCGCGGGTAAGTGCCTTTACTTCCCTTGTATTGTCTTCCTCTTCCTCAAGATACTCAACCGCGGCGACAATCGGGTTAGAGGGGTGAAGCGTCTTTTTTACAATAAACCGTTTTAATGTAGAAATAAAAATGTTAACTCCGCCATCCGGCAGATTAATTTTTTTTACAATTTTCGCGACCGTCCCCACAGTGTATAAATCAGTAATTGAGGGAGTGTCGGTTTCATTCAAGAGCATGACAAGGCCGATAAGCCCATCGCCCGCGTTTGCGTCTTCCACGACTCTCACGTCCGTGGGATTACCAATCATAATCGGCGTAAAAATTCCCGGAAAAATAGGCCGTCCCAACAAGGCGACAAGCGGCAATTTATGGGGGAGAAGTTGATCTATAGGTATTACAGATTGATCTGACATAATTAGGGGTTAGGGGTTAGCTGTTAGGGGTTAGCTGTTAGGGGTTAGCTGTTAGGGGTTAGCTGTTAGTGATTAGTGATTAGCGGTTAGTGATTAGAAAAAAATCTAACCACTATCTACTAACCCCTATATGCTAATCTCTAACTCCTAACCCCTAACTCCTAACCCCTATATACTAACCCCTACCTACTATCCAATACTATAAAAAGCCTTGCGTCCGGCGTATTCGGCTATGCCCTGCAATTCTTCTTCGATTCTTAAGAGCTGGTTGTATTTGCAAATGCGGTCGGTTCTGCTCATTGAACCTGTTTTAATCTGTCCGGTTTCAAGGGCGACAACAAGGTCGGCGATGAAGCTGTCTTCGGTTTCGCCTGAGCGGTGGGAAACAATCGCGGTGTAACCCGCTTTCTTTGCCATTTCAACCGCTTCGTAGGTTTCCGTTAAAGTGCCAATCTGGTTTACTTTGATTAAGATTGAATTACACGCGCCCATCTTAATGCCTTTTTCAAGACGCTTGGTGTTGGTAACAAAGAAGTCGTCGCCTACAATTTGAATTTTGGAGCCGAGGCTCTTTGTCATTTTCACATAACCATCCCAGTCGTCCTGATCAAGCGGGTCTTCTATTGAGATAATGGGATACTTGTTCACCCATTCCGTATACTTCGCGATCATTTCATCAGCGGTAAATAATTTATCCGGGTTGGACTTCCAGAATTTATAGCCTTTATTGCCGCCTTCTTCATAGAGTTCGGAACTGGCGCAGTCAAGGGCGATACCTATCTGCTCGCCGGGTTTGTATCCGGCTTTTACGATGGCTTTCATGATATATTCAAGCGCGTCATCATTTGCAATGTCGGGGGCAAAGCCGCCTTCATCGCCAACGCCGGTGTTTTTTCCGTCTTTATGAAGAATATCTTTTAAATTGTGGAATACTTCGGCTGTCCAGCGGATGGCTTCCCTTATTGACTGTGCGCCGACGGGCATTATCATAAATTCCTGAAAGTCAATTTTGTTGTCTGAGTGCTTGCCGCCGTTAATGATGTTCGCCATTGGAACGGGCAGAACGCTCGCGTGGAACGTGCCTAAATATTTGTAAAGCGGAACGCCGACGTATTCCGCCGCCGCGCGCGCGGTCGCCATTGATACGCCAAGAATCGCGTTAGCGCCGAGTTTGCCTTTATTCTCGGTTCCGTCCAAATCGATCATGGCTCTGTCCACGTCAACCTGATCCAGGGCGTTCATGCCAATTATTTCATCCCTGATAATGTTGTTCACATTTTCAACCGCTTTTAACACGCCCTTGCCGAGGTAGCGGCTTTTATCGCCGTCACGAAGCTCAACCGCTTCATGAATGCCGGTAGACGCTCCGCTGGGAACCGCCGCCCTTCCAATAGTGCCGTCCTCAAGCATTACATCGACTTCTACAGTGGGATTTCCACGCGAATCAAGTATTTCACGCGCTTCCACATATTCAATCAGACTCATATATTCCTCCGTTTTATAAGAAT
>Ga0268262_10005197_pt1 | contig 13009 bp, 7 predicted proteins | sample TergutNc150P3_FD_190354 | JGI IMG/M metagenome (GOLD analysis project Ga0268262, IMG submission 190354) | Nasutitermes corniger P3 segment gut microbial community from laboratory colony in Florida, USA - Nc150 P3 (SPAdes) (version 2) | ecosystem: Host-associated > Arthropoda: Insects > Digestive... | reverse complement strand
GTTTATAGGGCTTGCATAACCCGGCACCATTCCGCTTGCTCTGATGAGTTCTTCCGATGCGGGGATTAAAATTTTGCTTTTGAGGTAGTTGCGGAGTTTTGTTTCGCTCACCTCTAAATAACCTTGAACCAATGCCACCACCAATTTGCCGTCAACATCAAAGAATACGCATTTGCCGGCATTTTTTTTGTCTGCGTTTAAAAATGTGCATACTTCGTCTATGGTCTGTTTGCTGGGTGTTGCGACTTTTTCTAAGTTTGAATTTCCAGAAACTGGTTGCCGTTTGAACTCGGCAATTTCCCTATTCGCTTGGTAGCCGCAGTGTTTGCATATAATTAAATAGTCTTCGCCGTTTGGCGTGCTCAACATAAATTCGTGGGCAATTTTGCCGCCCATTATTCCTGTGTCGGATTGCACTATAACGGGTTCTATCCCAACCCTGCGGAAAATGTTTTGGTAGGCTTTGTATTCTAATTCGTAATGCTTGTCTAAGTCCTCTGGCGTTGCGTGAAAGCTATAGGCGTCTTTCATTTCAAATTCGCGCACCCTTATCAAGCCGCCGCGCGCCCGCGCTTCGTCTCTGTATTTTGTTTTGAACTGGTAGAGCATAAATGGTAGTTGCTTGTAGCTGGAGAGCACATAACGCGCCATGTCGGTAATGGCTTCTTCGTGGGTCATGGCTAGTACCATGTTATGGGCGTTGCGGTCTTTGAAACGGAGCAATTCGTCTCCTATTGCCTGATAGCGCCCAGCCTCACTCCAAAGCTCGGAGGTTTGCACCACCGGCAGGTCTGCTTCCAGGCCGCCGAGGGCATTCATCTCTTCTCTTATTATATTTTCAATTTTGCGGATAACCCTAAGCCCCAAGGGTAAGATGCTGTAAATACCTGTTGAAAGGGATTTTACATAGCCCCCGCGCAGCAAAAATATATGGCTAGGAAGCTGCGCATCGCTTGGGACTTCGCGAAGCGTTGTGAAAAAGAAATTTGAGAGTTTCATTTCTCTTCGTTGACCGCCACAGACAGTTTGTTCTGCTTAAATTTGTTCATAGCTATGGTGGTTGGCTTCTCTTCCAGTTGAATAAAGCCCTGATATGCTTGGTTGTTTATGAACCTAGCTTCCTTAGACATCATAACCACAGCTTTGAACGATGAACTATCGCACTTTTTGCTGGCGTAAATATCATCCAGGTAAATTTTCTGGTCTAGCATTGCGTACCTCTTTTGGTGTGGGAGAATAATATAGAAAAAAGCCCGGCGTGGAATTCCAAAATTTGTTTCAATGCCCTTTTTGTAGGTTGTGAATTGGTTTTATTTTTTCTAAATTTAAAATTTTATCGCATATTGCGGTATAATGGTAACTGATGGAAAACGATAAAAAACCTTCGGCGTTTAATGTTAGTCAATCAAGAACTGGTAGTTCGGCGCTTGATGTGATTTTAATAATTGACCGAAGCGGATCGATGGCCGGAACTGAAAGTGCCATGAAACGCGGATATAACAAGATGATTGAGTATTTATCACGACTGGGCAAAAGTATAACGATTTCTACCATACTGTTTGATGATTGCGATAACATTGATATTGTCTGCAACGGACAAAAAGTAAATGACATTAAAAATGATATTCCGTTTGAGGCGGGTGGCTCTACTGCCAAATACGATGCTATTGGGGTGGCCATTGAATACGAGAATGAAAGAAAAAGAGACCCGAAAAATCCATTTCCAAATGCCGATGTTTTGTATTTGATGGTTTCTGACGGAGACGAAAATGCAAGCGTTAAATATGATGAACCAGGAATCCAAAAGGTAATGGATGCTGAACGTTCTCGCGGAGCTGACGGCAAGGGAAGGCGAGAATTTGGATTTATCAATGAATTTGGTATTTACTCCAATAAAATTCAATCAACAATGAATGTTGACGAAAATCATTTGCAAATTTTCCTGCGAAGCGATAGAGGAATAAATGCCTTGTTCCAAACGGTGGACATCGCGGTTGAAAACATGTTTTCGGACGGTCAAATAACATCAACTTGGGGAGAGAAAAGCGATTTGCTACAAATTGGGGACATATCATTGGGTCAAATTAAAACTATTGTAGGCCCAATGATAACAAATTTTGAACAAAACGAGCAAGCCTTGGCCGAACTTATTAAAATAGCTGGAAAAGGGATGACACAAAATTTCGCGACTCAATATTCTGAATTTGCGAAAAGAATGAAATTGTCCGCAATTGATTCAAAAACCGAACACGGTGGCCTTAATGATATAATCAAGATATACATTTCAAGTCAAAAAGACCCTGTAAGCGCACTGAAGGAAGCCGTTGCGGTTACTTCGGAAAGATGCCGCAATGGATGCATGTTGGCTCTTGAAAGAATAAAAGCGATGGCACAGGACCAAGAGACGATTGCATCAAAGTTTTACGAAGCCGTTGAACAGTATTCACTTAATAAAAAAGCATTAAGGTCTATTCCCGCTGTAGCCGCGACAATTGCTGGTAAACCAGAATCGGTGATGGATTATGAAATAAAAATTAATAGCTGGATGCGTAAACCCGATGAAGATTTTATAAATACAATTGCTCTCGCGTATGAACTGCGCAAAAAATGGGTACAAGAATCATTCAACAAACGTTTAACTTTGGCGGTTAACCGTTATACGGAATTTGCCGTTGACCCGCAAGGGTTACTCTCGGGTAAATTGGATTTTGAACAGTTCCGTGCCACTTTAAAGGAATTGGAATCGCAGCGGCAAAGTTATCCTAACGGCACAAGAATATTGTAATTTGTATATTTTCCTTTGATATCCACAAACAAAAGGAGTATTCCAATGGCTTCAAAAACACTTTCTCAGAAAATCATCGAGATTGTTGGCGATGATCCAGATGGCTTTGACGAAACTAGGGAGTTGCCGGTAATAGATTTGCTAAAACCGATGAATCGCGAAACAAACAAAAAGAAAGCCGAATTGAGCAAACACCAACTAGGCAAATAATAACATACTAAACATCAATATGTTATTTAGTAAGCATATGTTTACTAAATATTAACATCAATGTATCATATAGTAAACATATGCTTACTATATTGAATATTAACATTAAAATCATAGAGGTAAACTCAATGAAAAACATTAGTATTGGCAAAAAGCTGGTCCTATTTAAGAATTCTCTATACTGGAGAGGTACCAAATATGAAACTGCTCTATACCATGACATTTAAAATAGTTATGCTCTCAATAATGGGAGTTTTGTTGACCACAATTGCGCTAATTGTTTCAGTGAATCTTTCAGAAAATAAAACGGAACAGATAATTTTGTACAACAAAATTCAAATAGAAGAGCAAAACAAAATAAATATGAAACCTATAGTACAGGGAGTGTATAACTCCTTGCGAATTTACGATAAAATACTACTATCAAAACTAAACGATGGTATGGCCTATATGCGTCAGAAATTCCAATTGAGCGAAAATCTAAGCGAGATGAGTGAGGCAATAAATTTTGACCCTAATAAACCATCCCCAATAGTGGATGATGTTTCTAAGATGTACGAAGTTCACGCAACCATATTCCGCAGGCTGGAAGACGATTCTATGGTTCGCATTTCCACAAGCATTATAAGAGATGGAAAAAGATTTGTGAATACTAAAATTTATCCAAAAAATGACGATGGTACTCCAAATGAAGTGATACAATCAATGCTTAACGGAAAAAAATACGTGGGGCGTGCCAATGTGAGCGGAGAATGGGTAAATGCCATATATGAGCCTATTATTGAAAAGAATCAGGTAATAGGAATGCTTTTTGTAGGTTCTTTGGCGTCTGATGCAAAGAATCTTGTAGATATAATAAGGGATTTGAATTACGGAGAAAAAGGAAATGTTTTTGCTGTTGGCAGCAGAGGGGTTCAGAGGGGAGTTTTACCGATATCAATAAATGAAGATATGGATTATCAAAATGTTTGGAATGTGACAAATTCGCAGGGGGACTACTATTGGCGCAAAATTATAGAGACCGGCAGTTTTTTGCCGGAGAATACAACTGAATATCTTGAGGTGGATTACGAAAATAACGGACAGGAATACAAGTTATCTATCACCGAAATGTATTATGCTCCGTGGGACTGGGTTATAGGCGTTTCCATTCCCAAGGAAGAAATAGAAAAATCCAGCTTAGAAATGCAAAATTCATTGAACAAAGCTATGACTGTATTGAAAAAACAGGTTTATGCCACGGGAATAACGATGCTTATTTTAATACTTATTATATCTTTCATCTTTGCTAAAAATTTAACGAGAAAAATTAAACATTCAATAGTTTTATTTGACAAGATAGCCAAAGGCGATATGACGCACAGATTGCTTGAAACGACAAAAGACGATATGGGCAAAATGGCAAGACATTTCAATAGACTTATGGATAATATGCATACGTTCATAAAAAAAGTGACATCCGATACGTCAAACCTTAAAGTGACATCCGAAGAACTTTTCTCCGTGAGCGGGCAAGTAGAAAACGTAGCGGACAATATAGTGATACGAAGCAACCAGATAGCAAGTACCACGGAAGAGATGGTAGTTGGCGTAAAAGTAATAGCAAGCACAATAGAGCGAATGAGCGCGGATATGAGAAACATTGCTCACACTATGAAAGAGATGAGTTCAGCTATCAATAAAATAACAAACAACGTTGAAGAGGTTCGTCAAATTGCAATAGGAGCCAAAACCAAAGTGACAAACGCGACAAGTGTTATTGGCAATCTTGGCTCGGCAGCGAAGGAAATTGAGGATGTGACAGAAATGATAAAGAGGATAGCAGAAAAAACCAATATTTTGGCTCTTAATGCTACCATAGAGGCTGCGTATGCGGGAGAAGCCGGCAAAGGTTTTGCTGTGGTTGCAGCTGAGATTAAAGAGCTTGCAAACCAGAGTGCCGATAGCGCAAACTACATTACGCAGCGCATAGAGAGCATTCAAGGTGGCACGAGTAGTGCAGTTAATGTAATCCATGATGTTTCCAACGTGATAGTGAAAATAAGCAACTCAGTTGAAGCAATAACGGGGTCGCGTAAACTTGCGAGTGCCGCAGTGCCCGGCAATGTTGAACAAACCAATGAAATGGCAAGGCGAGTGTCAGAAACAATAAACAATATTGCGTACCATTCCAACGAAGTTAGCCGCAACATAAGCGAAATTGCTAGAGGAGTGGCCAATGTCAACAGCAATGTTGTGGATATGAACCAAATCTCAGAAGAAATTAAGCAAGGTTCAACCCGAGTCCATCAAAAGTCTGAGGTCATAGAAAAAATAACAGCAGAATTTAAAGAAATGTTTGATATTTATAAGGTATAGATTTTAAAGTTTTTAACCATTAACAAAGGGATAACCGATGAAAAATGTCAAAATAGGTCCAAAATTAATAGTATCTTTTTTATTTCTTGCCGCGCTTACGGCGTTTATAGGGATATACTTAATTGAGAGTTTAGGAACTCTTGATGAGGAAACTGATTTTCTATATGACAAAGGTACGGTTCCTTTGGGAGCACTTGTGAAAATCGCCGAGCAAGTGCAGGAATTGCGCATTAATACCCGGCGTTGGCAACTTGCGAGAACGGATGAAAGCCGCCTTGACTTTGTTAGAACTCTGGACGAAACTCATATAGTTGTAAAAGACCTTATAAACAGGCAAAAGGAATTTGTAATAAGAGAAACGGGAAAGAAGCTTTTTGATGACTTGGCGATGGCCGTTGACAGGTATGTGGCGGAAGTGCATAATTATATAAGAACGGCAAAAATTGACTCCGTTACTGGACTCAATATAGGGGATCTTCCGCCTATGGTATTGAGTACAACAAGCACAATGTCAAAAGCCCTTGATGCCACAGTAGAGGTAAAAATTAAATCAATAGAAGAAGTTTCAAAACATATCAACGAGCGGACTGACAATGATAAAAAAATAGCGGTTACGCTTTTAATTGCTGTTTTGGTTATTTCGGTGAGTTTTGGCTTATTTCTCACGCTTTCAATAACGCGTCCATTGCACGCAGTGGTAAACGCTATTTCCAAAATGGAAAATGGTGATATGACTGCTCGCGCCGCCTTGAATCGCGGAGACGAACTCGGAACGCTTTCCAAAGCATTGGATCGTCTATCGGTAAAATTGCAAGCCATACTCAAGAATCTACAGTTAAGCTCAGATACTCTAGCTGGTTCAGCGGAAGAGCTTTCCAGCATTGGCAGGCAAGTGACCAGTGCAACCGAAAAAGTGAATTTAAACATAAACGTAATGGCAAGCGGTGCGGAACAAGCCTCTGCCAATGCCAATGATGTTGCTGGCACAGCAGAAGAGATGTCTGCGAACATGAACACGATGGCTGCGGCAGTGGAAGAGTTAAGCGCAAGCATAAGTCAGATAGCCAACAACGCTGGCGAAGCCAATAAGATAGCTGGCGAAGCCACAGTCAAGTCTAGCGAGGCGACTAGCGTAATGAATAAGCTCGGCACTGCTGCTAAGGAAATAGGGCAGGTGACCGATGTGATAAAAAAGATAGCGGACAAGACTAACCTTCTCGCATTGAACGCCACGATAGAAGCGGCTTCTGCTGGCGATGCGGGCAAAGGTTTTGCTGTGGTTGCAGGCGAAATCAAGGAACTTGCTAACCAAAGTGCCAAGAGCGCAGACGACATAACCCGGCGCATAGAAGGTATTCAGGTAGGCACTGGCGAAGCAGTGACGGTGATAAACGATGTTTCGGAGATTATAACGAGAATCAATAATAGCGTTGAGGTGATATCCACTCACGTCGATCAGCAAACTAAGGCGAGCAACGAGATAGCGAATAACGTAGCGCAGGTGAATGTAGGTGCTAAACGTGTTTCAAGTGCAATAGGCGAGGTAGCTAAGGGTAGTAAAGATATGGCTCGTAGTGCTGGAGAGATAGCAAAAAATTCAATCAGCGCCGAGAACACAAAACAAATCAACCAAGGTGCAGACGAGCTTGCTAGGCTGGCAAGCGACCTGAAAGGAATTTTGAAGCAATTCAAAGTGTAGGGTTTTGGCTTTTCTATATTCACCTCTATGAAGAAAGCCTTATTCCTGTTAACAGCCCTTCTCATAGCTTGTGGGCAAAAAGAACAAGCCGTCTCTGAACAAAATCTACTCGCTACCGAATTGGTTGGGCAAACTATAGCTTTGGCGGACTTTGTGTCTGCGAAGCCTGCGCCAATTTTGAGCTCCCGCAGCACTATAGAGCTGGAGTTTAAACAAAATGTTGTTATACAACATGCTGTTGGGCTAGACTTAGCTGCAAACCCAATTGATTTTGAGCCAGCGGTGAAAGGCAAGGCAAAATGGCTAACTACCTCGCTCTTGCAATTTGTGCCAGATGAACCTCTGCAAAACGGGAAAGCATACAAGGCAAAATTTGACGGCAAAAAAGCGTTTGGAAAAGCCGCAAGCGTAGATGACTATGCTTTTGAGTTCCAAGTTATTCCAAATGAAATTTTGGAGATAAACGGTGGCTTTGAACCCGTGACAGGCAAGACGAATACGGCAAAGCTCATTTTGGAACTAAGATTTGCGGATAAGCCGGATAGCGCAAAATTGGTAAAAGAATTAATGCTCAATTTTAATTCTAAAAGAATGTCGTATAAAATATCTTTTGATGGGCGTGGAAATTTTGCCAAGATAGAAAGCGAGGAAGTGTCTCGCACAAACAAAGCGCAAAATGCGGAAATAACTTTGCCTAAAAGCTGGACAGCCTATGATAATTCGTTTAGCGAAACTTTCTTGCTGCCCGCTATTGGGAGTTTTGTGGCGACTAGCTCAAAAGAGTCTTTGACAGAGGGTGGTGAAAAGTCTTGGGAAGTAGTTTTTTCCGACCAAATTGCAAGCGATAGGGATCTTTCCGGCTTTGTGAGCATTTCACCAAACGTAAATTACAAGGTTTCTATAAAAAACAGAACCCTGAGGGTAAAGGGGAATTTTTCTTACGGAGTTCAATACACGCTGAGAATCCAAAGTGGCTTCCCAAGTGCTTATGGAACAAAAATGGGAAGTGATTTTGTTTCGCAATTTATGTTTAGCGATATAAAGCCTCAGTTAAAATTAATTGGCAACGGTTTGTTCCTGCCTTTGGAAAACAAGGGGCGTTTGCAGTTGAAAAGCATGAATATAGGCAGTGCAAAGTTGGAAATACGAGAAGTTTTACCACAAAATTTAATGTTCTTTTTGCAAAACAACGATTTGCGTTCTTCCAACAGATGGATTTCCGATATTCAGCGAACAACAAAAGAAATTTATGGCTCTCAGATTAAATTTGTGAATCCAAAGAGAAACGAATGGCTGAAAACAGAAATTGATATCTCTAACTACATAGCAAAGAAAGCTGGAGCAGCATATATTGTAAAATTAAATATATATCCAGAAAATCTTATAGGTCCTTGCAGCAGTGAAAGGGGGTATTCGGAAAATGAATTGATTTACGAAAGCGATTCTTACGATGATAATCCGTGCGATAGTTATTATTATTACGAACAAAATAGAGACTTGGAAAAAATTCTTATAGCTTCTTCTGTTGCTTTGACAGCGAAAAGAGAAAGCGAAGGAATTCATGTTTGGGCAGTTGATGTTGAAAGCTCCAAACCAATTTCCGGTTTGCCTTTGGAACTGTATGGCAGAGTAAATGACCTTTTAATCACGCAGAAAACAAATTCAAATGGCTATGTATTTTTCAAAATAGCATCCCAAGAAGGCTATGTTGTTAAAGGGCAAGGAAATAGAGGACTTGCCTTGTTAAAGCTGGACCAGAGCAATTGGGAAACAAGCCGCTTTGATGTTGGCGGAGTTCTGGAAGAGAACAATAGGGCAAGGTTATTCGGCTATACGGAGAGAGGCGTTCACAGACCAGGCGACACCATCCATTTTGCGGGCATTGTACGCGAAACAATAGATAAACCCTTGGCAAACGTGCCTATGTCCGTCTCGGTAAAAAATCCGATGGGTTCCGTTGTTTTTGAAAGCACAGCAAAAACAACGGCAAATGGAATGTTCTCTTTGGATATACCAACGGAATTGGATGCGCCAACAGGCGAATGGCAGGCAACGATAAGTAGCGGCGGGAACGAGTGGTATCACTACTTGCGTGTGGAAACTGTTAAGCCAAATCGCTTAAAAAATTTGCTTGAGCTTCCAAAAAAATACAGCGGAACAAAGATAAAAATAAACGAAACATTCAAAAGCATGTATTTATTCGGCACGCCTGCCTCTGGACTAAATGCGGAGATAGAATTTTCGCTTAGAAGCAAAGCCTTGAACTTTGTTCGCTTCCCGGATTTCACATTCAGAAACGAAATGCTTCGTTTTGAAGAGAAAGATGCTGAATCTCTGTTTAAAGGAAACTTGAATAGCGATGGCGAGGCGAGGATTTCGGCAACACTTGATTTAAAAGACAGGAATATTCTCGAAGCTGCAACCATAAATATACACGCTACTGTTAATGAAAAAGGCGGCGGTTTCACAGAGAGCTGGCATTCAACCGTTATTTACCCATATCCGGTTTTTGTGGGATTAAAAACAAGGGATTCTTGGGATGGCGTGCGCATAGGTGATACTCTGCGCGTTCCAATAGTCGCTCTTGACGAAAACGGAAAAATCACATCTGGCAGAAAGCTTTCCATTAAGATTTATCAAAACCGCAGATATTCGTGGTGGGAAAGCGATGATTATGAACGTTGGGATTTTAGAAATCAAAGGCAAACCTACCTTGTTCACGAAGAAACAATCACCAGCGGAACCTCTATAAGGGAATTTAAATGGGTACCGGAAAGCGATGGCATGATTGCAGTTGAAATAAAGGATATTGAAGGTGGGCATAGCACATCGCAATTTATTTATGCATCGTATTGGGGTGGCTATGAAAATCTGCGGAATATGCCAGAAGCGAGCCATTTAAATTTGATTAGCAAAAAACCGAGCTACAATATTGGCGATTCAATTCTTATTTCTTTTGAAGCCCCCACAGACGGGAATGCTCTTGTTAGCTTGGAAAGTGCTGATAAAATATTAGAAACAAAATTGATGAAGGCTACGGCGGGCAAAAATATTGTTTCTTTTAAGGCTGCTAAAAACATGTTGCCCAATGTTTACGCGGTTGTTAGCTTATTCTTACCCTTAAAAAGCATTGAGGGTGAAAAGCCCATGCGCTATTACGGAATTCTGCCAATTAACGTTGAAGACGAAAAAACAAGGCTGAATCTCGCTTTAAATGCCCCAAAGGAAATTAAACCTGGTGACGACTTTACCATAGAGGTGACAAATCCTTCTAAGGAAAATGCCTCTTTCACCCTTGCTGTTGTTGATGAAGGTTTGCTCGATTTGACAAATTTCAAAACCCCTGACCCGTGGAAATACTATTTTCAGAAAATTGCACTGGGAATAAGAACCTCTGATAATTTTGACGAAATCATAGGTGCTTTGATGCCAGATATGGATTCTTATTTATCCATAGGTGGAGATGATGCGGCAGCGAATATGGCAGGCAAGCAGAAAACGCAGAGATTCAAAGCGGTTTCTCTGTTCAGCGGAGTTCAAGAGGTGAAAGCCGGCAAAACAGAAAAAATCAAATTCAAAATGCCGCAATACGTAGGCTCTGTCAGGGCACAGTTGATTGGCGTTTCTCAAAACGCATTTTCCAAAAGTGAAGCCAATATAGTGGTTAAAAAACCGCTTATGATTTTGCCAACTGTTCCCAGAGCGGCAAAACCAGGTGATAAATTCAAAGTTCCCGTTTCTGTGTTCGCAATGGATGATGATGTGAAGAACGTCAGCGTGAATTTGCAGGTTTCGTCGGAGCTCAAAATTATAGGCAAAAATAGTTTTACCCTTTCTTTCCCAAAGCCTGGCGAGCTTGATGGCAGTTTTGAAGTTGAGGCTTTGCCTATTCTTGGAGGGGCGAAAGTAATTGTAAAAGCGGAGAGTGGCAAGCATAAAATTTCCGACACTATAGATTTGCCTATAATGAGTTCATCCGCATTCTACACGGAAGTTCTGCGTGGGCAAATTACAAATGGTGAAACTTGGCAAGCCAAAATAAACGCTTTTGGAATAGACGGCACGCATAAAGCGACTCTTGTGCTCAGTACCATGCCTAGTTTGAGCACAGACGAGCGATTGGATTATCTGATACATTATCCTTATGGCTGCTTGGAGCAAACTACTTCTAGCGTATTCCCGCAATTGTACGTTGATAAGTTAAGGGATTTGGATTCAAAGAAAAAGCAGGAGATTACAGATAACATAAATGCAGGAATTAAACGGCTTGCGCAATTCTCTTTGAGCCAAGGATTTTCCTATTGGCCCAACCAAAGTGGCTATGCGGATCCTTGGGCGAGTAGCTATGCTGGGCATTTTATGCTGGAGGCAAAAAATGCTGGTTATTCCATTCCGCAAAACCTTTTGAACACTTGGAAGAACTGGGAAATAGACCAGGCAAAGAAAACATACAGCCAAGATTTCCGTAATCAGGCGTATAGGTTATTTTTGCTGGCGATGGCAGGTGAAGAGCAGATGGGTGCTATGAATTTGATGAAGGAGAATAATTTGGATAAGCTGGATTGGCTTTCTAAATATCTGCTTGCTGGTGCTTATCACCTAGCTGGGAAAGAATCCATCGCGAAACAGGTTTTGGAATATAACGGAAAGGTTTTGAGCGAGTATAGGGAAAGTTCAGGGACTTACGGCTCTGCTTTGCGAGACCAAGCCATTGCCGCTTTGGTTCTTGCAAAGATGAACAATTTTGGAGAGGCTTTGAAAATTTACCAAGAACTTGCAAAAGAATGGAATTCCAGAAGGTGGTGGAGTACCCAAGAGAGTGCATTTGCCTTGTTAGCTTTTTCTGCCCTTAAAGAGAAATTTAACGCTGGTGATGCGGAAGTTGAATGGAGAGTAGGCGAAAAAACTGGAAAAGTTATAGTTAAAGCCAGTAAGCCTATGAAGATAGATTTAACCTCTTTTGGTTCGCAAGAAGTTTCTGTGAACTCCTTGAACTCTACGGTTTTTGTTGAACTTCAAACAAGGGGTTTGCCTTTGGAAGACAACATAAGAACAGAGGCAAAAGGGTTTGCCGTTGATAGAACTTTGTTTAGCCAAAACGGAGAGAGAATTACCGTTTCGCAGATAAAACAAGGCGAGGCATTTTGGATTGTTTTTGGTGTTAGATCGTTCGCTTCCAGCCGTGTTGATAATGTGGCTCTCTCAAGCATTTTACCTTCGAGTTTTGAAATTTCCAACGAAAGGTTGAATGAATACGATAGACCAGGATGGCTAAATAATATACAACCGTCTCTTTCCACAGCAGATTATATGGACATAAGGGACGACCGCATAAATTGGTTCTTTAGCCTATATCCAAATGAAAGCAAGTCTTTTGCCGTTCAAATTCATCCGAGCTATGCTGGGGAATTTAGGTGGCCCGGTCTTGTTCTTGAAGCGATGTATAACCCCGATTATTATGCGAGGATTGCCGGCAGTAGAGTTGGGGTTTCGCCTTAAAATTTGCTATATTCTGCTTCACGATGGCAACCCCTAAATATGACGAAAGCAGCATAAAAAGCCTTGACTGGCACGAGCATATAAGAACTCGCCCTGGTATGTATATTGGCAAATTGGGGGACGGGCAAAGCCCAGATGATGGCATTTACGTTTTGGTCAAGGAAATAATAGACAACTCCATAGATGAGTTTATCATGGGGGCAGGCAGAAAAATTGATATTGAGATTAAAGAACACTCTGCGCGGGTGCGAGACTATGGGCGAGGCATTCCGCTTGGCAAAGTTATTGAGTGCGTATCTAAAATAAACACAGGCGGCAAATACGATAGCGAGGCGTTTCAGAAATCTGTGGGCTTAAACGGCGTTGGAACAAAAGCTGTGAACGCGCTCTCGTCTTATTTCTGCGTGGTTTCGCACAGAGACGGCAAATGCAAAAAAGCCGAATTTAAATTTGGCAAG
>Ga0268262_10005196_pt1 | contig 13009 bp, 12 predicted proteins | sample TergutNc150P3_FD_190354 | JGI IMG/M metagenome (GOLD analysis project Ga0268262, IMG submission 190354) | Nasutitermes corniger P3 segment gut microbial community from laboratory colony in Florida, USA - Nc150 P3 (SPAdes) (version 2) | ecosystem: Host-associated > Arthropoda: Insects >... | reverse complement strand
TTTCTTGTTTGTAGTCTATATCATCTATGACAGGGTTCCACTCCTTAAAGGCAAGTTCCTGCTGTTTCTCATCGCCGGACGCAAGAGCGGTTTTAACTTTTTCAGGCAAGGCAGTGGATATAATCGCTGTATGGTCAAGATGATTATTCCTGAGGTTTTGCCAAATATGAGCGTAAACATTCAATTGGCTCTCATAAAATTCAGTATGTTTACGGATATAATCGGCATCATGAGTTTTAAGATCATACATCCAAACTTCGTTGTCTTCCCGTACTATGTCAACAATACCTTCAATGTTAAACTTATTTTTATTGGGCGTCTCTTGATTTGGAAGCGTGAGTTTGATTTCGGTTTCTGTAATTTTTTCCGCAATATGCCTGAGTTTACGGTAATAAGCTATGACCTGATTAAGGGCGAGCTGTTTAGTATTTTCTGTAAGAGCGTGTCCCCCGGCAAGACGAAGAGATTGATAGTTTTCTTCAAACATTTCAACAATGCGTTCTTCCATTTCCTTTGGGTTCATTTTGCCTCCCTTTCACTTATTAAAAGATTGTGAAGATCTTCAATGGTCTCATGGATAAGACTGCCAAAGAGCATGGTTTCTGATCTGCTGGGAACAAAACCATACTTACGCATAACCATATACTGGCGCGGACACTTCTTGTAAAAGATAAAGTCTGAAGTATAAGAATAACTTTTGGCAAGCTCATCGTTTTTTTCTTTCCCGGATGGAATTGAATCAATATTTTTACTAATTATTGGAATTGTAGGTAAATTCATTTCATCAAAAAAAGAAGTAAATTCTTTGGTTTCATAATAACTGGTCGGCGGTGTCTGTTTTCCCCTTCCAAAGCGCGGAAGAATGAGCAAATTTTGAGCTCGGCTTAGAGCGACATAGAACATTCGCATCATATCAAATGTGGCGATTTTATCCAGCGGTTCTCCTTCTTTATCTGGCAGAAGTTCACGGACGATCTTTTCTTTCTGATCGGCCCCGAAATTTTTTTTGTCTGGACTACCAAGAACAACAACCGGAAATTCCAGTCCCTTGGACTGATGAATTGTTAAAAAAGGAATACGGCCTTTTGGAAAAGGATCATCGGCATTTTCATATTCCGATTCGCCCAAACGATAAAGCGCGTATGAAAAAGAACCAAAAAAAGTGTAAATAAATTTGTTTTCATTAAGGAATGAAGCGGTAATAACGGTGCCGCGGTCTTCCAAAAAACGGGAAAGATACTGGGTAATAAGGCCAAGATTGCAGATTGGCCCCTCATCTTGTCCTTTTTCTGCCTTATCAAACATTTCCCGGAAAAAATCAAAACCGCACAACTGATAGAAAAGGTCAAGAACAGACCAGTCAACCGAACTTGCATGGTTAATGATATAAGCTGTTGAAAACGGATTTCCGTCTTTTTCGCGTTTTATCAAAATATTATAAAAATATTTATTAAAAGTTTTTTTTGCTCTTAGTGAAAGCTTTGAATCATTGCTAAAAATTTTAAATTTATCTGAAAGAAACGGATCGTTTAAATTAAGGTGGTTATCTTCGGTAATTTTTAACAATTTTTTATAATCTTCTGAAATACCTGCAAGAATATCTTTTTTTTCTTCGATAAAGGACTTTAAATTTTTATCTTTAGAAACAATCTTATGAGCAAGATTTTCACATGAATGGAACCAATTTCTATAGTTTGTGTCTACATGACCATGGGGCCGGTCAAAAATAAGCATGAAGATTCCCCATACCGCCATAGCCTCTTCCGTTTCAAGAAAACGTCCAGCACGAGGAGCGTAAATTTTTATTTCACTGTCAGTTCCGGTAAATCCTTTTTCATTATTGAAGTCTTCAAATGCCTGTATAAAATCGTTTACACGGGTGTTGTTTTTCATGGCAGGGAAAAGGAAGGCGCATTGGTTGTAATCGGTAATTTTTCCTGACTTTTTAAGTTTATACACAAGATTGATAACTTCACGATTCACCGCCATTTTGTCAGGGTTAGGCGTTGTGGTAACAACGGAGATCCCTTTATCAGTTGATTTTGGTTTAATATCTTTATCCTGAATGCGATAGTAACTGGAACGATCTTCTTTTTTCCAATCGTTTTTTTTTATAAACGAAAGATAGGCATCGACTATTTTTTTTCTTGAGCGGTAATTAATATCAAGGTCAATACGATGAGGAGCTTTGCCTATGGCCTTTTTACATCGCTTCTGAAATTCAACAAGATTCTCGACTGTTGCTCCACGAAAACGGTAAAGGGATTGATCGTCATCGCCAACAACGCAAATATTTTTATGTCCTTTTGCCAGAGCGAAAAATATTTTTTCTTGAATGGTGTTTGTATCCTGATATTCATCAATTATAATATGTTCATAAATAGAAGAAGCGTCCGGAAAAGCTATAATTTGTTCAAAGGCGGCTTTTTGGAGCAATGAAAAATCAACCTGTTTTAGTTTTGAATTGACAGAAAGCATATCTAAATAAGCTTGATACATGGTAAGCAATTTTTTTAAGGTTTTGTCTTTTGTAACGCATTTTTTTGGATCAAGGCTCTCTTCAGAAAATCGGTTGAAAAGTTCTATAACGGAAACAACCGCATAATGTCGTGATGTTTTTGGATTACCTTGATATCGGTTGCCAAAAAAATCATTAATTTGGGAATTTACAGCTTCCTGAAAAGACATCTCAGGATCATCAGTATCGGTACTCTTTTCCAGAACTTCAAAACCGGCAGTTTCACAGAGATGCGTCCAGTTACGATTATTATAAATTTTAAAATACTGTCCAAGTTCATCAAGGAGCACCGGAGGATGCTGTCTTGCCCGATGCAAAGAAAAACTTCGGTCTCCAAGCATCTTCTGGCAAATAGAATGGACAGTCCCCAATGACATCTTCGTGATGTCATAAGGCTGGTTAGTATAGTTACTGGCAATACCAAGGAGAGAACGCAAACCTTCTTTGAGTTGAAGCGCGGCTTTTTCAGTAAAAGTGGAGAGGAAGATTTTTTTGGGATCGACCTCATGGAATACAATAAGATTGAGTGTGCGCCAGAGAAGAACACGGGTTTTTCCAGAACCGGGACCAGCGGTAAGTAAAAGAGGACCGGAAGTATGGAGAATTGCTTCGCGTTGATTGTCATTAGGTTTGAAATTTACGTCTCTCCAAAGCTGTTCAATGGTTACTTTATTTGCGTATGATGTCATTTTTACTCACCTACCTTTTTCGTAATAGACTGTAGTGGTTACAAAGATAGAAGAATTCATTAAAAGCGATAACTTTTATTAGCAAGGACAGGACTCGAACCTACGACCTCCGGGTTATTAGGATACCTCAAAATAGTTTGCTAGAGCTCACTGAAGATTACTTAAGTTCATTATATCCTTATGTAGTAAAGAATTACAAGTACCTTGACGAATATTTATGGTTATTGAAGTTCGAAAATTACTGAAATTTAGGCGTGAATTTATAATTTGAATTATAAGGTTAATATTTTATTGGCTATATCAGGTGTCATAAATAATCGATAAAGTACAATAAGTATGAATTGAAACGACAAATAGATATCATTTATTTTCTCTCGAATTCTTTATAAAGTTTTATTTTTATTAGACTATATTTATTGACAATATTTTTTCATTGTGATATTTATTATATATGCTTATACTAAGAATACTTAACATGAAAGGGCCTTATGATTTTACTCATGAAAGAATCAATGACTATGTTATTAATAACCATCTAGGTAATTATGTTTTAGGGTATGTAAAAAACGGTAATTTTAAAATCAAATATGTTGGTCGTTCTGATACTGATATTAACCGAAGATTACATGAAGAACTTAAAAAATATGGACGCTTACCTTTTTTCAAATTTTCATATGCAAAAACGAAAAAAGAAGCATATTTAAAAGAATGTAAGAATTACCATGATTTTGGTGGTCTTGAAGGTAAATTAATAAATGAATATCATCCCGATCTACCAGATAATTGTGATGATGAATTAGGATGTCCATATTGCTCATAGCAATTAAGATTTTTCACTTTAAATCTTAATATATAATCCCAAGTAACCTACTATATCTAATAATTGATTTATAGGTTTGTTGTTTCATCCGTAATCATTATCAATTCATTGTTTTTATTTAAATATCCGTTTTTTAAAAGGTTAGCAAATTTTTCAATTTCCTCAAATTTTATTTCATCGAATCTGTCAACTCTCGACATTTGCAATAATACTCCCGAAAATTTGTTTATAATTATTTGTAATTCATATAATTCTTCTCTAAAAGCTTTTTTATTTTCATTGTTGATTGGGGCATCTTTAAATATTTTGTGCCACTTAGCTGTAAACGGTCTTAATATCATATTCAATAAACATAGTGATAACATTGAGAATGTTTCAGCTTCTCTACCATATTCCTTGATTATCTCACGGGTTATATTAAAAAGTTTATAAATACTCTCCAAAGCAGATTCTTCATCCCCATAATTTTCAAGTAATGGTTGTGTAGTTATACGAGTTATCAATTCAATATAAAGTTGCCATGAAGCGTTTTGCGTATTCTTATTCTGAGACATTGTTACTTCAAAAAAAGGTGTACAAACAGTAAAGTTATCCATCCTTATACCTATTTTCCCTAAGATATCTTTAATAAGCATTTCATTCTCCTTTATACCTAACAAATTCGCCTGAAAAAGATTTAGGTTTACCAATAATATTTGGATCCTTTTCATTTATCCAAGTAATAAATTTATCAATTAATGATTTATCATCATATTTACTATGACCTATTCCAGAATGAATAATACCTTTTAATCTATTAGGGATCTGAATCGCATCTTCTCCGAAATACCAAAAATTTTTAGAGATAAGGACGTAATCACCTGAAAGATCCTTTTTATGATTTATCTCATTTACACGACCATTTTCTAAACTATGATGTGAGTTTTCTTGTGTAAATCCTTCTGAGTTAAGATTCTTATGATAAATATTATCTCCATATAATTGCTTATTACTCCCATTCATAACTGGTTTTTTCTTATTAAATCTGGTATCATTCCAATAATCGTTAAATAATAATTTTTCTTCAATACGCATTGCATAAATAAGCTTATTTTTGAATTTACTATTTTGAGCTGATGAACCAATTCCAATAACCCAATCACCTACTTGAGCATTTTTACGAATTTTTGGTTTGCAGGTTGCTAATGTACAGTACCCAAAGAATGGATTTGGTGCAAAACCATAATCTCTAGTTACTACATAACTATATATTACCATGATACAACCTATCAACAAATTTGTCGTTTAAAATCAATATTTGGTCGATCTTCACCTTTACTGTTCATCCAAATAGGATTACCTTCAATAGCTTCTATAATTTTTTCTAAATCCCATGTAACACAAGCATCTCCAAATTCATTTAATGGCTTTGGTATATCATCATCTGTTGATCCTTGCAAAAATATACCTATAATACTTTTATCACTGTATTTTGAAGCTGTTTCTATTTCCCAATTAACCCACTCACTAGAACTAGTTTCTTTGCCTATTAACACAATAACTTTTCCTGCCCATTCTATTTCTGGACGAATAAGGCTTTTTATATATTCAGGATTTTTTGCATTATTTGGTTCACTCTCAACTATTGAACTATCTCTAACTTTATAATTACCATGTTTACTTAATAATTTTTTTAATTCTTCAATATGTTTTTCGTCTTCTCCTTTATGTGATACAAAAATATTAATAATATCCTTCATTATTTCCTCCTATATTTTTCTTTTTCATGAATAATTAATTTATTATATTCATCTTGTAATATTTTAATTGCATATAACTCATTGGATAATATACCGCATACAATTGAAGTATACTCTGGTAATTGTCCTTGTCTGTACCATAAAAGTTTACTTTTAAAATATAATTCTACCAAATTATTTACATCTATACCCATTGCCTCAAAACTATAAGTTTTTTTTTCAGGGTTTGAACATGGTTGTTCAATCTTACATTTGCAAGGTTTACATAGACGGCAACTACCTGTGGATATATACTTTCCATATTTTTGTGAAATTTCCCGTAAATATTTATCTGCCTTTGATTTTAAAATATTATTTGCTGTTTTTATTTTAAGGTAATTACTTTTTATATATTCGAATTGATCCATTTTTATTTGCATGTAAAAAAGATATAGATATTTCAACTTAGCTGTAAAATAATGATATACAGGTGCAAACGGAGGACATGACCATTTTTTATTGAAATTTGGACAACCTGATGCACACATAGCATCATATTTAATTTTATCTTCTAAATCGAATAAATTACTAGATGAGATATTAACAATGCTAACATTATAGTTTAAACTTGCAGAAGGTGTATTTGTTAAACAAGTAAATTTATTAATCATATTAATAATTAAGTGGGAAACTAAATACTTTCCCTTTCCAATTTATTTGTTCATTATTTTGTTCGTTTTCAAGATCGATATGAACAATATTTTTTAATTCCGACTCAAAAAATAAATATTTTAGGAAATTTCCTATAAATTTTTCACTTATATCAGCTTCATTTATATAATCAATATTTCCTGTGAAATTAGATTGTTTATCATTATTAATATCAAGATTTAATTTTAAAGTTATTTTAGCCTTACTGCACTCATATGTAATATTACATGTTTTAATAAATGTAAAATCTCGATTACCAGTATCTTGACCATCTCTAAACATCATGATATATGAAAGTGCTTGTTTATGAAGTTTAAGTAAAAGATTTTTTACAGCATCATATCCATGTTTTTCTTGCAATTTGTAGTTTTCAATAATTTCGCATTTATTAGGTTTGCCTACTATAAAGTCTATTTTATCTAGTTCATATTCATTACCTGATTCTACATATAACTCTGAAATATATTTTCGCCCCCATTCTTGTGTATCATCGGCAATAATTAACAAAAAAGCAAAAGAACACATATAAAGATGATATATATCCTTACATGTGTGAGAAGCAATAGAGCGAAGAATTTCCCTTCTAATATAAAATTGCCGACGCTCATCAATATCAAAAGGATAATCTTCATTGATGTTATAATCTGATTCTAAAAAATATGTTAACAATTTGTATATAATTAGTGTACTAATTATCCCATGATCTGTTTTTTCTAATGATTTTTGAAGTTTAAAATAATATTTTGGTTGTAATCTAGCATAATAATTATCACTAGGTTTTATTTTTTCCATCTTAGAACTAATAAGGCGGAGAATAAAGTCATTCATATAATTTTGTACGCCATGAAATGATAAATCCATTGTAATATTAGGGTTTGTCAAAAATGTTGACACCATATCATTTGTTGTGTCGATTATTCCTTTGGCTTTTTCAAGCGGATATCCCAAATCATGTGTAAGTGCAATAATAGTCCAAATACTCAATTTTTCACAGTTATTTAAATCTACAGACTCTTTATCTTTTATTTTTATACATAATTCTTCCAAAAAATTACATTTTACTAGACATTGTATCCCTAATAACCATGTTCTAAAAACATGAATAACATGATCTCGATAATATTTGCTTGCACCATAAAGAATATTTTCAAATTCTGTATTTTTCATGTAATATTTAAATAAAACATCAATACCATATGCGCTAGGATTTTTATCTTTACAAACCTTGAATTCTTTTTCATATAAACTTTTTTTATTTGTGAAAGGTTCACGAATATCAAATAAACGTAGACACTTTATAGATTTTTCAATAAGAGATTTCCATAGGTTGCTTAATGCGTCTTTATGTTTAAATATTTCATAATCATCATTATCATCATTCATCTTTTCGATAATTTTAATTATTTCATCTCTTACATCTTTATCTAACGGATATTCAAATTTTTCTTTTACGCTTTTAAGAAATAATCCTTGAATTTCATTATCAGTACATATTTTCATTAATTTTAAGTCTTTATTCATAATCTCATTTTTCTCCTATTTTACAATTTAGCATACATTGACCAATACAAGTTTCACTATTATTGTCATGTGCATACTGTTCCGACGCTTCCCTTACATATTTTAAATACGGAGAATTATTATATATATCGATTAATGAAGCAGTATAAACATTATCCGGTTTCTGCCCATTAGGTAAAAATGAATCTCTGGTGTTCTTAAAAACTTCACATGGAAATACATAGCCATCATATTTTATATTAAGTTTCCCAATAGCTGCTTCACATTTATGACAGTTATTATTTGTTGACAATGGAACTCCTATTCTTATATCAATATTTGATTGTTTTTGTAATAAATCTAATTTATTCTTTATATGTATAATCTCTTCAAGAGAAAGAGATATTTCCTTTTCATATAATTGTGCCCGCCCGTGTATTACAAGTCTTAAAAAACTAATCTTTGACAGGCCTAACTCTTTGCAAAATTCAACTATCGACTCAATTTCATCAATATTTAATTTCATAGGTACAAAATGAGCTTCCGTTACTATTCCTAAACTGTTTGCGGTTCTAACGGATTGTTGCATAAGAGTAAAGCACCCTAAAGTTCCCATAATTTTATCGTATGTATCAGCATTTGAACTCTCAATGTTAAAAATTAATTTACTTATTTTCTCTGCTATTGAATTTAGTAATTCCTTGCTTAAAGAAGCATAATTCATATTTTTATCAAATATTATACCACTTGTGTATACATTACTGTTTAATCCAATATTGTGGAGATAATTAATCATTTCTATTATATTAGGGTGTAGAAATGGTTCTCCTCCAGATAAGCATATTGTCTTCGTTCCTAATTTTTTTGCGTCATTTATAATAGAAATAAAATCTTCGTATTTAAATATTTCGGCACTATCCTTATCCGATAAAGATGAACAATGTATACAATTATTTGGACATTTACGAATTATTTCAATTGATACTTCATTTAGCATAATAATTCCTTCTTTAATTAAAAAGATCTAGCTGCCGATGACTTGTTGTGTCATCATCATTTGTTGTTACTCCATTATTGTATTCGGCGAAATATCCTTCCGGCAGCGAACACAAGCGTTCAATATCCTTGATTGGTAATCTAACCAAATTGTTAAATTGTTCAAAGTTGTTTTTATCGGTTAAATATTTTTCTGCATAATTGTGAAAATACTTCGATTTCTCAAATTCAAATTCATCGTCAAAAGGTTCTTTCTTTCGCCAACCTTTTTTTGACAACTGTTTCAGCAACGCAATATATTTATTGTTACTGATAATCCCAAAATGTTCACAGTTATAAAGCATTGCCGTTATAGAAACTTTCCATTCTTTTTTTAATTCTATAAAATCCTCAAGTTTTGGCGTTACAACAGAGTTCCCAAAGCTTTCTTTCGGCATAAGAAAACAGCTTGCAAAAAGTGAAGCCTCTTTTTCAACTCTTTCCGCATTGAATTCAAATTCTGTCGCGGACAAATTTTTATGCAATACCAGATGTCCTAATTCATGACATAAATCGAAACGCCATCGAACAGCAGTTCCTTTATATTCATTCAAGATTATTATAGGAATACCGTTGATTATTTTTGAATATGCGTCAGTGTGTAACTCAGAAGAATCAACAATGAAAACAAATATACCATTGTCTTCAAGGACAGATGTAATATTATCAATAGGCGTATTCCCAAGCTTCCAAAAACGCCTTAAATAAGCCGCTTTTTCAAGAATAGTCAATTCTTCATTTAAATTTGGAAAATTTACATTGGGAATATTCTCAAAAATATTCATTCCTTGCGTAATTTCATAACCCCATTTGCAAATAATATTTGCATAGCAGCGTTCAGTTTCCGTTGTTGTACTTGCCGCTCTAAAAAAAAGAGAAGAGCAAGTTCTATTTGTATCTATAGAATTCTTGGTTAGATAATCTCTGGAAATGCTTAGTATATTAAGCATTTTGTTTAAAAATTCAGGAGATGGCATATTTTTTCCAAGTTCATATTTTGAAACGGCTTGTTTTGTTAATCCAAGTTTTTCAGCCAACTGAGACAGATTCATTTTTCTTACAATTCTAATTTCTTTAAGTCGTTCCGGGTTAAATCTTGACATTTATTAGACCTCTAAAGATCATTATACAATAATAATGAGGAAAAAGTCAACTAAATTGTCAACAAAAAGGTGCCATTTTTCTATTTTGTCAACTATTAGCATTTTTACCAAGACTTTAGTAATTCAAAGTTCAAGAAAGTATGACCTATAGTCTTGAAAACTGTATAAAAAAGTAGACTATAATTAAGTCAAAATACCCCATTTTTATTTAATTATGGTTCTGTAAGTGGAAAAATATTGCAAATACTTAGTTATTCGCTAATCCATTTGGATAATTCGGTAGCCGTGCTACTTGTTTTATCCCAAACCATCCAAACTTTATTAATATATCCATTGAGTTGTCCCCATACAATTTTTCGATATAAGCCCAAGTACTCTTGATTCACCCAACTTGAATTACTTGCCACTTCTGTTGATGGAAATATTGCTATATCGTTATTATTTTTTGCTCCATCACCTAAACCTAATTCCCAGGGCACCCAATTACTACCCTTGCTGTTTGTTGTTAGAAATAGAACAAAACGCTTTGCCTTCTCAATATTTGATTTCAAAATCTTTGCTGTGTCTACTGAAGGAGGAGTAGGGAGTTTATTGTCTCCTATATCTACATATGGGTTGCCTCCATGATTTTTTAGAACTTTAATAATATACGGTAAGAATTCATTGTCTTTTGATGAATGTGATAGAAAAATATTATGATAGCTCATCGAAAAATTCATACTCTTTCTCAAAGAAGAATTAATCTCCTCATATAAATGCTTTTTACTACCAAGTAATTGCCTAATCTCGTTAAAAGTTATTATTTCTGGCATGTTTTTCCTATACCTTTACTTCCTTTAAAAAAGGCGTTATTTTATCGCGATAATAATCTGCATAAAACTTATATAAAGATTGTTGCTTGCTTAATTTCCACTCAAGTTCAAAATATGGCGTCTTACTCGGTATAATTCCCTTTATATAATTACTAATATGTATAAAGCCACACCCTTGTTGATCAACATCTACAAAAGATGCTCCGAAAGATGGCATCATATCGTATTCAAGTATTCTTAATACAATGTTATCTTTAAATTGGTGATTTTCACGAAATTTAATAAGCCCATCTATAGATTGTTTCTTGTCATTCAAGGACTGCTCATAACCAACAAAATAAGTCGTTATTTCCTGTTCAAGTATATCTGCTGCATATATTGCGGTTATATTAATGTTTTTAAAATTGTTTATCTTTATATTTGAAAGGATATCAGGAAGTGTTTTATGATATATTCCATAAAAAACGACATCTGAGCAATTTCTGAGTTTTGCCGAAAATGACTTTTTTAAATTTTCTTTCTTCGGATAATCATCTGCATAAATTCGCGTGTAAAAATTAGAAGTAATGCGAGTATCTGCACCGAAGACTTTATTGCCATTTGTTAAAGTTGTTATAAGAATATTATGAATACATCCGTGTTTGTCAGCTATGCTTCCTTCATCCAATATAGAAAATGAATAGTTATCATCAATATTATACTCTTCTCCTATTCGCAAATGTGTTTTTCCCAATAATCTATCAAAAAATTCTTTGCTGACTACTATTGATTTAGCTTCACCTCCAGCCAACATTCTGCTTGCATCATTAAGCAAATTTCCAATCATATTTCTATTCTTATTTATATCCTTTACCACATATAAATCTCCAACATGGAGAACTGTGCGAAAACAACAACTATTAATTTGTGCCCATTCCGTTATATCCACAACTATTCTCAAGGAATTTTTAAAAGAATCCTTTCCGAAATTTTTCAGTCCAATTATCATGCCGTCGCCTGTAGGAATAAGGATACATTCTTCGCTAGTTATCTCATGATATAAAATATGATATATTCCACGTTGCATTTCTGCAAACAACTTCAACTGATCTGGTTCAGGTTTTAAAGAATAATCAACTAAATCTAGAAATATTATTATGTACGATTCTATTTTTGACATTAATATTTTCAATCACTCCAACTCTCACCCGTTCGGTTTTTCCCAAACATTTCTCGCGAATTATCTGGAAGTATTTTATCTTTATCTTCAAATGCTTTGTCAATCCATGACATAATCGCATTTGGATCTTCTGACCAATTATATACTTTTGCGTAATTATTTTTACAATTATCTGCAAGTCGAGGTGGAATATTTTTATAAGAATATTTTTCTTTATTGAAATCAGGATGCGTTGGCAGCAATATTCCTAACAATCCTGACCTTGGGTTAAAATTAGTGTCCCTTATACTTGAACTTATTTCCCAATCCACATGCTTCCGTTTCCAAGTTTCTTTGCCTATCAAAACTAAAGTTACGCTTGTATTCCTAAGATACTTATCTCTAATTGTCTGCCTAATTGTTTCAGTCTGTATACCGTCAGAAATTTCGCCATCTCCGACAGAGCCATCAATAAAGACATCATAATAATTATCAAATAATTTTACAAATCGATCCTTATATGCTTGATCGTTGTCGTGGTGATAGCTAATGAAAATTTTATGTTTAGTCATGGTTAAATATACCCCTCATATACTTTACATCATTTTTTTGTTTTTTGTCAAATGTTTCAATTGAGTTGCATGGAGGTGAGTATCTATAGTTCTCCTAATCTGTCTATCCAATTCCGTAATCAAGAGACTTGAACCACTCATAAGCAACTTTGATCGCGGCAGCTTCATCAGTTTGTCGTGTGCTAATTGGCGGTAGGTAGGTTCCAGTCCGTTCATTTTTGAACGCGACCACATAACAAGGGCGATTTGCCCTTTTGAAAACAGAAAAAGGAAGATGTTTCTCCATTTTCCTAACCCTCGCATGAATAACATGGAGAACGAATCTAGAAACATAGTCTCTATGTCGTTCTATATGTCATTCAGTCTTTGCAATGGTTAGAAACACCCTGTGGA
>Ga0268262_10005194_pt1 | contig 13010 bp, 4 predicted proteins | sample TergutNc150P3_FD_190354 | JGI IMG/M metagenome (GOLD analysis project Ga0268262, IMG submission 190354) | Nasutitermes corniger P3 segment gut microbial community from laboratory colony in Florida, USA - Nc150 P3 (SPAdes) (version 2) | ecosystem: Host-associated > Arthropoda: Insects > Digestive... | reverse complement strand
GAGGGCAATGCCGTCACGACGGAATACGCCAGCGGCTACGGCTTCGAGAAGGGCAGGCGCTACTACTTCTACAACGTGCTCGAGGAACTGGACGCGCCGGGCGAGTGGTATCTCGACCGGGACAGCGGCCTGCTGTACCTCTGGCCGCCGGAGGGGGATTTCGCTGGCGCGCGCATCGACATCTCGCTGAGCGCCGACACGCTGATCCGGGGCGAAGGGCTGAAGAACGTGCGCTTCATCGGCCTGACCCTGCAAGGCACGCGGGGCGACGGAATGAACCTGAGCGGCGACGACCTCACGGTGGATCACTGCGTGGTGCGCAATCTGGCGGGCAGTGCCATATCCGTCTCGGGCTATAACAACACGGTTTCCAACAACGAGATTTACCGGGTGGGGAAGCAGGGCATCACCGTCAGCGGCGGGGAGGCCGCGACACTCACCCCCGGCAACAGCAAGGCCGTGAACAACCTCGTGCACGACTGGTCCGAGGTGGTGATGACCTACCAGGGCGGGGTGAACGTCTACGGCACGGGCAACCTGGCGGCCCACAACGAGCTCTACAACAGCCGCCACACGGCCATGTTCTTCGGCGGCAACAACAACGTGCTCGAGTACAATTATATCCACGACGTGTGCCTGGAGACCGACGACGCGGGCGCGATCTACGACGGGCGCAGCCTCTACGACGCCCAGGGCACGGTGATCCGCTATAACGCGCTGGTGGACATCGGCCGAAATGGGCACACGCCCTGCGGCATCTACTTGGACGACGGGCTCTCGGGGGTCTCGGTGCTGAACAATTTGCTGGTGAACGTGCCGGATTCGGCCATAGCCGTGAGCGGGCGGGATCTGGAGATCCACGGCAACGTGGTGGTGAACGCGGGCAAGCCCGTGAGCTACGACGACCGCACCCGCAACGGCGCCACGGCCACGGACCCGAACTTCTGGTACTCCCACACGGCCAAGGGCGGCGACATGTGGACGAACCTGCTGGCCTCGCCCTGGCAGACGGACATCTGGAAGAAGGCCTACCCGAAGCTTGCGGCGCTGAGCACCGATTTCGCGGACATCGAGAAGCCGGAGTTCGCCGCCAACCCGGCGGGCAGCAGCGTGACGGGCAACGTGTTCGCGGGGCCGAACAAGCCGTGGTACGCCGAAAGCGTGCTGCGCTTCAGCGAGATCGGACCGAACAAAAACTACGGCGCGCTGCGGTGCCGGAATTACTGGGACCTGCCGGGGTATGAGGATATCCCGCTGGAGCAGATCGGGCGGGTTGGGTGACTGGCGGCAGGCTTAGGCCGAAGCCTGCGCGAGGGTCAAGCGCGCCGCCACGGGATAGTGGTCAGAGGGATAGACGCCGTCCACCTGGTCGCGGATGATCTTGTAAAAGGCCACATCGCGCACATGCCCGGACACGAACACGAAATCGATGGGAAGGATTCGCAGCAGCTCCAGCCGCTGGAAGTTGTGGTACGTCCCGCCGCAGTCCGATTTGTCCGCGATGGCTTTCGTGTCAAAAAAGCCGTTCCTCGTGATGACCCTGTAGGGCCGCGAGCACTGCATGGCGTTGAAATCGCCTGTCACCACGACGCCCACCGCGGGGGGAACCAGCGCGGCGATCTGCCGCACAATCAGCGCCGCGCTCTTTTCCCGCGCGCACGCGCTCACGTGGTCCAGGTGCGCGTTGAAATGGGCGTAGCGGAAGCCGCTTCGCTTATCCTCCAAAAGCACCCAGGAGCAAACGCGGTTGAAGGCAGCGCCCCAGGTGTTGGAGGGCGTTTCCGGCGTATCGGAGAGCCAGAACGTGCCGCTGTCCGCTAGGGCGTAGCGCTCTTTCAGGTAGAAAACCGGGCTGGACTCGCCCTGGTTGCCCGGGTCGCGCCCCAGGCTCACCACGCCATATTCGGGGAGAGCACCCGTCAAAAACGCGAGCCATTCCGGCGTGACCTCTTGCATGCCAAAGGAATCGGGCAGCTTCGCCGTTTCCCCGGCAAAAGCGCCGCGGATCGTCTGGACGACCGCGTCCTTGCGCGGCTCCATCGCGCGCTGCCCCGCGCCGCCATAGAGGACGTTGAAGCTCAGTACGTCCACCGTCTGCACAAGAGCGTCATCCGCGGCGGGCGGTTTCGCCGGCTTCAAGCCGAACCAAACCGTGAACGGGGAAAGCAGCGTCAGGAGCGATGTGAAAAACGCGGTGATCGCGCTCCAACTGAGAGTCATGGGAATTGCCTCCTTTTCGATTTCGATCAATGGCTTTGCAAGTCAAGTATAGCACGGCTGGCCGGGGGTGTCAACGCCTTCCACTCTGTTTTGCGCTATGATAAAAATGCCTTTCCTTGGCCTTGATTTCCGCTTTGCGTTGTGTTACTATGTTGTTATCCAGGAATATAGAATCAAAAACCAACAGGCGGTCGGCGCGGCGATGGTCATGGTCCTGGTGCCAATGCTCACCGCCGGGGAGCGCACCATAGGGGGGGAACGCCCTCCATGCCTATGCGGTCGTCGCCGTTGTGGGGGCGCTGCTGTTTATCGGCTTCCAGTCCGTCACGCTGGCGGGCGTGAAGGAGCCGCGGCCGCAGACCGCTACGGCTACAACGGCATGCTGATGACGCTCTCCATGGCCGGCGGCATCTCCACCATATTCATTATCGTGTTCCTGCCCAAAATCCTGGAGCGCATCTCCCGCAGGCGCTTCATGTTCCTGGCCTGCGTGGCCGCGGGTGTTGGCGCGGCAATTCTGCTGCTCTCCGGCCTGGCGCTGCCCAGGGAGCCTTGGCTACTGAGCTTCGGGGTATACGCCTTTTCCTGCGCCTTCACCGTGGGCGGCAATTACGCGTTCTACCAGGTGCTGTTCGTCGACATCGCCAACACCGTGGAATACAACGAGCTGAAAACCGGGCGGCGCAGCGAGGGCCTGATTTTCTCCCTGCGCCCCCTGATGACGCAGATGGCCTCGGGCGTCACACAGCTGATCGCCATGGTCGATCCGCATACCGGCGCGGAGCTGAACATCGACGATATCGTGGCCATGTGCGACGAGCTGATTGAGGCCCACGGGCCGTATATGGCGATGTACCGATGACGATATTCAGCGAAAAGGGGGGCGGCTGCCATGCCCGGCAGCCGCCCTTTGGTTTTACGTTAGTTTATTCAGCCGCCGTGATTTTCAGAACCACATCCAGAGGAAGCCGAAGCAGAAGAAGAACAGGAGGTAGCACCACCATGCGGTATACCTGGCGTTGGTGCCGAAAATGCCCTTTGCAGGGGTCGTGGTGCCGCCACCCGCGTTCACCGTCAGCGTGAACGCCTGCGTGGCGTTCGGCGCGGTGCCGTTCGCGGCATGGACGGTGAAGCTGTAGGTTCCAGCCGCAACAGTGCTTGCGACGTTCAGCGTGCCGCCGGACACCGCAACCCCTGCGGGTACGCTGCCGGACAGCGACCAGCTGATCGGCGGCGTGCCTGTGGCAGTCAGCGCGAAGCTGCCGCCTGTGCCCGCCGTGCAGGCGTAGCTGTTTCCGCTGGTGATCGTCGGCGCAACCGGCGCGTCGGGCGCGGCGCTCACCGTCAGCGTGAATGCCTGCGAGGCGTTGGGCAGGGTTCCGTTCGTGGCGTTCACCGTAAAGCTGTACGGCCCCGCCGCGACCGCCGGGGCGATTGTGATCAGGCCGGAGGCGCTGTTGATGCTTACGCCCGCGGGCACCGTACCGGTCAGGCTGTACGTGATCGGCGCCGTGCCCGTGGCCGTCACCTGGAACGTGCCGCCCGTGCCGCTCACAACGGTTGTGCCGGCAGCCGAAGTGATGGCCGGCGCGACAGATACGGCGCCGCTGCCAAAGATCAGGGGATACAGCAGCCCCATGCCCGCGCACTGCGGGTTTGTCGGCATATAGTCCGCGCCGAGGGCCGGGTTTACCCCAAGCGAGCCGCTGTCGCCGCCGATGTGGGCCTGCCACGCGGCGAGCCCCGCATTCGACAGCGGGCTTCCCGGCCGGTTGTCTGTGAAGGCCGCGTTTTTGCCGTCGATATAATAACAGTTATCGTGCATCGCCGGTCTGCCGCTGAGGGCGGGCATGCCGCCAAGGTCGCCGGAATACCGGATTTCAAGCATCTGGCGGTTGAAGGCAGACGGCTGGCACACAATATTGTGGTGGATGCTTGGATTGACGCTGGCGGGACGGCCTGCGCCGGGGTCCCAATCCTGGTAGGTGAGGCCGAAGTAAATGGCGCTGTGGAAGCTCCCGTTGTTCACGTTCACCAGGGTGTTATTGTAAATCTGGGCGTCCTTGGAGCCGTACAGCCCGATGCCCTCCCAGCCGATGTCCATGATCAGGTTGTTGCGCACGACGCCCCGGATGTTTTCATACCATTCCGGATTGACCGCAAGGTCGAAGAAGTCCGGGGAGGTATCGAAGCCCACCATGACCCCGGCCCCGAGGATGTGCTCGATGATGTTGTTCTCGATCAGCGCGTCCGTCGCGCCGCCCTTGGCGTAGATCCCGTTGCCGCGGCTGTCGTGGATATAGTTGTTCTGCACGACCATGTTGTCGCCGTTGACGTTGTCGATGCATTCCGCGTTGTCTTCCCCGTTGGCGGGCGTGCCCGCGCCGACCCACCCGCGCCCCGAGTTGTAAATCTCGTTATAGCGGATCGTGATGTTGTCGCAATTGGGCTTGACCTTGACGACGTCGCGCCTGGAATCGCGCAGCACGCAGTCCTCGATGGTGATATTGGACGCCGCGACATCATCGTCGATCCCGCCCCATCTCCATTTGGTGTCAATGCAGACGGCGTAAAACCCGCCCGATACCTCGATGGCCTGCAGCTTGCCGCCCGAGGCCTCGGGGTCGAAACGGACCGTGCTGTTTCCGTTGTCCCCGTAGGGGTCGGCGGCCTCGGAGGCGAACGGCAGGTCGATACGCGCCCACTCGCCCTTCGCGGACTTGATGGTGATGTTCGGCCGCCGGACACGGACCTCCGTATCCGCGCCTTCGAAATAGTCTCCGCCGCGCAGGATGATCGTGCTGCCGGGCGAGGCGGCTGCCAAAGCGGCATTGATGTGCCTGTAGGGCCTGTCAATGGAGCCGGTCGCCGTGACGTCGTTGCCGGTTGGGGAGACATAAATGCCGCCCACAGGGTCGTCGTAGGTGTTGGCGCGCGGCCCCACATTGCCGGCAGGGTCCGCCGCCTGCGCCGTCAGCGGCGGCACGCTTGCCAAGGCCATAACGGCGGCCAGGAGTATGGCAAGCTGCCGCAGGGATTTTGTGCCCGGATTTCTTTTTGCGGATGTTCGCATTGGATAAAACCTCCTGCATAAAAACCCGCCAGTGCGTGGCGGGTTCGATTTACGAAAGTATGATCTGCTTGATCTTGTCCAGCTTTTCCTTTGCGGTTGCAATCCCCGCCTTTGATTGCACATAAAGCGCGAAAATCAAATTCTGGAGGTCCTCGGCGGTCAGCGCGTCGCTGCCTGGCGGTAATTGCGCATTGGGTTCGGGCGGCGGCGCCGGTTCTTCGACTGGAGCTTCCTCTTCTTCAGGCGACTCTTCCGGCGCAGGTTTGATATGCCGCTCATATTTGCGTTTGGCCGGCTCCATGGACGCGGCAAGCTCGCGGTAGCCGTATTTGAGCAACAACTCGCGGACGGCGGCTTCGGTGCATTCGCCGGGCTCGTCCGTCTCGCCGGTGAGATAGAATGGGCTGACATTCAAGGACTGCGCGAAGGCAAGCGCCAATCTGGCGGAGATATTGCCCGTTTCCTGCGTCCGATACACAGGCTGCGCCGTAATGCCGGCCAGTTCACGGATGGCCTGTTTCTGCTTGATCTTCAGGCCCTGCCAAAGTTCTGTAATTCGCTCCTTTGTTTTCTCGGGGCTCTGGCTGATATTTGTCCGCTTCAGTTGCTCCAGTTGGGCCGTGTTTAGCATGATTAGCTCCTTATATTGTATTAACGGGATCAAGTATAGCATGGTTCATCGGGGGTGTCAACCCTTTTCGTCAACGGTGGGGCAGCAACAGGCGAACGTCCCTGACCAGACCCCAATTCATGGCAATTCCGGGTATCCTACCCAATTAGCTCCTGAATTTACAAATTTTTTTGTAAAAACACTTGCACTTACATTACACATGCTCTATAATGGAATAAAATTGGGAGTATCCCGATTATCTGCTATTTTGGGAGGAAGGTTTCTATGAAGTTCAAAGCAATGTGGTCCCGTACGCCAAAGCGTCTTCTCGGGGGGGTGCTCGCGGCGGCCATGCTGGCGGGCATGGTGCTCCTCGGGGGCGTCACGGCCAGCGCAGTCTCGCCGGAGGTGTTTTTCTACGCCCCGGAGGTCATCTACCTCACGCCGAACGCGGACCCGAACGCCTGGGTGAAACCACAGTATTTCGTGGGCAGCAATATCGGGTCCGACGCATACGGCGCGAGCTACAACAACGTGACGGCTGGCTCAAACGAGGATGCTATTAAGCTCGTCGTGCCCGGGGCCTACAGCGTCGCCATCATCGGCGAGGAGCTCGACGGCTCCGCGGCGCAGTTCAATCCGCGGGTCACCTGGCGCGAAATGGCCAACCAAGGCCATTACACCGCCCAGGAAATGACCTACAACATGATGTCTGTCAACCAATATAACGATGCCAATACTCCGCAGCCGAACGGCGCGACGCACTACGGTTATGCCTCCACCTGTTACCACATCGGCAACGACGGCGCGACCGCGACCAACGCCACGTTCAAAAACTACAGCCGCCTGATCCGCTGGCGCGCGACCTACCAGATGACCAATGGCGGGCCCGCTTACACCGCCTATGCCTACAGCTATGTGTATAAGCCGTATCTGGGAGTTTACGGCGCGGCGGGGCGGATCATGGGATACAACGCCCATACAGGGGTCGGCGAAAACATCCTAAACTCCCAGGATACGGGGTTCTGGGGTTATGGTGTTCATTACTTGGACGCCACATCGGCGGCGTTCCCTACCGCTCCCAACGATACTTCTAACCCTTCAAACACCAGCGCAAATAACGGCACCACCCTCACCACCGGCGGCGGTTACGCAAATATGAGCGGCAGCCTGCTGACGAATCTGCTGGATCAAACCCAGCTGACCCCTGGCACGACGGCGTTTACCGCCCACAGCAGGATCACCAATACCGCCACAGCAGGCGACCGGGGCATTAACTTTTACTACGAGTATTATCAATATCAGGATTGGACAGCAGGCACATTTAGTTCCTCAACCCTGACCGCCAACAGTACGCTTGGGCATTTGTGGGTGGACACCTCCCGCTATGCCAATCCGTCCGCAATACCAAACTTCAGGTATCACGAAGCCGCTTTCAGATACCGTCTGGGCAACGACGATAACCACGGCCGATGGAACGGCGCGGAAGGCGTATACAGCACGAATTATACCACAAGCACCAGCCAAACCTATACGTTTCCGACCGCTGACAGTGTCTCAAGCACTGGCAGGCACTCTTCCCTTCCCAAGACATATCCTACTACCATCCTCCTGACGAATAATACGGCCTTCCCCGCTTGGAGCGGCACGACTCTGAATCAAAACTGGCAAGTGCGCTGTCATAATGACTATGGTACTGGGTGGGGATGCCATACGAAAGTCACGATGAATGTCGTATTGCGCACACAGATTCACCGCGTGGATAAATCCTCCCTGCGCGACAAGCTGCAAGCGGAAATCAAGCGTGGCCTGCAGCCGAATGAGGTGATTGACTGGGAAGGCTACCAGAACTATATTAAGGACCTGGCCGAGGCCGTGTGCCAGCCGGACTATAACCTGACCAACGACTGGGCCGGGCTGGGCAGTGGCCCCGTGGGCGACCGCAACAGCGGCGGCGTGAACACGCTGCTGTATAACTATGTTCAGACGCAAGCCCCGGTGGTGCGCTATATCCCCGACCCGAACGGCGGCATCAAGGGGGTTTACGAATTCACCAATGTCCTGGACATCGGCGGCAGCTTAAACAGGATCCAGGTTCCCACCTGGGGGCCGTCCGGTCAGCCGGCTTACTGGATCGGCGGCGGCAGCGGCCACGATTGGGGGACTGAAACCATATGGAAGACCGAAATCTCAAACACCATGTTCCCCAACGGGTTGCATAGCTCCTTCGGCGGGCAAAGCGGCGTCCACAGGTTCACCTATTATGTCGGCAACAACGTCCAAAACGGGTGGCCCAACGAGGGCGGGTGGTATGCCACCCACTATTATGCGTACTACAACAATGGCGAATATTTTAACCCTGTCAACCCCGAGGCCGGCTTTTCCGCGCCGAAGGTGACCTTCCACATGAACGGCGGCAGCTGGACCGGCGGCGGCACGGCCCCCCCGGACCGCAGCTACGGCGTGGGCATGCTGATCGGCAGCGACCTTACCACGCCATCCAGTGGCGGCGCGGTGTGCTACGGCACGGGCAAGGTTCTGCCCCGCGTCGCCGACGGCGTCGTCCCGCCCAGCGGATGGTCGTTTGTTGGCTGGTGCACAACGCAAAACTATAACGCGGCCAACATGGTGGTCGACACGACCGCCGTGACCGACAGCGCGGACCACACGCTGTACGCGATTTATAAGAAGACAATCTCTGCGGATTTCAAGGACGCGGCGAGCACGACAAACAGAGGCGTGGAAATTTTTACACCCGCGACGACCGGCACGGTGACGACGCCCGCAGAGGGGGCGCTCACCGGCTGGACGCAGCGCGGCTGGAGCGGGAATAATGGTACAGAGCCGAACGCGACGCCGGCCTTCACCACCGTCGCGGGCGGGCAGAGCGTGACGATCAGCGGCGGGGAAAAGTATTACGGGCTGTACCAGCGCACGCTGACGCTGACCTACGCCCCGGGCACCACCGATACGACGGTCGCCGGCATACCCGGCGCGGCCACCGTCACGCAGCAAGCCAACGCGAACGATATGAGCGCGTACACCAACCCGAGCATTACTGTGACCAGCACCGTGCCCACGCGCACGGGATATACCTTCGCGGGCTGGTGGACGGGAACGGGCGGCGCGGGCACGCAGTATGCCGCAGGCTCGGCTTACCCAATCAGCGCGAACGCGACGCTTTACGCCAAGTGGACGCCGAATCCCTACAAGGTGCGCTTTAACTCCAACGGCGGCACTGACACAATGGCCGACCAGGACTTCATCTATGACGCTGCGCAGAACCTGACGGCCAATGTCTTCACGAGGACAGGTTACACCTTCAAGGGCTGGTCAACCACGGTGAATCCAGGGCTTGACGCGGGAATCGATCACAACGACGGCAAGAACGTGACCAACCTGACGACCACGAAAGACTATGTAGTGAACCTTTACGCGGTGTGGACGCTCAACACCTACACGCTGGCGCTGGACGCCAACGGCGACACGGACGACCCGGCCACGGTGGATCCATTCTCCCGGGGCGGGGACTACGGTAGCGAGTATCTACTGCCCGCCCCCTCCAGGCCCCACTACGATTTCGTGCAATGGAACCTGGGCGCCGGCAGCCCGGGCTCGCTCAACAGCGATAAAACCATCTACACCTACGGTGCCGGCGACGGGACGGTCGTGGCCGAATGGACGCCCAAACACTACACCATGACCTACCACCAGACCAAGGACCCCCTCGACACGACCAAATCCACAGCTGCCATGACCTACAAAACGGCCTACACCGTGCTGGACTTTGAGACGAGCAACGGCAGCGTTTTCGACTTCACGAAGCAGGGCTACCACTTCGACAAGTGGGTAGACGAGAACGGCGACCCGGTAGGCACTGCAATCGCCAACCCCGACAGCGACATGGACGTCTACGCCACCTGGCTGCCCAACAAATACACGGTGACGTATAAGCACGGCAGCGGCGTGAACACCAGCCCGGCTCCGGCAGATTATCTGGACCCGGTTCAAAAAGAGTACGACGTTGAATTTATTCCGCTGAACGGCGACGACTTGAAAACTTATTTCCAGAAAACCGGCTACAGCGTCAGCGGCTGGTCGAGGACGGACGGCGGCACGGCGGTCACCACGTTCAAGAACCTCACCGAGGTGGAGAACGTCAATGTCGACCTCTACCCCGTGTGGGTGGCCAACAAGTACGACGTGGCCTTCGATCTGGTTGATGCCGACTGCGAGTATAACGGCGATGCCGGCCCCGTGATCATCGAGCAGACGTATGGCGAGGACTTTGTATTCCCCGCCGAAGCCAATCTCACGAATCCCGGCAGGAAGCTGATGGGCTGGTACACAGAGCCCGACAGAGATGGTGACGAATACACCGCCGCGACGAAAGTAACCGCAGCCACCCTTGGCAACCTGAGCGCCAACCCGTCGCTCACGCTCTACGCCTACTGGGTAGACATTCAGTACAAACTGCATTTCGACCTCAAGGGCGGCAAGATCGGCCTCGACGCAGGGCCCATCGACAAGACGGGAACCTATAAACAGCCCGTGCCGTTCCCGGCCAACCCGAAGCGCCCCGGCTTCAAGTTCGCCGGCTGGGAGAAGGACGATGGTAACGTCGCGGTTGCAAATCTCCCGACCACGCTGGTCAAGGACGTGCTGAGCTCGGCCTCCCTGCTCAACCCGGCTACCGCGACGGTGCTCAACGCCAAGTGGGAGCCGGACGACTTCAACATCGTCTGGATCCTGGACGGCGGGGAATATGAAGGCAGCGATGATCCGATCATCACCTCCGTGAAATACGGCGATGCGTTTGGGAATCCGGTGCCTTTGGGAGATCCGACGAAGGCGGGTGTTGTGTTCCGCGGCTGGGTGACCGCAGGCGGCGCCCCGATTGACCCCCTAACCGACATGGCGGACAGCACCACGCTGAGCACGCTGTCCCTCGGTTCCCCCGCCATTATACCCACGTTCTTCTACGCCAAATGGCTCCCTGTGGGAATGTATCATATTTATTATGAAAAGGGAGCCGACGCCATATATGTGACCTCGCCGACCCACGAGTATTTCGACGTGGAACTGAAAGCCGGCCCTACGTACGACACGTTCGCAGGGAGTATGCCGGATCAGGATCCGTACTGGATGGGCCACGAGTTCCTCGGCTGGTTTACCGAGCCCGACGGCGGAACCGAAATTACGCCTGACCTGGATGTCACCGAGGCCGTGCTGAAAACAGACGGGTCGGGCACGACCTACTATGCCCGGTATGAGGTGCTCGACTACAAGGTCAACTTTGACGCGAAGGACGGCAGCGGGCCCTACGGAGAAATACCCGTGACCTACGGCGAGCCGCACGGCACCCTGCCCACGCCGCCGATACCGACCGGCAAAACCTTCGAGGGGTGGAACACGGTAGCGGACGGCACGGGCGTTACGGTCACAGCCGCAACCCCGGTCAGCGGCTCCACCCTGAGCGACGACAGCCTGAACGACAACGACGTGCCGACCACGCTCTACGCCCAGTATGCGCCCATCGTCTACAGCCTGGCGTACGACTTCGACAAGGGCACCCCGACCGCGGCCGTAACCAACCCCATGGATGTCACGTATGACGAGACCATCGTGCCGGATGCGCCGGAGCTTGAGAGGACGGGCTACACCTTCGTGCAGTGGATTGTCGAGGGCGCGGACGGTGTCACGAGCATCCTGCCCGACACCCTTACCCCCGACAGCTCCGTCGTCGAGCTCGGCAACACAATGCGCGCAACCCCCGGCACCGTGACGCTGAAGGCCGAATGGACGCCGAATACCAACACGGCCTACACGATCGAGAAGTATCTCGCGGACGCGAACGGCAGCTACACCTCGTCCGAGGCCAAAAAGGTTACCGTTCCCAAGACCGGCACAACCGACACGTATGTCGAGGTCGACCTCAACGCCTTTGTCGACACGCTGTACGTCTTTGACGAATCCCCGCCGGCGCCGGGCAACAAGCTCAGCGGCCTGGTGGCGGCCGACGGCAGCCTGGTGCTGAGGCTCTACTACAAGCGCGCGTCCTTCAAGCTCACCGTCGACCTGAACGGCGGCTCGGGCGTCCAGAGCGGCAACATGGGCACGTTCCCATGGGGCGCGACGGTGAAGCTCAGCGATCCCGGCGTGCCCGTCCAGCAGGGTTACGAATTTACCGGGTGGGATGTCGATCTCACGGAAGCGCCGGCGGCCGGCACCACCACGGGCGTCGTCATGGGCAAGGGCAATATGATCGCCACGGCGCAATGGGACGTGGCCGACGCCGCCTACAGCATCGATGTCTACCTGCAGGAGGCCGACGGCACGTATTCGCTCGAGGAGACCATCGACGTGACCGGCGGCAAGACCGACGATATAATCACCTTGGTGGGCGACGGCTCGGAATGGGACGATACCGACGGCTTGTACGATTTCAATAGCGGCATGAGCGACGTGGGCGGCAAAATCCTCGCGGACGGCAGCCTGAAGCTGCAGCTGTACTATGACCGTGTAAAATACGATCTCTACTTCGACCCGGTCAAGCCGACCAGCGCATTTGACAAGGACGCCGGCGGCCCCTACCCCTGGGGTAAGGAAGTCACGCTCGCGGCGCCGGCGACCCAGCCCGGCTTTACGTTCGGCGGGTGGATTCCTGCCTGCGACAACGCAAGCACGAGCGCTTCGGTCGCCGCTCTCACAAAGGTCACCATGGGCAACGGAGCCGACACCCGTGTGCAGGCCGTCTGGCTTGACAACACCGACACGCTGTATACGATCAACATCCACCTGCAGAATGCCAATGGCGTCTACGACGACGTAGGTGACAACTGCTTCCAGCTCCCGGGGGCCGGCACCACCGGCGATCCCGTCAACCTGAACGGCTCAGAGTGGAACGGCGGCACGGACTACGGCTTTGATTCGGCAAAAACCACGGATTTCGGCAACTACAGCGGCACAATTGCGAGCACCGGCGACAGTGTGTTCGACCTGTTCTACAAGCGCCCGACGGTGCACCTCACGGTGGACCAGGCCGGCGGCGCGGGTGCGAAGGTTAACGGCACGGAAATTACCGCCGCGGATTATCTCCGGGGCAAT
>Ga0268262_10005192_pt1 | contig 13010 bp, 8 predicted proteins | sample TergutNc150P3_FD_190354 | JGI IMG/M metagenome (GOLD analysis project Ga0268262, IMG submission 190354) | Nasutitermes corniger P3 segment gut microbial community from laboratory colony in Florida, USA - Nc150 P3 (SPAdes) (version 2) | ecosystem: Host-associated > Arthropoda: Insects > Digestive... | reverse complement strand
GCAAGGAACAACAGGCAGAGAATACTGCGGAACGTGAAGGAATGTTGGGTGGTATTCAGTCTTTGGAAACGGAATTGCGAGGACTTACCCTTGGGCAGTGGCTTTGTAAACAAAGGGAAGCCGATAATTCAGTTCGATTCAAAGCCAAAATTGAAAAAACAAAAATTATCTATTCCTTTTATCCTTCACGGGAAATGTATGAAACTGAATTCGATGCGATTAGAAAAAAACAAGAAAAGTATTATAAAGAAATCAATTGGGACAGACTTCATTGGCTTATTTTCTTTCAGCGACCTCTTAAACGACCAGAGAGAGGACGATGTCAGTTTTATATTGAAGAAGAACGCGGTTACCGGGCTTTTCCTTCGGCTCATCGTTTTAGAATTTTACAGGAAATTAATAACCTCAGATACTACAATGAAGAAAATAGAGAAGAGATAATACCTTCTGAATTAAAATTGAAATTATTTGAAGCGCTTAATTCACAGAAGTCACTTTCCTTTGACAGAATAAGAAAACTGTTAGGTGAAGATTATACCGGTTCTTTTAACCTTGAGGACAGCAAGCGGGATAAACTTAAAGGGAATGAAACTTCGGTTGATTTTCGTAAGCCTGAATTATTTGGCCCGTCATGGGATAAACTGGATTTTAAAAAACAGGATGAGATCATAGAAAAATTGATGATAGAAGATGATGAAAATGCAATTTATGATTTTTTGAAACCTTTTGGACTTTCCGAAAAACAAATACAAAAAATATCAGGTTATAATCTCCCTGTCGGAACAACTATGCTTTCATCACATTTTATTATTGACTGTTCTGAAATCATGTTAAAAGAATGGCTCCCTTATTCCGAAGCCGTAAAAAAGATGGGATTGCATCACTCAAAAAAAGACAAACTGGAAATACAGCGTTCTCTTCCCTATTATGGAAAAGTACTTACAGGATTGGTCAGTGGCGCAAAAGGAGAGAGTTATAAAGGTAACGATGAAGAGCGTTATGGCCGTATCGCCAATCCTACTGTACATATTGCCTTGAATCAATTACGAAAACTGGTAAATGCCTTAGTTCGCCGTTTTGGTAACCCTGATCAAGTCATTATGGAAGTTGCACGGGAACTCAAGTTGAGTAAAACCAAAAAAGATGAACTTTTTAGGGAACAGACAAAAAACCAGAAAGAAAATGAACGAATAGAAGAAGAATTAAAAGACCTTGGGTTATTGAAAATAAGCAGTGAGGATAAAAAGAAATATAAGTTGTGGGAAGAACTTGCTGTCGAAGGAATTGCACGTCTTTGTCCCTATTGCGGAAAAACAATTTCCGCCAAACAGTTGATTTCCGGCGATGTGGAAATTGAGCATATACTTCCATATTCCCGAACTTTGCTTAATTCGCGTGATAACCTGACTGTAGCTCATAGAAAGTGTAATCAAGTTAAAAAAAATCAAAGTCCCTTTGAAGCATTTGGTAATAGTCCCAAAGGGTTTGACTGGAACCGTATTATGGAACTTGCCGTAAAATTTCCTTTTAATAAGAGGCGAAAATTTTATCCGGATGCTATGGTTAGATTTCACGAAGATGAGGGAGGTTTTATTGACAGGCAAATAACCGATACCGCTTACCTGTCAACAGCAAGTAAAGATTATTTTTCGGCAATTTGTGATAGTAATGCAATCTGGGTTAGTCCGGGAAGACTTACCGCTATGCTTCGTGGATTATGGGGTTTTAATACCCTGTTAAATAGGGGACATGATACATGGTTTAAAAACAGAAGTGATCATCGCCACCATGCTTTAGATGCTCTGGTTATTGGGTTGTGTAATCGCCATCTTATAGCCGAAGCTGCCCGAATCAATAGTAGTAAGGGTTATAGTGAAATAGATGCTCCGCCATGTTCGGTAAAAAGAAATGATATTGAGAATCAATTAAAATCGATAGTTGTTTCATATAAACAGGATCATGGAAAAGAAGGGAAACTCTATGCTGAAACCGCTCTGGCAAAACATTCTTATGTGGAACAGATCAATCCTGAGGATCTTGGAGAAAAAGAGATTAATCGCATTGTACCCAAAAAAATACAGGCAGATATTACCTTTTTAGTTCAGAAGGAAGGATTTAGAAAAACTAAAACATTGATACAGAAAAAATATAAACACATCAATGTTTTTCGGGATAAATGGGTAACTCGCGCTCCTCTGGAATCTCTCTCGGAACGTGACATCCCCAATATTGCTGATCCCATTATTAGAGAGCAGGTTCAAAAATTTATCAAAACTCATCCAATTAAGACAGGGCAGAAATTACAGGATGTACTGGCTCGCTTCAGCGAGAAAACAGGTATTTATTCACTTCGGTATTTCCCCAAAGATCAGATACCAGTTTCAATTGATTCTTGTAACAATAAAGCCTATATGCCTGGTGATTACTATAGAGTAGATATTTGGCAAATTCCTCAACCAAAGGGAAAATATAAATACGATGGTGTATTTGTTTCTCGTCCTGATGCTATGCGACAGCAACTACATGGCGATGATGCGGTTTCTTTACAAAAACCACATCCTGCGGCTAAATTTATTATAAGTCTTTGTAAAAATGATATTATTGTTTTATCTAATGAAACGATGCAGGAATTTTGCCGAATAGCCGGGTTTGCTACGACTAATAATAAAATAGATATACGTCCTCTGTATGCCAGTGATACAATTGCTATATGGAAAAAGAATACTAATATCAACCTTTGTTCGACTTTTTGGCCTTCGGATATTGAAGGACAATATTTTAAATCCATTAATGTTTTGTTTAGTGAAAACAAAATAAAATTAGTAAAAATCACTGTAGATGGAAGAGTAATTTACCGATCTTAATAGTTGATGATACCTAGAATTGTTGATGTAAGTGAAAATGGCCGTTTCATTGCCAAACATCGCGGATTTATTACTATAAAACAAGGTGATGAATTTTACGGTGAAGTACCGCTGGATGATATTGGAATCTTGATGATTTCAGCGTTTGGGGCAACCTGTACCAAGGATGCGCTTGTCAGTCTTGCCGAACGTGGGGCGGTTACAATTCTCTGCGATTCTAAAGCTATGCCTTCCGCTTTGGTACTTCCTGTAAACGCTAATTATGAATCTGCTTTGCGTATACGTGTACAAAGTCAGGCAAGTCAACCTTTAAAAAAACGGCTTTGGCAGGCAATCGTAACAGCAAAACTTAAACATCAAAGCGAAGTACTTAAGTTTTTTGAAAAACAAGAAAAAGCTAATCTGATTGGAGTATATGCCAGACAAGTTCAATCTGGGGATCCACAAAATCGGGAAGCCTGCGGCGCGAGGATTTACTGGAAAGCTCTGTTTGGTGATAATTTTTTACGGAGTCCTGAAGGTGATTGGCCGAATGGTCTTTTAAATTATGGATATGCCCTTCTTAGAGCATGCGCCGCCAGAGCTATTTGTGCGGCAGGGTTAAATCCCATATTTGGAATACACCATGAAAATAGCACTAACCCCTTCCCTTTGGCTGATGATATTATAGAACCATACCGCCCCTTAGTTGATTTTTATGCAAAAAAAGTTGTCGCATTGAATATTAAGGAAATGAATCCAACTGCTAAACAGATGATAAGTTCTTTTTTATGGGCAGATCTGTATTTTGATAGTGAGACTACTCCTCTTTATGTAGCTATGGAACGGTTGGCCTTTTCTCTTGTCAATTCATTCAAATTTAAGAAACCTCAAATTGAGATCGCTGAACTAAGGTTACAAAAAGATGACGAATCTCAGCTCATATAAACTTATGTGGATGATAGTTCTTTTTGATTTACCTGTCGTTACCCCATTGGAGCGAAAAACGGCTTCTATTTTCAGAAAATCCCTGTTGGATCAGGGTTTTCACATGAGCCAATTTTCGGTATACTACAGGTTATTGTCTGGGAAAGAAGCTCTGGATGGTTATATTAACGATATTCAAGCCCAGCTTCCGCCCAAAGGCAAAGTAGACATTATAACAATAACGGATAAGCAATATGAAGGAATTATTTCATTTTCTGGAAAAAAGAAAGAAAAAAACAAGCCCAAACCCTCACAATTACTGCTATTTTGACGTGTTTTTTTGCCGACCTTACCGACTAACTCCTTATCCTGTAAGGAATTAGCCGGTATCAAATTTAGTTTACTCGAAAAATTGGTCGGTCTGCAACGGCAAGGGGCGGTTTCAGAGTAAAACGCGAATTTAGTTTACTCGAAAAATTGGTCGGTCTGCAACTGGGCCACAAACCACCATGCCTACGCATTAATTTAGTTTACTCGAAAAATTGGTCGGTCTGCAACCAATGAGCATTTCCGCAGATTCCTCAATGGAATTTAGTTTACTCGAAAAATTGGTCGGTCTGCAACACAACATCGTTGAACAGGATTGGGCTAACAATTTAGTTTACTCGAAAAATTGGTCGGTCTGCAACTCACGATTGATTATTCTGTCTTCCATTTTAATTTAGTTTACTCGAAAAATTGGTCGGTCTGCAACTAATTAATGGTGTTCCACATACTCCAATTGAATTTAGTTTACTCGAAAAATTGGTCGGTCTGCAACCAAAAGCGCAGACAGTTATTTTGGATATAAATTTAGTTTACTCGAAAAATTGGTCGGTCTGCAACTACGCAACGCCATGCCCGGGTATTTTGTCAATTTAGTTTACTCGAAAAATTGGTCGGTCTGCAACAAAATTTGGGTTTCCCATACGTTCTTTATTAATTTAGTTTACTCGAAAAATTGGTCGGTCTGCAACCATATTTGCAGCTGTAGTACTCACATGACAATTTAGTTTACTCGAAAAATTGGTCGGTCTGCAACAGTTGCTTACCACGCTTCTGCGTTGTCTTAATTTAGTTTACTCGAAAAATTGGTCGGTCTGCAACAAATAGAGAAAGGCATATAGAAGGCAGTTAAATTTAGTTTACTCGAAAAATTGGTCGGTCTGCAACAATATCAATAGGGAGAATTGCGGCCTTCTTAATTTAGTTTACTCGAAAAATTGGTCGGTCTGCAACACATCATAAACAATCAAAAAAGGTGGTACAAATTTAGTTTACTCGAAAAATTGGTCGGTCTGCAACAGATCAAATTCGTGGGTTGAAAAATCATCAAATTTAGTTTACTCGAAAAATTGGTCGGTCTGCAACCAATGCCGTTATCGCGTATCATTTGTGTAAATTTAGTTTACTCGAAAAATTGGTCGGTCTGCAACCGCTCACCGATCTGGCAAGCGAGGTCTCCAAATTTAGTTTACTCGAAAAATTGGTCGGTCTGCAACGAACAAGAGGATTTGTTCTCCAACTTGTTTAATTTAGTTTACTCGAAAAATTGGTCGGTCTGCAACTCATACATCGTACCCGGGGTTACCTTGGCAAATTTAGTTTACTCGAAAAATTGGTCGGTCTGCAACCCACGACACCAGCGGCAGCACTCCTGCTCAAATTTAGTTTACTCGAAAAATTGGTCGGTCTGCAACCGGCTGCTGGTTTCCCCACAAATGGATTTGAATTTAGTTTACTCGAAAAATTGGTCGGTCTGCAACCCTATGATACTTCTTCTTCATTAGACGCTCAATTTAGTTTACTCGAAAAATTGGTCGGTCTGCAACTGATAGGTTGTCATGGCGCGGATAACGACCAATTTAGTTTACTCGAAAAATTGGTCGGTCTGCAACTGCCGGATACCGTTCCGGCTGTTGAAATAGAATTTAGTTTACTCGAAAAATTGGTCGGTCTGCAACCAATCGCCCCTTTCCAAAACGACGACAACAATTTAGTTTACTCGAAAAATTGGTCGGTCTGCAACTTAGCTTGATGTGTCCTTATCATACGTTTAAATTTAGTTTACTCGAAAAATTGGTCGGTCTGCAACCTTTGGGGGTGGATCGCATTTCGGGGTCTCAATTTAGTTTACTCGAAAAATTGGTCGGTCTGCAACAGGGTATTAATAATATCCCTGAATTCTTCGAATTTAGTTTACTCGAAAAATTGGTCGGTCTGCAACTCATGCAAATATTCACCGATTTTAACGCCTAATTTAGTTTACTCGAAAAATTGGTCGGTCTGCAACAGAATGACATTCATATTCGAAAACAAAGCCAATTTAGTTTACTCGAAAAATTGGTCGGTCTGCAACTCTATGATGATGCTTGTATAGTATACACAAAATTTAGTTTACTCGAAAAATTGGTCGGTCTGCAACCGAAGGGGCTTTATTATCCCTATAACCATTAATTTAGTTTACTCGAAAAATTGGTCGGTCTGCAACATGATACGCTCTCTGGGTAATGCTTGGCCAAATTTAGTTTACTCGAAAAATTGGTCGGTCTGCAACGACGCTGAACAAAGGGGATAAAATGAATGAAATTTAGTTTACTCGAAAAATTGGTCGGTCTGCAACATCACATTTACATTTAATTGTCAATACTTTAATTTAGTTTACTCGAAAAATTGGTCGGTCTGCAACCCTCTTCAAACACCCATCCAGTGCCATTGCAATTTAGTTTACTCGAAAAATTGGTCGGTCTGCAACTATCGCTCCCATCTTCTTCATCAAAATATTAATTTAGTTTACTCGAAAAATTGGTCGGTCTGCAACCGCGGCGCGGCTTGTATGTTTTGCGCGGAGAATTTAGTTTACTCGAAAAATTGGTCGGTCTGCAACGTAAGGTAGTCAGGGCAATTAATTTTCTGAATTTAGTTTACTCGAAAAATTGGTCGGTCTGCAACCTTGTCCATTAGTTCCATTTTAATTCTTTCAATTTAGTTTACTCGAAAAATTGGTCGGTCTGCAACCCGTCACTCAGGTTCATTACCCCCGTCTCAATTTAGTTTACTCGAAAAATTGGTCGGTCTGCAACACGCCGCCGCTAACTGAACGCCCTTTGCTAAATTTAGTTTACTCGAAAAATTGGTCGGTCTGCAACTGGTAAGGCGCACGCAAGACGGGGGCCTTAAATTTAGTTTACTCGAAAAATTGGTCGGTCTGCAACGAAATTGACATAAGCGTGCAAGATGAGGCGAATTTAGTTTACTCGAAAAATTGGTCGGTCTGCAACAGATACTCCCTTGTTATTTTCCAGCCCGAAATTTAGTTTACTCGAAAAATTGGTCGGTCTGCAACACGAAGTTAAAAACGGAGTTTCACTTAATAAATTTAGTTTACTCGAAAAATTGGTCGGTCTGCAACTGCGCGCCTATGTGCGCCGCTCACGAAAGAATTTAGTTTACTCGAAAAATTGGTCGGTCTGCAACTGCGCGCCTATGTGCGCCGCTCACGAAAGAATTTAGTTTACTCGAAAAATTGGTCGGTCTGCAACGAACAAAACGCATGGGAAGATAACAACCATAATTTAGTTTACTCGAAAAATTGGTCGGTCTGCAACTGTTCCCCACCGACTTCGCTTGCTTCATGTAATTTAGTTTACTCGAAAAATTGGTCGGTCTGCAACTATCCGCTGACGGCACTCTCCGTTCATTTTAATTTAGTTTACTCGAAAAATTGGTCGGTCTGCAACTAGCTTCAGGTGAATTTATGTCTCCGAGAAAATTTAGTTTACTCGAAAAATTGGTCGGTCTGCAACTACCCGCGTCCAATGGATTCAGGAATTTGAATTTAGTTTACTCGAAAAATTGGTCGGTCTGCAACAACTCAGAAACAACAGGGAAGCCGCTTTTAATTTAGTTTACTCGAAAAATTGGTCGGTCTGCAACTGAATTTCGCATCGGATACAATCGGTAACAATTTAGTTTACTCGAAAAATTGGTCGGTCTGCAACAATGACATTTTGCGACCCAGTTAAAACAAGAATTTAGTTTACTCGAAAAATTGGTCGGTCTGCAACATCCCGAAGACGGTGGTGTCAAAATCGTAGAATTTAGTTTACTCGAAAAATTGGTCGGTCTGCAACCATCGCACAGTAACATCGTTCTTATTGCGGAATTTAGTTTACTCGAAAAATTGGTCGGTCTGCAACACCTACAACACACAAGACGCACAAGAGACAATTTAGTTTACTCGAAAAATTGGTCGGTCTGCAACACGGCGTTAACGCGGCGGTTAAGGGCATCGAATTTAGTTTACTCGAAAAATTGGTCGGTCTGCAACTCATGGTTGTTTTTCTCTTCCATTTCCTTTAATTTAGTTTACTCGAAAAATTGGTCGGTCTGCAACAAACCGCTGATTCAGCCGCTTTTGTCGAATAATTTAGTTTACTCGAAAAATTGGTCGGTCTGCAACCAAACACATCTACCCATGCGCAGGAGAGAGAATTTAGTTTACTCGAAAAATTGGTCGGTCTGCAACAAGATTCCGGCAGACAATAATAAAGTCATAATTTAGTTTACTCGAAAAATTGGTCGGTCTGCAACAGCCTGTTCCAAACTTCGCCAAGCCTTGGAAATTTAGTTTACTCGAAAAATTGGTCGGTCTGCAACGCATGAAGACTTGTTATTTTTAAAAAGTGAAATTTAGTTTACTCGAAAAATTGGTCGGTCTGCAACAAGACTGTTTGGCGATGGGCGATAAGGCCAAATTTAGTTTACTCGAAAAATTGGTCGGTCTGCAACTTTCCTTCGTTGGAAGAGAAGGCTCCTGTAAATTTAGTTTACTCGAAAAATTGGTCGGTCTGCAACGATATACCCTTATCCGTTGCTATACGTGTAAATTTAGTTTACTCGAAAAATTGGTCGGTCTGCAACGAGTGAACGCGGCGCGTTATACCGTGAGCAAATTTAGTTTACTCGAAAAATTGGTCGGTCTGCAACGAGTGAACGCGGCGCGTTATACCGTGAGCAAATTTAGTTTACTCGAAAAATTGGTCGGTCTGCAACACGCTTCCGGCATCTGTTTTTTTTGCTTATAATTTAGTTTACTCGAAAAATTGGTCGGTCTGCAACACAGATAAACAAGACGAAAATAACCAGAAGAATTTAGTTTACTCGAAAAATTGGTCGGTCTGCAACGTTATCATCACCTTCTGTTAATTCATCACAATTTAGTTTACTCGAAAAATTGGTCGGTCTGCAACCTATAGTTGTAACGAGTTACGAGTTATACCAATTTAGTTTACTCGAAAAATTGGTCGGTCTGCAACAAAATCCCCATATCTGCGTCAAAAGTTTTTAATTTAGTTTACTCGAAAAATTGGTCGGTCTGCAACAATAGCAACAAGGCCTATTCCAATACTGGAATTTAGTTTACTCGAGTGTGTGGATTGAAACTGGGAAGGCATGGAGTAAGTTTTTCAATCGTTGAGTCACACTCCGCGCGAGTGTGTGGATTGAAATAATTTGAACGCTTCTCTGGAGCGATCACGTTCAGGTAACGGTACTTATGTATGGATTTTTTTAATCAGCCGATCTTGGTTTTTAAAACACGAAGACTTGATTCATTTCTGTTCCTAAGACTTTTCAATAATCTCTTCCAATTTCGCTCTACACCCAATCGGCACCTCAACCACCTTCACCCGCGACTTCTCCCCACTAACAATCCGCAAATCCCTCTTAGCGCAACCAATCCTCTTTGACAAAAAACTTATCAACTCCGCATTCGCCTTCCCATCCTCCGCCACAGCGGCAAGCCGTACCCGCAACCGTCCGTCTTTAACACCTGCTAATTCCGTCTTTGAAGCGCCGGGTATAGCTTTTATCTCCAATCGAATCTTATCGCCATCTATATGAAAACAATTATTCATATTACTATTACCTGCTTCTTATACAAAACGCTATCATTACCGTATGACGCTATTGTTGCACAACAAAAATTCAAGTAGTGCACAGGCGATTGCGGCCTCTCGCTTTTCTGCAAATCAGTCTCATCACTGTGCAGCGCTATTATCGTTAGCCGCAAATTCACGCAAAGTACAAGCAATTGTTGCGCGGGCATTTGCGATAAAGGCATCCAGTGGTTGGTAGCCTAAAAGAGTTTCGGTTGCGTATTTTTTATAGAACATATCGTAAATTGCATCCTGATCAAGTTTTTTTTCATTCAGGCTTAAAATAAAATCGCGGCAACCGACGACGGCTTCTAGCGCCCTGTCAAAAAAACCGTTTGCATCTTTTTCGGCGGCAATTCCGTGATGCGGCAGAGATAAATATTTATAAGGCATTTTTCTGCATTTTTCTATTGAATTTACCGTGTCATTAAAACCTGTCAGGTAAGGGGGGTAGATAGAATTGTCGGGTAACAAAACTCCCGTTGTCTCGCTTATTATCAGTATTTCAAGCTCAGGAATAAAAAAACTGAGCGTGTCCCTTGTGTGCCCGGGCGTTTCCAGTATTTTGACTGAAACTCCGCCAAGCGGAATAATATCACCTTCTTTAACAATAACGTCAGCGTGAAAATCGTCATCGCTGTATGTATCAATTTTTACATTATATTCATTGGCCGCCACGAGTGAAAGTTCGCGGATAACTCTGCGCGGAGTGTCTTTTAAAAGAACCGCCGCCCCTGTCTGCGACGTAACAAGACGCAGTGCAGGCCACTTTCTTCTGAAAAAAGGTGTTGCGCCGATATGGTCATAATGGGTATGTGTAATAAAGAGATAGTCCAACGGCCTGCCTTTCAGGGCGTTCTTAACATTTTGTATTGTACTATCCGCGCAATGAGCCATACCGCAATCAAACAGGGCGGTATAATTTTCCCCAATAAGAAGATTGCCTTCGCTTGTCCTGTGCGCTATGCAGTTAATATAATTTTCCATAAATTAATAATACATGGATTAGGCGAAAATGACTATACTGCGGCAAAGATAGTTTGAAAAAAATAATGCTAAAATATATCCTCACATAGATACTTTACACTTGTTAAGTTATTAAAATTGATTTACAATTCCAGACAAGGAGTATCAGGACAAAATGGAAGCAGAAAAAATTAATGTACTTGAGCCGTGGGATACTGTCCGCGAAAAGACAAGCGAGTTACGCCCCGATTACTGGGGAACACCGGAGGTTGTCGCTTATATAGCAATGCCAATCCGCAAAGCAAGAAATCGAAGTGAAGCAACCGCTATTCTAAAAGAGATTGCCAAACATAGCCCATTTACCAGTAAATCAGGGCTTACCGCCAGATTGCCGCGTCGATCTGTGGGGAAACTGGTAAGTAGTGTTGCTGTTCATTCCTCATTTAGTCCGGAAGCCCATTATCTTGCGGCAGCTAACATAGACAAGTTCTTTTCAAACGCTATTGAACCATGGCTTTTTGAATTGAATCCAAATAAAAACAATGAAGGATTAAAATCCCGCCGTTATTTGTTTGCTCCAATGGAATACCAAGGACAGATAGCTATAATTAAAATTACGGTCAAGGAATATTATGCGGAGGAAAACAAACTTTATTCAATTGAAGCAATTGATCTATTGCAATAAAAAAAGGACGCTGGTCTGCGACGGCGTGGTGTGTCTTTCGACCCTCTACATCCATCCCGCAAGGCGTCCGTATAATAAATATAACATATTACCTTATTTTTTGCAAGAAAAGTTTGAGATACGGATACTATAAATACTTACGCTATACCGGCGATGAGACTTGAACTCATACATACTTGCGTACGGTAGATTTTGAGTCTACTGCGTCTGCCATTCCGCCACGCCGGCTATTAATTCACTATACCTAAAATTTGCTACTACGGCAAGTATACGCAAGAAGAGTTCACACAAAGAACACTAAGGAAGAGAAGAGCACGAAGAAGGGAAGAGGGGGTTCTTGTCCGAAGGCTATATGTGGAGCTTCAAGATAAGATAACAGACAACAACCCTCGATTCCTCTTTGTGTTCTTCGTACCTTTGTGCTCTTTGTGAGAAATATTTTCGGAATCATTCCCCGATTATTTTGATAAGTACCCGTTTCCTGCGTTGCCCATCAAACTCCCCATAAAAAATCTGCTCCCAAGGGCCAAAATGCAATTTGCCACCGGTTACGGCGACTACTACCTCGCGCCCCATGATTTGCCGCTTCAGGTGGGCATCGGCGTTTATTTCGCCTGTATTGTGGTGGTAGCCGGAGACCGGCTCATGAGGGGCGAGTTTTTCAAGCCAAACGTCAAAATCGTGGTGCAGGCCGGACTCGTCGTCATTGATAAAAACGCTGGCGGTAATGTGCATGGCGTTTACAAGGCATAAGCCTTCCTGAATGCCCGACTCCTGCAAAAGAGCTTCAACTTCGCCTGTAATATTGATGAATTCTTTCGGCTTTTTAGTGCAAAACCACAGTTCTTTGGTAATTGATTTCATGGTTCATTATATGCCGTGGAACATTTCTTTTCCAGACGTTTTATGCAATTCGATGTAGACAAATTGCCAAGGTATTTATGTTATTTTACCATTCTTTAGGTTTATTATTTGGCGGAACAATATTAAAAGTTTCTCCAGAAGGCTCTAAAACAAAAAAGCCTTGTTTTAATATATACTCTTTTACATTGTCCGTCATTACCGCCCCTGCAACAGCACCCAAAAATGTACGTTTTTCGCCGTGCAGATCGGCATATATACGCATTTTTTCAAGGCGTTTAATATGATCCTGCACATCTTCGGTAGTGGGTTTGGTTTTTACTTCGACAAGCAAGGCTTTTTCGCCATTTTCAAGCATAACATCAATTTCAAGGTGAATATTGTTTGTACGATCTGTAACATCAGAATTGGGATTAGCTTTGGGGAAATCATATCCTAATTCCCTAAATTTCTCCCTAAGGTTGGGCGCAACCAGATGTTCAATAATTTCGCCTATACGACTGCCGAGTTTGCCAATTCGACGGTCGGTTGCTTCTTGGATTTCTCTTATTACCTTCATATCCCGATCATGCTGTTCAGCGTATTCTTTCATACCCCGATCATGCTGTTCAGCGTATTCTTTCATACCCCGATCATGCTGTTTAGCGTTCTCTTTTATAATCCGATCAGTTTCCTGTAATGCCGCCCAAACGGACTCAAAACTGGGGGGATTGGCTGTTGTCTGTACTGCTTCCATGTTTTAAATATAAT
>Ga0268262_10005191_pt1 | contig 13013 bp, 9 predicted proteins | sample TergutNc150P3_FD_190354 | JGI IMG/M metagenome (GOLD analysis project Ga0268262, IMG submission 190354) | Nasutitermes corniger P3 segment gut microbial community from laboratory colony in Florida, USA - Nc150 P3 (SPAdes) (version 2) | ecosystem: Host-associated > Arthropoda: Insects > Digestive... | reverse complement strand
GTCCTCGGCTGGGCGATCTGGTTGTGGAAGCCAAAAATCTGCGCAAAGCGTTCGGCGACCGATTGCTCTTTGATGATCTTTCGTTCCGGCTTCCTCCCGGCGGCATTGTCGGCGTAATCGGCGCGAACGGCGCGGGAAAGACGACGCTATTTCGGATGATTACCGGCGAGGAAAAGCCCGACGCCGGGACTTTACGCGTAGGCGAGACCGTCCGGATCGCTTACGTCGATCAGAGCCGCGACTCTCTTGACGGCGAACGGCAGGTGTGGGAGGAAATCAGCGACGGACGCGATGTCGTAACGCTGGGCAAGCGCGACGTTCCGGCGCGTTCCTACGCGGCGGCATTTAATTTTAAGGGCGCCGATCAACAGAAACGCGTGAAGGATTTGTCCGGCGGCGAGCGTAACCGCGTGCATCTGGCAAAAACTCTGAAAAGCGGCGGCAATCTGCTGTTGCTCGACGAACCGACGAACGATCTGGATGTAGATACTTTGCGCTCGCTTGAAGAAGCGCTGCTTTCATACGCCGGCTGCGCGGTGGTGATCAGCCACGATCGCTGGTTTCTGGATCGTATCGCCACGCATATTCTGGCATTTGAAGGAGATTCCAGCGTCGTCTGGTTTGAGGGAAACTATCAGGATTATGAAGCCGATCGTAAACGACGCCTCGGCGCCGAAGCCGATCAGCCTCACCGTATCCGCTATAAGCCTCTGATTCGATAATTACCGACTGGGAATCAGGCGGTCCGAGGGAAGACGGAATCCCGACTGGGATTTCGCGTCTTCCCAGGGAACGCCGTATAAATCCAGCAGGAACTTTTCCGCCGGTGTCTTATTTTCTCCATGCAGGTCGGTATATTGAAAATTCATCATGCGATAGCTGCTGATAACTTCCAGACCGCCGATTCTTTCGTATGGATAAACGCCGGAGAAAGACCCCAGATGTTCTCCATCCGTGCTGTAAACCGGCAACCCCGCCAGCGAGTTTTCAGGAAGAAATTTCAGAAGCGAATTGGAAAGCGGCAGCAGCGCGACATTCTTCGATTTCACAAGAAAGACTTTTTCGTATGGAAGCGCCTGTTCGGATAGAGCGGCTTCAATGACTGCGATCATATCCTCGCGTTGATACCGTTCCGTGTCGCGGATTTTTTGCAGTTCCAGCGCGTGATTTTTCCAATTCACCAGATCGTGAGCGGGATTCACGCAGTTTTCCACATCTTTCCAATTGCCCATTTTCGCTTTGCCCGAAGCTTTGAGTTTGCAGGGAAATTGCGCGGACGCTTCTTCGTAGGCTTTCGCGATGACCACGTTTACTTTTTTTCGGACTTCTTCCGAAGCGCCCTGGCTGAATGACGGCAGGGCGGAGCAGGTTGCGAATATTATCGGTAACAAAACATATTTCAGTGTAGTATTCATTTTTTTTATTATTCCTTAGATCGAAAACAACAATTCATCGTGTACATCCATTACTTTATTACTTTATGAATCAAAATACTGGCATAATTTAGTTTTGTGGACAAGGGTGCCGAGCAGGCGGAAAGAATCGGATTTAGTTTTTCAGAGAGCGGATTGAATATGGTGAAGCGGTTTGGCGTATTCTGGTTTTTAAGTGGCGTCCTGATCTTTCTTGTCTTGTTTCAGGGCGCCGGAATTGCCGCTGAGAAGGCATGGCGAATCTCCGGGAAAGTATTATCTCTGTCAAGAGAGCCTTTAGCCGCAACGACGGTTGAACTCGAAACGACCGGCGCGGTCAGCGGACGAAAAACGGTGGAAACAAATCTTCAGGGAATTTATCAATTCGAGATTACTCTCAAAAAGGCCGCCCAGGTGCCGTATTTGAAAGCGACGCTTACCGTCAAAAAAAACGGCTATCTGGAAGGGCGCGAGACGTTGCATATGAATCCAGGCGATGTCGGCAGCGGGATTAATATCATATTGGAAAAACCCGAATCAAAAGACGACCAGCTTTCAATCGCCACGCTTACATCCATGCTGGCGCCGCGATTACAGACGGCTGCCGCGAAAAACTGTTCCGGAGGAATTGCGGAATTTACCCGTGGTTACGAAGCGCTTATGGGTGAAAAAAAAGCGGAAGAAGCGCTCGAACGTGTCGCGCAATCCGCGTCGAACGTTCCGGATTGTGTCGAGAGTCAGTTGCTGCTGGGACTGGCTTTGTTGAATGCCGGACATTGGGGCGGCGTCATGCGGCAACTGGAGAATACCGATATCATCGCCGGTTTGCTGGAAGTCAAAAGTCCTGAAATGGATTTGTTGAAAGGCTCGATCGAAGAACTTCGCGGCAGTTTATCGGCAGCGGCGGGTTTCTACAAAAAAGTGTTGGAAACGGAAGAACAAGATATGTTTGCGCTGCTGGAAATGGGACGCATCGCTTTGATGACGAAACAATGGGCGGTTGCTGATCAATTCGTCGGAAAAGCGCTTGCCGCCGGCGCGGGCGACGAAGCGCGATTGATGCAGATACGGGCGATGCTGGAACTTGGCGAAGTAATAAGCGCCGCCGAGGAAATGGAAAGTTACATTGCGGGCCGAAATATCAGGAATTTTCCCGTAGCTGTGCGCAGTTTGCACACAAGATTGCAGAATCAGCTTTTGTTGTTATCCGGCGGGGGAATACAATCCGTGATTAACCAGCCTATTGCGGAATTTACGGAAGTCGCGCCCGAATTGCAGGGATTGCAGCCGGCGGAAAACCAGGATTTATTGGAGGAGCTTCTTGATAAAGTCGGGAAGGGAGTTGAGGCGTTCTTCCGGAACATTCCCAATTCCTCCTCTATTGAAAAAGTGCGTCAGGAGCGGCTGAAAAAAGACGGCAAAGTAACGGACGCTCTTGACCAGGAATTTATTTATCTCATGTTGGCCGGCAATAAAGATGAACCTGGAATGGGCATCGAAGAATTTCGTTCGACCAAAGACGGACATGACGCCGAACGAGAGGGACGTAAACAAGGATTTATGCTTACCACAGGGTTTGTTTCGTCACCGACGATTTTTCATCCGGCCGCCCGAAATGAATCGACGTTTCGATACATTGGAACACAAAGGATGGATGATAGAGATTTCCATGTTCTAGCTTTTGCCCAGAGACCTGAAACCGCCAAAATGACTATAACCTTTAATACGGACAGGGAAAGCGCGCTGGCGCTCAGGCAAGGGCTGGCGTGGGTGGACGCAGAAACTTTTCAAATCCGCCGCCTGCATACCTGGCTGTTGAATCCTTTGCTGAGGATCCGGCTGCTGAAGTTGACGACGGAAATTAACTTTAAAGAGGTTTTATTCGCCGGGCAGTCCACGCCGCTTCTATTGCCCGAAACGGTGGATATACAGGTGGATTGGCGCGGACGCTTTCTGCATAACCGGCATCACTATTCGGATTACATGATTTTCAGCGTCAACGCCGTAGACGGGCAAAAAACGATAACCTCGCGAAAAACGGAAGCTTCCGACAGCGATAAATAATCTCAACCGCAAAGAACGCAGAGCGCATACGGCTTTGCGTTCTTTGCGGCATTGCCCGGATATGCGGGAAGCGCTGAATTTCAGCTATGAATGGTATTTGGGCGGAGGATTGAAAAGCGTCCCATATCCTTCGGGACGGAATGATATGTGAGCGCGGGCATATCTATAAAAGAAGCATACAGTCTCCGTAACTGTAAAATCGGTAATCCAGGGAAATCGCCTCTTTGTAGCAATCCAGCATCAATTCTTTGCCCGCAAAGGCGCAGACGAGCATGAATAAAGTGGATTGCGGAAGATGAAAATTCGTGATCAATCCATTTAGCATACGGAATTCAAATCCCGGATATATAAACAGGTTACAGTAACCCGAAACCGCTTGCTCCAGCGGATGTTCCTGTCTCGCCAGATATTCCAGGCAGCGCGTGGTGGTGGTGCCTACGGATATCAGCAGGCGTCCTTCCGTCTTTAACGTACGAATTTGCGCGGCAACGTTCTTTTCGATGCTGTAAAACTCCGGTTCCATTGCGTGTTCTTCAATATTTTCAACCCGCACAGGCTTAAATGTTCCATAACCGACATGAAGCAGTATTTCGCAACGCGGAATTCCTTTAGCGTCCAGGCGGCGGAGCACATCATCCGTGAAGTGGAGTCCGGCCGTAGGAGCGGCGATCGAGCCGCTGTGTCTGGCATACACCGTCTGATAACGCAGCTTGTCTTCATCGAAATCTTCGGCGCATTGTCTGCGAATATATGGCGGCGTCGGCATCTCGCCTATTTCGTCGAAGACCGCGAGCAGATTTTCTTTATGATCGAATCGCAGCAGACGGCTTCCTGATTCCGTAATCTCCATAACTTCGGCGGATAAATCGCCTATATGCAATGTCTGCCCGATCGGCGCTTTTTTCCCGGGTTTTACAAGCGCCGTCCACACGCCGGGCCGCGTTTCCCGGAGAAGCAGTATTTCAATCTCTTCATCCTTTCCGGGACGTCGCGCGCGGAGTCGGGCGGGAAACACCCGAGTATTATTGACGACCAGAAAATGTTCCGGACCCAGGATGTCCGGCAGATCGCGAAAACGCGCGTGTTCTCTTTTTCCGGTTTCCCTGCGGACGACCATCATACGGGAATCATCGCGCCGCGGAGCCGGGTGTTGGGCAATCAGACGGTCGGGCAATAAAAAATCAAAATCGGCGGTTTTCATAGTTTGATAACTGAGGCAATCGCAAAACCTTAAGGGCTTTGTATTATTTTGAAAGATGCTCTCCGGATGATTTGATTTTTTCGGATAATAAGCCGTGACCGGGCAATTCAAACCGCGCCCAGTGCAACTGCGCGCAAAAATGGGCGCCGAAAATCAAAATCATGTTCGATGTATATAGCCAGACCAACAGAGCGATGATGGTTCCCATTTTGCCGTAGACCTGTTGGTAATCGAACATGGGCACCAGCTTCATAAAGATATAGCCGGCGATTTCCCATACAACGGTTGCCGTGACCGCGCCCGCAAGCGCTTCGCTCCAGAAAACCTTGCAGTAAGGAGTCCATTTGTAAATCAAGGTAAATACAAAAACTGCGATTAACATCCCCGCGCCCAACATGGCTAAATACCAGAACCAGCCCATAAAATCGGTTGATACGTCGATATGCGCCATCGCCTGCCTTCGCGCCGTACTCAAAAAAACCGTGAACAGCGACGAGATTAAAAGGCTGATGCTGCATAACGCCAGCAACGCGACCGTGCGCAGCCGGCTGTCCCAGAAAGTTCTCTGGTTAGGTATGTCCCATGCCCGATTGATAGCGCCTTCGATGAAAGTGAAAACCCAGGAGGCGACCCACAGCACCACGGCTACACAGGAAAATATGGCCGTTCGTGAAGGCGTGATGATTTCTTCCAGAGTAGATTGAACAAACTGGTTGGACCCCGGAAACAGTTCAACGACATTCCGCACCACTGTGTCATGAAGATTCAGCCAGCCCAGAAAATAATCCGTCACAGCTATGACGATGAGAATCATAGGGAACAGCGCCATAAGCGTAAAATAAGAAATTCCGGCCGCATCCCTGGGCGCTTCGTGTCGCAGCATCATACGACATGCCGCGATCAGTATTTTACAAAATTGCCAGCAATACCGTTTACCGATCATTTTCGTATTGTAGTGTATTCCATATTTGTTTTTCAATCGTCGTGACACAATTTATGATTGTTGTCGGTAACTTCGCATTTTCATCTTTTCCAGGCGGTTAATAAAGAATAACTGGTAAAATCTTGCGGACGCCTGAGTTTTCTCCGGCGACAGGGAGGAAGAATGAAAGACCTGATACGGGATATGTTGATTCAATTGGGCGAGAATCCGGAGCGGCAGGGATTAAAGGAAACGCCGCGCCGGGTGGAACAGGCGCTGCGTTTTCTGACTCGCGGATATAGCCAGAACTCCGATGAGCTTTTGAATAACGCGCTGTTCGACGTGCAGGACGACGTGCAGTACGACGAAATGGTGGTGGTGTCAAATATTGATTTTTTCAGCATGTGCGAACATCATTTGCTGCCGTTTTTCGGGAAAGTTCATGTCGGCTATCTGCCGGACAAAAAAGTCGTCGGCATAAGTAAAATCGCCCGCCTTGTGGAAATGTACAGCCGCCGGCTGCAAGTGCAGGAGAGATTAACGGCGCAAATTGCCAAGACCATTCAGGCGAAGATCAAACCGCTGGGCGTCGGCGTCGTTGTCGAATCGCAACACATGTGCATGATGATGCGCGGTGTGGAAAAACAGAACTCAAGCATGACGACAAGTTCCATGCTCGGCTCTTTCCGTCGTTCCGCTGAAACACGGGCGGAGTTCCTGGAACTGATTTCCCGCCGCAGCCGGAAGTAGAAAACTTCGCGGGCGGCGAAATCTGTTGCTGATTCCGAAATGGAGAATAAGCAGTGAACAGCGCGTGTAAAAATATCGTTTTATGCGGATTCATGGCGACAGGGAAATCTTCCGTCGGGAAAAAGCTTGCGGAATTGACGGGTTATACGTTCATTGATTTGGACGCCGCCGTTGAATCCGAAGAAGGATTAACCGTCGCGGAAATCTTTGCTTCTCAAGGCGAGCCGGCTTTCCGCGCGCTGGAATCACGCATGATCGAACGGCTGGCGGATAAATCCGGCATCGTTGTGGCCACGGGGGGCGGCGCCGTCGTCAATCCGAAAAATCTTGAGAATCTGAAAAAATGCGGCGTCGTCGTTACGCTGACTGCCGATATTCCGGTTATTTTGCAAAGAGCCGGTTCCGGAGATGATCGTCCGTTACTTCAGTGCGCGGATCGTGAAGAACGAATCCGGTCGCTGCTGCGTCAGAGGGAACACGCCTACGCGCAGGCGGATATCATTTTAGATACATCAGGTCTGACGATCGACGCGGTTGCGCTGCGATTGCTTGAGTGCCTGCGTGGATTCGGCATTGATTTAACCCCAGTAGATTAGCATTCGGCAGGACATGGGCGCCACCGCACGGCAGCCCGCCGTGAATCATCTGAGAGGTAAATTTGGTTCGAAGATAGTGTGTGAGCGCTGGAAGTGCGTAACGTGAATAACCGTCGGTGGAGCGTGAGCGCAGCGAACGCGGAACCGGCGGACTAGGAATCCCGACCGGCGTATGTAGGGGCAGCCCCATGTGGCTGCCCTGCAAGGGCTGCACAAAGTCTGCGGTTCAGCCCTTGCAGGGCTGGTCTTGTCGCTATGTCATGTCGCCGGTTCCGCTTCGCTCCACCGACGGTTATTAACGTTACGCGCCTGCGGCGCTTGCGCGCAAAAAAATGAAGTTATAGACGAGCCTCCGCGCGGGTGCCCGTGAACCATCTGTGAGGTAACTGAAGCTATCGGAGATCCCTATGCCTTAGGCGACGCGGACTTTTTGGTTTTCGCTTTTTCAGGCGGCGGCGGGGGCGGCGGTTGCTGTTTAACGGATTGCGCTTTGGGCGAAGCTGCGACGGCGGCTTTCTTAGGTTTTGCGCCGGCGGACGGCTTGGCTGATTTGATTTCCTCCGAAGGTTCCTGAACCTCTTTCTCCAATCCCTGCAACAACAGCCGCGCCTGTTGGATCAGCGCCGGGTCGCCGGCAAGCGATTCCATTGTCCGCACTATCCGGGTTGCATGAGATTTGACCAGAATATAGAAATCAAGCGCCGAATCGGTCTGGTCTTTTCGCAGGTTCCGAATGATTCGCGCGTAAATCCCCAGCATAATCGGTTCTTCGTATTGCAGCGCGAGTTCAAGGCTGCCGCGCATCGTAATCTTTTCAATGTCCGCTGCGGGAGAGCGGAATTCTCCGATTGCCGCGTCCAGCCGGCTATCCGGCGTCTTCCGGATCTGATTCCACAAAGCAGGTGGAAGCGCTTTAATACCCTGAATTTGCAGCGATATATCTTGAGACATATCGTTCCACAAAACCTGAAGTATGCGGTTTTCTGAAAAACGATTTTCCAGTTTTTGATAAAACTGGAACAAAGCATTTTGATGCTCGACAATGGACCCTTGCAGGTTCATAGATATTTTGCTCACGTTTTGTAGTTTTGTAGTTAACGCCCAATAAACTGTTCAGTTTTACTATAGACACAGCCAAACCCATATTATAACAGACATTCCTCGCTGCTGTAAAGCGTACTGCCGGCGAAAGTTTTCAAGGCGTCGCAGATGTTTTTGCATGACCTGATTTTTTGATGTATCATTATTCTTTATTCTTTCTTTTCGGTCGGCTCTTTTAGAAATACGAACATCGATGTCATGTCACTTTCAATCATTCTGGAATAAATTCATTTTGCCAATCCGCGCGATTCCTTCGCGCGTTTCCGGAAGCGTGACGCGACATCGCCAATTAATCAGGAGATCATGATGGCTACGAATAAGTATGTTTACGTTTTTGCTAACGGCAAATCCGACGGCAACGGCTCGATGAAGGAACTTTTAGGAGGCAAAGGCGCCGGACTTGCCGAAATGACGAACGCGGGATTGCCGGTTCCTCCGGGATTCACGATTACCACGGAAGCCTGCAATGCCTACTACACCGGCGGAACGAAATTTCCGGTCGGAATGTGGAATCAGGTGCTTGCCGCGCTTAAAAAAGTCGAAAAAGCAACCGGCAAAGAGTTCGGCAGCGCAACCAATCCGTTGCTGGTGTCGGTGCGCTCCGGCGCGAAGTTTTCCATGCCGGGCATGATGGATACGATCCTGAATCTTGGATTGAACGAAGAAACCCTGCCGGGTCTGACAGCTCTGACGAACAACGAAAGATTCGCGCTGGATTCCTATCGGCGGTTCATTCAGATGTTTGGAAAAATCGTCCTTGGCGTTGACGGCGAATTGTTTGAAGAAGCGCTTGATAAAGCGAAAAAGGCCGCCAAGACGAAAGCGGATACCGATCTCAAGGCTGAACACCTCGCCAACGTTTGCCGCGAATATAAAAAGATCATCAAAGCGGAAACCGGTTATGAGTTTCCATCCGATCCCTATCAGCAGCTTGAGGAAGCCATCAAAGCGGTTTTTCGCTCCTGGAACGGCGATCGCGCGCAGGCTTACCGCCGCCGCGAGAAGATTCCCGACGATCTGGGCACCGGCGTCAACATCGTTACAATGGTTTTTGGAAACATGGGCGAAGATTCCGGCACCGGCGTCGCCTTCACGCGCAACCCCGCGACGGGCGAAAACAAGCTTTTCGGCGATTACCTGGCTAACGCACAGGGTGAAGATGTCGTCGCCGGCATACGCACTCCGAAACACATCGACGAACTGAAGGAAGACCTGCCCGAGATTTACAACCAGTTCCTGGAAGTGGCGAAAAAACTGGAAAAGCACTACAAGGACATGCAGGATTTGGAATTCACGGTCGAGCGCGGCAAACTCTGGATGCTACAGACACGGAACGGCAAACGCACCGGTCCGGCTGCCGTCCGCATTGCCGTCGAAATGGTCAAGGAAGGTTTGATCGACGAAAAGACCGCGATCATGCGTATTCCCGCCGGCGACCTTGACCAACTGCTGCACAAGATGATTGATCCCAAAGCCAAGCTGTCCGTCCTGACGACAGGAATCAACGCAAGTCCGGGCGCGGCGTCCGGGAAAGTGGTTTTCACCCCACAGGAAGCCGAAGCGATGAAGGAAAAAGGCGAAAAGGTCGTCCTGGTGCGGCGCGAAACTTCTCCGGAAGATGTGCGCGGTATGGACGCGGCTCAGGCAATTCTGACTTCGACCGGCGGACCGACCAGCCACGCGGCGGTTGTGGCGCGCGGCTGGGGCAAGCCCTGTATTGTCGGCGCGGGCGATGTAATCATCGATTACGCGAAAAATGAATTTACCGTCAACGGCAAGCAAATCAAACGCGGCGACTGGATCACGGTGGACGGCACAAGCGGACGCGTGATTCTAGACCAGGCGCCTGTGATTGATCCTGAACTGGGCGACGATTTCAAACAACTTATGGAATGGGCCGACAAAGTACGCGGCGCGTTCCATGTGCGCACCAACGCCGATACGCCGAACGATGCCGCCGTCGCCCGCAAATTCGGCGCGCAGGGTATCGGCCTTTGCCGGACGGAACATATGTTCTTTGCCGGCGACCGCATTGATTTCGTGCGCCAGATGATTCTCGGCTCGCAGGATTACAAACGTCTGGAAAAAGAACTCAACGCGCTGGAAGCCGAACTGAAAAAAGGCGTTTCTCCGAAAAAGAAAAAAGAGCTTCAGGAAACGCGGAATGATCTGAAAAAAACGATCGAAGAACCTAAAAGGCTGTACATCGATGGGCTTAAAGAACTGCTTCGCTTACAGCGCAAGGATTTCGAAGGCATATTCAAGGCGATGGACGGACTGCCGGTTACCATCCGCACGCTGGACCCGCCGCTGCACGAGTTCCTGCCGCACACCGAGCCTGAAACCGCAACGCTGGCAAAAAAGCTCAACGTCAACGCCAAGGGTCTTTGGGACAAAGTCCAGGCTCTGCACGAAGCCAATCCGATGCTGGGACATCGCGGATGCAGGCTTGGCGTGATTTTCCCTGAAATAACCGAAATGCAGGCGCGCGCCATATTTGAAGCGGCCGTAAACGTCCAGAAAAAAGGCGTCAAAGTCCTGCCGGAAGTGATGATTCCGCTGGTCGGCGATGTAAACGAACTCAAACTCCAGGCAGAAGTCGTTCGCCGGGTCGCCTCGGAAGTCATGGCAAAAAGCAAGCAGGAAATCAAATATATGGTCGGCACCATGATTGAATTGCCTAGAGCCGCGCTGACGGCGGACCGCATCGCCGAAGTCGCGGAATTTTTCTCATTCGGCACTAACGATCTGACGCAGACTACTTTCGGAATTTCCCGTGACGATTCAGGCAAATTCCTGCCGGCTTATGTCGAAAACCGCATACTGAAAGACGATCCTTTCCAGGTGCTCGATCAGGAAGGCGTCGGACAACTGGTAAAGATGGGGACGCAGAAAGGCCGTTCGACGCGTCCTGAATTGAAGGTCGGCATCTGCGGCGAACACGGCGGCGAACCGTCTTCGGTGCAGTTCTGCCATCGCGTAGGAATGAACTACGTTTCATGTTCTCCGTACCGTGTGCCGATCGCCCGTTTGGCAGCGTCCCAGGCTGCGCTTGGGTCCAACCAGACGATTTCCCATACAGCATAAAATTTTCAATCTCCCGGTTCAAAAACCACAGATCAGTTTTTGAACCGGGAGCGCTAACAAGCGTCAAGGAAATCAATTTTGTAAGATGTAACGCAAAACCCTATGGAGCGCGGGCGTCCTGCCCGCATTCTTTCAATAATTTGCGGGCGGGACGCCCGCGCTCCATGCCAAGCTCAGAGGTAAACAATGAAAAAGATATTATTCCTGTCGGCAATAATGATGTTTTCCTGCGCGCTTCTCGCGCAAAATCCCGTTATCAGGGATCAATTTACCGCCGACCCCACGGCAAGGGTGTTCAACGGCAGGGTTTATTTATTTCCTTCGCATGACATCATAAGTCCTATCGAGCCTGAAAAAGAATGGTTCACAATGGAGGATTACCACGTATTTTCTTCCGATAACCTCGTCGATTGGATGGATCACGGCGTTATCGTAACCCAGAACAAAGTGCCATGGGTACAGGAAGATTCCTACACGATGTGGGCGCCCGACGCTATTGAAAAGAACGGAAAATATTACTTTTATTTTCCCGCGCCCGCCAAACCGGAATTCGGAAGAGGAACGATGATAGGAGTCGCAATCGCCGACAAGCCCGAAGGTCCTTATATTCCGGTTGCCAAGCCTATCGCGGGTACAAGCGGCATTGATCCGGCGTTGTTCATCGACAAGGACGGGCAGGCGTATCTTTACTGGTGCGGACCCGGCATGTGGGTCGCCAAATTAAAACCAAACATGATAGAGCTTGACGGCGCGCCCAAACGGATTGAAGGACTTCCGACGGGAGGCGGTCTTAGCGAGGGTCCGTTCATATTCGAGCGCAATGGCATATACTACTTCACATATCCCTGGGTAAAAAACAATACGACGGAGCTGCTCTATTACGTTGTGGGCGATAACCCGATGGGTCCGTTCAGGGACGGAGGCGTTATTATGGACGAGTCTCCTACCGGATGCTGGACCAACCACCATTCTTTCATAGAGTACAAGGGGCAGTGGTATTTGTTCTATCACCATAACGACTACTCGCCCAATTTCGACAAGAACAGATCGGCGCGTATCGACAGAGTTCAATTCAATACCGACGGATCCATACAAAAAGTTATTCCTACGCTGCGCGGTGTTGGGATAACGGCTGCCGGAAGAGAAATAAATATTGACCGTTATTCAGGAATCTCAAAAGACGGCGTTTCCATCACGTTCCTGAATCCCGCCAACAAATTCGACGGCTGGAAGACTATTTTGAGCAAGAACGGATCATGGATAAGATACAACGATGTTGATTTCGGGCAAGGCAGCCTTAAAAAAGCGAAAGCGCGTGTGTATTCAGCACAGGGCGGCACACTTACAGTCCGCGCGGGCAAAGATGAATCAGCCCCCGTTATCGCGAATATCAAAGTCCCCGCAAGCGGAAGATGGTCGGTAATTGATGCGCCGTTGTCGGGAACAGCAAAAGGAATACAAGACCTCTTTGTATCCCTCGAAGGCAATAACGCTGTTCAGATCGACTGGGTGAGTTTCGAATAATTTTTGTATCAGCAGACCGACCATGCCGATTTGTATGTCGAACAGCCTGAAAAAGGCAAGCGCAACGTAATGTAAGAGCGGTTCGCGAACCGCTCTTACGCGCCGACTTGATACTAATCGGTATGAAAATCAGGGTTAGTTTCTGTTTAGTTCAAAAATAATTTTCAGTCCCTCTAACGCCAACCAGGGATTAACGACATCGATCACGCCGGTTTCTCCGGCAATCAACTCCGCCATTTCGCCGGTACCTATCGTTTTCATTTCATGCCCAAGTTCCGCGCGAAAGCGGGAAACCATCCCTTCAACAAGCCCGACGTAGCCATAGAGCAAGCCTGATTGCATTGAATGTACGGTAT
>Ga0268262_10005190_pt1 | contig 13017 bp, 10 predicted proteins | sample TergutNc150P3_FD_190354 | JGI IMG/M metagenome (GOLD analysis project Ga0268262, IMG submission 190354) | Nasutitermes corniger P3 segment gut microbial community from laboratory colony in Florida, USA - Nc150 P3 (SPAdes) (version 2) | ecosystem: Host-associated > Arthropoda: Insects >... | reverse complement strand
CTTGTAACAACGATGCCATCCACAGGGGACTTGATCGTGCAATAGCCAAGGTTTGTCCTCGCTTGGTCTAGCTGTATCAGAGAATTTTCGTACTGTAGCTTGGCAGTCCTGAAGCTGACCTCCCTGCCTTCCAAGTCAGAAACCGACACCAGCTTTTGTTCGGCAAGGTTTTGGTAGCGCTTTAATTGCCTTTCGGCTTCCTCGAGATTCGTCTTGAGCCGCTCTACCTCTATTTCGCGCTGGTTGACGGTCTGCTGCGGTATCGTTGGGTCAATCGTCGCTATCACTTGGTCTTTTTTGACGATGCTGTTGAAATCGGCTCCAAGCGTCATCACCATGCCAGAAACCTGGGCGCCCACCTCCACCTGCTGAATGGCGGAAAGCGTGCCCGTCGCGCTGACCCGCTTTTGGATGTTCCCCAACTCAACTTTTGCCGTGCGCCATTTTACTTCTGATGTGTCCCTGGTGAAGTACCAATAGCCACCGCCGCCGACGACCAAGATCGCAGCGGTGCCGATAAAGAGCAAGGTGTTCAGTTTCATTGCAGTGTCCCTTCATACAGAAAATGGCATGTGTTTTAACAAAGCCAACTTGGCATTTACCAAGGCTTATTGTTTTGACCATCTTGGGCTAACTTTAGTTGAAGCCAAAGCCGGAAAAAATGCCGTTGCCCACCATTGGCCGTCGGCCCTGACTGTGCGGGATCATGTATAGTCCCAGCACTTCCAAATCAGAACAAGATGAGTCCGTGGACGAGTGTCCAATGAGTCGGCATACTTGCCGCGAGGAAGGCGCGAATGCGCGATAATGGAGCGAGCCGCCAAGTGGGGGTACTGGAAGTGCGCTGGATGCGCAACCCCACGCTCCGCGATGGGTTTGCCGCGCCTCCCGAAAGGCGGGGGGCGGAATGGAAGGCGTGGGCGAAGCATGCCAATCTGTACAGATGGTCAAGTGCGTTCACTATAACATTCATGGATGCGGAACGGTCTCAGCCGAATAGGCCAGCCCTTCTTTGATAGATGGCCGCGCAATACCTTTCAAGACGCTATTCGGGACTAGCCCCAACAAGATTATGAGAAGCCCACTGACCAATATCGTCGCGCCGGCCATTGGGGCGTTGCAGGCCCGCTGTTCTTGGATTTCGTTTGGCATAGGTTCCATGTACATAGCCACTATTGGCTTAAGGTAATACCCTACGGACACTAGGCTCGCCAGAACGCCAAAAATGGCCAGCTCAACGTGCCCCTGCACTATCAGTTCTTTGAAGAGCAAGTACTTGGCAAAGAATCCGGCCGTCGGCGGTATGCCGGCAAGGGACAGGAAACAAATGGTCAATGCTATGCCAACGCCGGGGCGTTTCCAGCCAAGCCCCCTGAAATTGCGGATCTCGGTCTTGTCGCCCACTAAGCCGAAAGCGCTCAGAGCGCCAAACGCTCCCAAGTTCATCAAGAGGTAAGCGCATAAATAAAATAGTATCGCCTGGAATGCCTCGCTGGTGCCCGTGACGAAGCCCAGCAAAAGGTACCCCGCATGGCTGATGCTGGAATACGCCATCATCCTCTTGTAGTTGGTCTGGGACAGGGCGCAAAGGTTGCCAAGTGCCAAGGTGAGGACTGCGACAATGGCCATTGAAGCCTGCATCCGCCCGCCGAGTCCAGCATTTTGGGCAAAGGGTGCGGTGAATACCCTTATCAGAGCGACAATGGCAACCCCCTTGGTTGCGACTGACATAAAGCCGGCGATGGGATGGGGCGCGGCCTCGTAGGCGTCTGGGGTCCATTGATGGAATGGCACAGCGCTGATTTTGAATATGAGCCCGAACAGCAAAAGCGCGAAGCCCACCATAGCTAGCGGGTCAAGCGGACCCTTTGCGATTTCTGAAGCAATCAAATCAATGTCGAGAGTGCCGGTCAAGCCATATAGCAGAACAATGCCCATGAGGAAGCAACTGGACGCGACGGCTCCAGTGAGAAAATATTTTGCCCCGCCCTCCAGCGCCTTTTGCCTCAGCCTGACGGCGGCTGTGAGGGCATACAGCGGGATGGAGAAAAGCTCCAGCGCCAAAAAGAGCAGGATCAGATTAGTCGTCGAAGCAAATAGCATCATTCCCACGGCGGAGAAAAGCAGCAAGGACAAAATCTCGCCCTTTGCCCAGCCCTCTTGGTGGAGGTGGTCCCACAACTGCAAAACCGCATAAGCAGCCGAAACCAACACAAAAATGGCGGCAAATTGGCCCAGCCTGTCAAAAGCAAGGTATCCGTATGACGGCTGCGCTCCCTCAGCCCAAAGGCGGGCCGTGAACAAAAAAGAGGAGCAGAGTGCCAGCAGGGCGATGCAGAAGATGGCTGCGCGTATCCATTTTTGAGTGGCAGTGTCTTTGTCCAGCGCGGCCAGCGGGACAATGCAAGCGGCTACCGCAGGGATGGCGAATGGCAGGATGGCCGCCATTTCATTGGGGGTCAGGCTCATTGCTTCGCCTCCTGGCTTGGCGGGATTGGCGCGTTAAGCGTTATTGCCCTTGGCGGCGGCGCGTTTGCTTCACCCAGCATCTTGATGACATATTGTTCCGACGCCTTGGTAAAGGAAACGTGTTGCAGCCCCATCCAAAATATGAGGGCCACCAAAGGTACCATGACTGCGACTTCGCGCAAGTTCAAATCATTTTTCAGATGGGCCGTCCCGCTTTCTGCGTCTGGGTTTTCAGGCCCCCAGAAGACCCTTTTCACCATCCAGAGCATGTAAACCGCGCCGAGCAGCACCCCGGAAACAGCCGCAACGGACGCCACCCTGCCCCAAGTCAGGCCGGAAGTAAATGTGCCGTTCAAAATCAAAAATTCGCCTACGAACCCATTTGTCAGTGGCAGGCCGATGCTGGACAGCGTGACCACCACAAAGAAGAATGTGAAAATGGGCATTTTTGAGGCGATCCCGCCAAAATCGGAAATCATGCGCGTGTGCGCCCTGTCGTAAATCATCCCGACCAAAAGGAATAGCGCACCGGTGCTGATGCCGTGGTTGAGCATCTGCATGATGGCGCCCTGGGTCCCTATCAATGTAAAACTGGCTATCCCCAGCATCACGAATCCCATGTGGCTGACAGAGCTATAGGCGACCAATTTTTTGATGTCTCTCTGCACCATAGCCACCAACGCGCCATAAATAATTGCCACCACGGACAGCACCGCCAAAGGCTTTGCATAATGCAGGGCTGCGCCCGGGAGAATTGGTATGGCAAAGCGCAAGAAGCCGTAGCCGCCCAGCTTGAGCAGCACCCCGGCCAAGATGGCGCTACCCGCCGTCGGGGCCTCCGTGTGGGCGTCGGGCAACCATGTGTGGAAGGGGAACAGCGGCACCTTGATCGCAAAGGCCAGCGCAAAGGCCAAGAATAGCCAGCACTGCGCGTTAAACGACACATTGGCGGCATCTGCGGCCAAAATTTCTGGAGAAAAACTGCCAGCGCGGCCCGCAAGATACAGCAGCGCAACGAGCCAGAGCAGGCTGCCGGCCAATGTAAATAGCACAAACTTGTTGGCGGCCTTTTTGCGCTCCGCCCCTCCCCATACGCCGATGAGGAAATACATGGGTATCAGCATGGCTTCCCAAAACAGGTAAAAAAGGAACAGGTCTTTGGCCACCAGCGCACCCAGCATCCCGCACTCAAGCAGCATGAAGAGGGCAAAAAAGGTACCTGCGCGTTCTTTTATGCTATTCCAAGTTCCGGCTATGGAAATAGGCACCAAAAATGTGGTGAGCAGCACCAGCATTAGGTTCAGCCCGTCCAGCGACAGATGGTAGTCAACCGGAATGTTGATCAGCGTGAATAGCGGACGCTGCTCGCGGAAGAAAACGCCAAAAGAATCGGGGCTTGCAGGAACCAGCCTGAGCGCGGCTATCACGAAAATCCCAAGGGACCCCATAAGAGCCAAGGACTTGGTGAATTGGGCCAGCTTGTTTGGAATGGCCAAAAGGAGGACGCCCCAAAAAAGAGGCGCAAAAACTATGAAGGTAAGGACATGCTCGTTCATCCATTGATTCATCGCCGCCTCACCTCAGGAATATCCAGATCAGGGTGACAACCCCGATCCCCATTGCCAAGACATAGTTGCGGACGCGCCCAGTCTGCAATAGGGACACAAAGTCCCCGGCCACCCTCACAAATGCCGCCGGAAGGTTGACCCCAACGCCGTCAATAATGATTACGTCAAATAGTTTGAACAGCAGGTTTCCAAACCAGCGGATCGGGGCCAGCAAAAATAGCTCTATGCCTTCATCCACATAATACTTGTTGAGAACGAGGCGATGCAGCCTGGGCATGGACGCCATCCTAGCCTCTGCCACGGTCAACCCCTTTTTGTAAGTGGCCCATCCAAACCAAGCGGCCGCCAAGCAAAGCACGGTGGAAATTGCGGCAAGCGCCAGTGCCAGGCCGTGGCTGCCGTGGTGGGCCGCGTGTTCCGCCACTTGACCGTAGGCGACGCTGGGCGCGAGAAATTTGCCGATGGCAAAAGATCCGCCGAATGCCTCCGGCCAGCCAAGGGCCACTGCTCCTAGCGCGCCGACCGCCAGCAAAGCCAGTGGGACGGTCATGGTCACCGGACTCTCGACAGCGTGTTCATGCGCGTGGCGATCCCTTGGCTCTCCAAGAAAGGCGAGGGTCAAGAGCCTGAGCATGTAAAATGCGGTGAAACATGCCCCCAGCAATCCTATTGCCCACAGGTACGGGGACTTTAGGTAGGCCAAGTACAATATTTCGTCCTTGCTGGCAAAGCCCGATGTCCCAGGGAAGCCAATGATGCACAGCGTGGCGATGAGCATCGTCCAAAATGTAATGGGCATTTTTGCTTTTAAGCCGCCCATCTTGAACAAGTCCTGCTCGTGGTGCATCGCGGTTATCGCGCTGCCAGCGCCAAGGAAGAGAAGTGCCTTGAACCATGCGTGTGTGAACACATGGAAAAAGCCCGCAGCGAACCCAGCCGCCCCAAGCCCCAAGAACATGTAGCCCAGTTGGCTGACAGTCGAATAGGCCAGCACCTTTTTTATGTCCCTCTGGACCAGCCCGATGGAGGCGGCAAAGAGGGCAGTTCCCGCGCCCACCCACGCTACTACGTTCAACGTGATGGGGGCCAGTTGGAACAGCGGGGCAAGCCGGCAAAGAATTACGATGCCGCTGGTCACCATCGTCGCGGCGTGGATCAGGGCCGAAACTGGGGTGGGTCCCGCCATCGCGTCTGGCAACCATATATATAGGGGTATTTGTGCGCTCTTGCCGGTCGCGCCAACAAAAATCATCAGGGTGGCAAATGTGATGGCGCCAAATGCAGTCTCTGGCTCCAGCTTTCCAACCGAACCCAGGATGTCGCCTACGGTAAGAGTGCCAAAAATGGCAAAGAGAGTCATCATGCCGATGATCATGCCCAAGTCGCCCACCCTATTGGCCAAGAAGGCCTTTAGGCCAGCGGCTGGCGCATAGTCGGTCTCGAAGTAGTAGCCTATCAGCAGGTACGAGCATAGCCCGACGCCCTCCCATCCCACAAAGATGAGGGGGAGGCTGGACCCAAGGACCAACGTCAACATGAAAAAGACGAATAGGTTCAGATAGCTGAAGTATCGCGCATATCCTATCTCTTTGGCCATGTAGCCGACAGAGTACAGGTGTATCAAAAAGCCGATCCCAGTCACCACGAGGCTCATCAGCGTCGAGAGGGGATCGAACACCAGGCCGAACGGGACGCTTAACGCGCCAGAGCCTATCCATGTGCCAGCACTGATCTCTAGCCTATTCCCCGGCGCGCCCTTCGCCAAAGCAAAGGCCCAGATTGCTAGCGCCAGCGAACCCAAAATGGCCCCAAGTGCCACAGTGGTGGTGAACGCCTTGCCTGCGCGTTTGCCAAAAAGGCCATTTATGGCAGACCCCAAGAGGGGCAACAGGGGGATCATCCAAAAGGCATCGGACATATTCTCTACCTCACTGCCTCAAACTGTCCGCGCTGTCGGCGTTGGTGGTCCCGATGTGCCTGAATAGGCCAATTATCAGCGCAAGCCCGACAGCGGCCTCGCATGCGGCCACCGCGATGATGAAAAGATAAAACGCGGTCGCCGACACTTCCACGCCCCTCCACTTGGCAAAGGCCAAGAGGGCCAAATTTGCGGCGTTCAGCATCAATTCTACGCCCATGAACTGGATGAGCAAGCTGCGACGCAGGAGGACAACGGCCAGCCCAATCGCGAAAAGAAAAAGAGACACAGCCAAATATGCTTGCAGAGAGCCATGAATCAACGCGCCCATGCTCATTGTTTGGCCTCCTTCTTTACTAACAGCACGGCAGCCACCATTGCGGCCAATAGCAGGATGCCGACGGTTTCGAGCGCCACTAGATGATCGCTGAAAAGCTGCTCGCCCAACTGCTGTAGCGTCACCATGTCAGCCCCCGCGTTTTGCTTTGGAAGCGCATCGTCCATAGCCGCCAATTTTTTTGAGCCGCCCACCAGCATGACCGCGCCAGCAGCAAGGGCCAAGATAAGAACAGCGGAAAGGCTTTTGTGTATCCACATCGGGCGGCTGGCCTTTTCGTCCTTGTGGGCCTGCAAAAGCATCACCACAAAAAGCACCAAGATCGTTATGGCCCCGCTATAGACGATCACGTGGAGGGCTGCCGCCACTGGGTTGGACAGCAAAAGAAACAGCCCGGCAATGCCAAAAAAGCAAAGGAGCATGCACAGGCCCGCAAGGATGGCGTTGCGCTGCATTAACAGCGAAATCGCGCCCCCAAGGGTTATGAGGGAAAAAGCTAGAAACATCTGGACCCCCTCATCTCAGTTTCCTTGGGAAGCATTGCGTAAAGGTTCAGGGGAAATGGGGGCTTTGCCGTCCTCTTCGCAATATGTGTTCATGAGGTCATATTTGTTCAGCCGCACCTGGTCGCGGGCCTGGCAGGACAGCTCGTAGTTCTTTCTCAGCCAAATGGCGTCCCTGGGGCAGGCCTCTTGGCACATCCCGCAAAAAATGCACCTCACTATGTCTATCTGGAAAGACATGGGCCTCTTTTCGACTATCCCCTGTTGCGTGGCAAGGCTGCCGATCTCTTCGGCGACTATCGTTATGCAGCGGGATGGGCAGCTCTCCGCGCACATGAAGCACGCCACGCACTTTATCGAGCCGTCCTCATGCCGCTTCAACTCGTGCAGCCCTCTGTAGCCGTCGCTCACCTGGCGCTTCATCTCGGGGTACTGTACCGTGCGCCGCCACGGGGTGGGCGTTATTATCTGCACGATGAAGTGCTTAACCGTGATGAACAGGCCCTTGCACACCGGCCATATATACGTTCGATCCAGCCAATTGAGGTCAACTTTTTTTACTATGGTTCCCAAAGCCCCCCCATCAAGCCAAAGCCCTTTGCACCAGCCAGGCGCATAGGACCACGTTTGCAATGCCGATGGGAAGCATCACCTTCCAACCGATGAACATTAGCTGGTCGTACCTGAATCTGGGCAGGGTCCAGCGCACCCAAATGAACACCCAGCAGAAGAATAGCAATTTTGCGGCAAAGGCCACAAGCGAGATTATCGGGCCTGGGTCTGGGAGAAAGGGCACCTTCCAGCCGCCAAAGTAAAGCGTCACCATCAGGGCCGAGGCCGTGACCATGTGGATATATTCCGACAGCCACAGCAACCCCAGTTTCATCCCGCTGAATTCGGTCATGAACCCCGCGATGATCTCTGACTCGCCCTCCGCAAAGTCAAAGGGGAGTCGGTTGGTCTCGGCAAAGGCGCAGACAAAGAAGACAAAAAAGCCCAAAGGCTGCCTGACGACGTTCCACATCCCAGACTGTGCGCTGATGATCTCGTGCGGGTCGTACGCCCCCGCCTGCAAAAAGATGGCTATGACTGCCAAGGACATGCCTATCTCGTAGCTGACCATGTGGGCCGCGCCGCGCATCCCGGACAGCATCGAATATTTATTGTTGGACGCCCATGATGCCGAAAAAATGCCATACACCGCCAAAGCGGCTATGGCCATTGGGTACAGCATCCCAAGCCCATTCCCCGGGTCTATGACGCTCAGATGGAACGTGTGCCCGCCCCAATTGAAACTTTGGCCAAATGGGATTATGGCGAACCCCATCATCGCAGGGACAAACGCCAAAAGAGGGGCTATCCAAAAAAGGCCGCGCGAAACCTGAGTAGGGACCAAGTCCTCTTTGAAAAAGAGCTTCAGCCCGTCGGCGGCAAGGTGCAAAATGCCGAACAGCCGAAAGTCGCCTATCACCTTGGCCCTGTTTGGGCCAATGCGGTCTTGAATGAGCGCCGCGCCTTTGCGCTCCGCCCAAGTGAGTACGGCGGCCAAGGACATAACACCGCCGAACACCGCAAAAATTTTTGCGAGCATCCAAATCGTTTGGACGATCGGAATGTCAATGCCCCAAATAGTCAGCGTCTCATTCATGTATTGCATTCACTGTTTCGACCCGGCAGGAATCGGCCTCCCGCGATATAGAATACCACCGCCGCACCCAAAACTGACTGAAATTGATTTTTTGGAGCCAGAGAACTAATACCAACATGCAATCAAACGATTGCACGTTGGTATGAGGCGGCGGGAACTGATGCCCGCAGAATGAAGCTGAAATTTGCAAACAGCCGAAAAGCCAGGGGAATCCGACATTTCCGCAAAGCCCAACAGGGCTGCCTTGGTATCCGATGCCAATCGGATACCAAGATATTTTTGAAATAACTGGGTTTCCAAGTTTTTCAAAAACTTTGGCGTATAGCGTTCAACGTCAGTTGAACGCAAATTGGTATCATTATTCAAAATGAAGGATCCAGCCAGGCCAAAACAGCGGACGGCTCGCCTGGGACATTCCCCGCCCTAAAAGGCACCGCCACCAGCCACCCTGCGGGCCGCCCAAAGTTGGAAAGGCTCAGCCTAACCGCATTTCCAGGAGAGGGCAGGTCTTGGCGGCGGCGCTCCAGTATGGGTTCCCCTTTCGCAAAGACCTCCATTGGGGACGGGAACTTTGTCCCAAGCGATAAATAATAAATTTTTACCGCCTCGACACCAGCAATGCCAGCCCCCTGCACATCCGTTTTCGGCAAGACGACTTCTATGGTACGAATGTCAATGGCCCGAATAGTGCAGGCGGCCGGAGGAAAGCGCTGCGCTGGCTTTGGGTCGCCCTTGGCACCGCAGCCTGAGAATGCCAAAAGTGCGACAAACAGGCAGCAGGGCAGCCAAGTGGCTGATACCGACTTGCAGCCAAGAGAGCCTCTTGGAAAACCCTCTTCACGCTCATCGAAGCCTTCTCCAAAGTATCCGTCCGGCCATCGGAGGCATCTCCATGCATCTGCCAATATATAGAAGCAGTGAGTGAGGCGAGTACCGGGGGTCTGGGGGGCGACCGGGGCAGCGCGAAAATGACCTCGAACAAGCTGAAAATGCCAATGGCGGCATTGTCGGCCAAAGTGCCGCAGAGACCAACTGAGGATGTCTCGCGTATCCGGAGCGCAGCGCAGGATACCGAGAACTTGTGAGCGACGCCAGGAGGAAGCCCCCCAGTTTAGCATCTGGGCGAACTCCATGATCCGGTGCCGTGCAAACCAAGTCATCGGGCCGCACCTCCCGAGCACGAAAGATAGGGTCTGGCACAAATTATTGCAAACAATGAAGTTGCGAAACCCATCCAGAGACGGCGAAAGGTCGGGAGCAGACGTACCATTGGGTTTTGCAAGAGGCTCAATTGGCAACCGCAGATGCAGGCTTCGCCCACGCCGATTTCCTTGATTGTTGGGACACTCATTTCACTTGTGTTTTCAAAGGTGGATGAAGGATTTATTGGCAATGGACAAGGGTTTTGCAATTACCTCAAAAAATTGCATGTCGGTATGAGGTGGCGGGAACCGACATCCATGGGCGGGACTCGCCCGCCCTAAAATGTTCCGCCATGCCGATATTGCGGCTAGTAAGCCTCTCCGACAGGCTCGAACCAAGACTGGGGCTTCTTGCAGCATGGGCATGCGCCCGGGGCATTTGTGCCCTCGATGATGGTCCCACAGTCCCTGCACCGCCACTGGATTTTTTGTTCCCTGGAGAACACTGTGCCATTTGTCACCCTGTCCAAGAGGCGCTGAAAGCGGTTCCCGTGCTCTTTCTCCACCTTGGCGATCAATTCAAAGGTCTTTGCGGCGTCGTTGAACCCTTCCTGTTTGGCGATCTTGGCAAATTCCGGATATGCGGTTTCCCACTCTTCGGTTTCGCCCATGACTGCGGCTGTTAGCTGCGCCTTGACATCCCCTGCCACTATCGGGTAGGTCGCATGGATTTCAAGGCCCCCCGGCGCAAGCTCGGCAAGGTGGGCATAGAATAATTTTGCGTGTTCTTTTTCGTTGAGTCCGGTTTCATCGAATATGCTGGCGATGTGTTCAAAGCCCTCATTGCGGGCCACTTTTGCCGCAAAGGCATAGCGGTTTCTCGCCTGGCTCTCCCCTGCGAATGCCTTTAGCAGGTTTTCGGCTGTTTTGCTTGTTTTGAAGTCCATGGTTCCTCCTTTATGTGGGCAGGACGTGTTCTGTTGAGGTTCATTTATAATTGTACAGCAAATTGAGCGTCTTGCAAAACCCTATACGTGCCCACCAAAGCCCTCTCCCAAACATCTGTCCGCCCATCGAAGAAGCCGCGCGAAGCGCGACGGGGGTCTGGAGTCAGTGAGAAGTGGTCAGTGGTCAGTAGCGGATTGAGCGTTTAGCGCTGAACGGGTCATTGTTCCCGCCTGAATCGCCAACCTCGAAATCATCTACCACGCAATATCGCGCCAATCGAAGAGGCCGCGCGAAGCGCGGCGGGGGTCTGGGGGTGCGACCGGGAGGCGGGGGGTGCGTCAGCGACCAACGCTGGAAGGGAGACCCCCAGTAAGTATTCGGGCGGGCTCCATGACCCGGCGGTAGGCGAACCAAGTCACTGGACTGCGACCCCCGAGAAAAATTAGGCCAGTGATCAATGGTCAGTAATCAGTAATCAGTAATCAGTGGCGTATTGAGCATTTAGGAAGGGTTTCCAAGACCCGGAGCGAAACGAAACAGGCCGCTAGACCTTTGTCCCGCAGTCAAGCGGCGACGGCCCATGCCGCTGGCCGCTACAAGCAACTGAGCGACATGAAGGACACCCACCCATTTTGGCAGTACCGCCACGGCGACTCGCGGAAGCCAAGGCCAGAACACGAGGCGCTGGACAGGATGGTGCTTCCGGCGGACGACCCTTGGTGGGACAGGAACTATCCCCCAAACGGCTGGGGCTGCCAGTGCTACGTCACGGGCCTCACGGAGGGCCAAGTGCAGCGCAAGGGGCTGGCCGTGTCGAGCGGGAAAGACCTGCCCGACGCCGCCGCAGACCCGCACTGGCAGTACGCACCTGGGAAGGAAGAGGTGACTTGGCCAGCCGCCTCGCCGCAAGGCAAGCCAACAGACCAGAACCGGCCTGTAATCATAGAACACGAGCCGGCACACGTGCTGGACAAAAAGACGGTGGCAGACTACATAAGTGAAGGCCGCGATTTGCCAGAAAATCTTGTGCCATGCCCCACCAATACGAAATTGCTGGACAAGGATGCGACCGACGTTGTTGCCGAATTAAAAAAGTTGATGGGCGGCAACAAACAACAAGTGCTCACGTTCAAGTGTGGCGAATGGGATATCCCTGCGGTGGTGGACGCGGAATCCCTCGGCGGACACCTGAGTGGCAAAGACAAACAAAATCGCATCCCATACCTGCCGCTGCTGTTTGACGACATGCTGGAGCCACAAGAGATATGGGCGCAGTTCACGAGAGTGCAAGTTTACGAAAAAATTCCTGTCGAGGTTGCCACGAGGGGAGGGAAACGCATTGATTACCAACGGGGCAAATTTCTCAGAGAAGGGAAACTGTCTCTGCGCTATAAGATGCTTGCATCAATGGAAGTTGGGGACGGCAAAACCATATTGCTCGTTTGCGAAACAAACGAGCGAGGCATTTTGGAAGCCATGACCTTTTTCCCCGCCGACAACGCGAAAACCCAAAGATACATCAACGAGACCATGAGGGTTGGACGGCTGATTGCAACAAAAGGAGACGCATGAGCAACGCAGACACTATGCGAATACCCCGCGCTATAGAGCTGCGCCTCAGCGCAAGGGTACTAAAAACAGTATCGGACGATTGTGCCAGTCACTCAAGAGGAAAATGTGGATCAAAATAAAAAAAGGGTGGTTCGCCACAAGTTTTACATTTTATTTGGCACTGGTTTGGGGTTGGGGCTTTGTTTCCCTTATTTATCAATGGAAAAATTGGGAATTATCCAGTTGACTTGGGAACGTCCGGTTTTCAAAGCATTCAAGCATAGGCGAATTTCGGGGGTTGTTTGCCGCTATCCTTTATAAATCAAGGGATTGTTCGTGGGTGGTCATTGAGGCTTCCAAGTTATAGTCCCAGCACTTCCAAATCAGGACAAGACGAGTCCGTGGACGGGTGTCCAACGAGTCGGCATACTTGCAGCGAGGAAGGCGCGAATGCGCAGGACGATGGCGAACAGGGGGAAAACGACCGTAACGCCATTGCCGTTCGGTACATCGTGAATGCCGACAGCAGATGTCTCGCGTATCCAAGCGCAGGCGCAGGATACCGAGAGGACTGCGCCGATAATGGAGCGAGCCGCCAAGTAGTGGGGACACTGGAAGTGCGCTGGATGCACAACCCCGCGCTCCGCTATGGGTTTGCCGCGCTTCCCTCGGAGCCATGTTGAAGCTACCGCCCGTTCATCGAAGCCATCCCCATGCATCCGCCCACATATAGAAGCAATGAGCGAAGCGAGTACCCGGGGTCTGGGGAGCAATGAAGGGTGGACTCGCATGCGAGGCCGCCCTGAATGATACCATTTCCCATTTCTAGAGTGACAAATAGCTGCATCGGCACAGGCTTTTCAGGAACGGCGCGTCGGCCTTCTTCAGGCACTTCTCAACGGCCCTCTCGATGTCCTTGAGGCTGCGGCAGTG
>Ga0268262_10005189_pt1 | contig 13018 bp, 11 predicted proteins | sample TergutNc150P3_FD_190354 | JGI IMG/M metagenome (GOLD analysis project Ga0268262, IMG submission 190354) | Nasutitermes corniger P3 segment gut microbial community from laboratory colony in Florida, USA - Nc150 P3 (SPAdes) (version 2) | ecosystem: Host-associated > Arthropoda: Insects >... | reverse complement strand
CTTTGGAATCGATGTTGACGGTCTTTGTCAGGTCGCCTTCGCCTTCTGAAATGTCTTTGAGGGTATTCGCTACCCTGACGATTGGGGCGGTAGTGTTGTTCAGGACAAGGTAGATAATTACCACCGCCACTACAAGGGCTGCCGCCACCACAATAATTACAAATTTCATCAAAGTGTTGATGTTTCTCATTATGTAATCTTCAGTTGTACCAAGCATTATCGTCCATGTTGTCGGGGAAACCCCTATTGGAATATTGGCTATCGCCATTACCATGTTTGTTTTAAGTTCGGGGTCAAACTCTATTCCCTCCCATTCTTTCGCGTCTTTAATGGCCGCTTTGACATCGTTTAATTGTTTGCCGTATTGTGTTTCCTCGTCAATTTGTTTTCCTACAAACTCCGGCAGGTAATTTGCCAAAATAAACCCGTTATCGGAGTAAATTGCCGCGCTGGTAATTTCATCGAAATCTTTGATAATTTGCGCCAGTTCGGGTTGTAAGCTGGCGGTATCCAAAAAACAGAGAACAGTTCCGACTACCTGATTAATGCGCTTATTGATAATGGGGACGGTGACTCTGACGATATAAGTATCTTTTCCCTGATTTTTAAAGGGTACGGGGTTGCTCATATTTACTACTCTGGAGTTGGGACCGTTCATAATATCCATTGTCTCCTGAACGACGGCGGATGTCATAACCCTTATATCCCCGAATTCCCTTGTCAGGGCAAAAGCGAACTGTCCTGTCGTAGTTGATCCCGGTCTTCCTATATATTTGGAGTCATCGTTGTCAATGGCGTTCGGCTTCCAGATGGTAGTTAACCGTAAAAAATCGGGCGTGTCTTCGAAAACGCCCCGTAAATTATCTTCAAACTGCTGGCGCCGTTCAGTCAACGGAATGCTTTCATAAAAGTTAAAAATATTCGACAGCGTTTGCAGTATGTTCGTATATATTAACAATTGTCCGTCCCAGTGTTTGGCGTATTGGCGCGCCAGATACATGGTTTTCTGCCTTGAAATCTCCATCATCATGTCCCTTGACTTAAACTGCTGAACCAGGGCAACGCCACCCGTCAAGAGCACTACGATAATGATCATTATAATGCTCAGTTTGAATTTGAGCTTCATCTTCTATCTCCTTTTATGTTCACTTTGTTGTTTCTATAGATTCATTGTAGAATATAACATTTTTTGAAAATAGTTACAAGGGGGGGCGGGAGCGGCTTTATTGTCAAGTTATTTTTTTTAAAATATTTTATGTCTTTCTTGACTAAAAATGTAATATAATGCTATTATTTCATAGGATTCTATGAATAATGGCTTTTTTACGAATGAAAGGGTTTAACGTATAATGGCTTTTTTAACGAAACTTAAACGAACATTGTTTCCCCGCCGGGAAGGCTTGATGAAGATGCCTTTGTCAAAGGCCTTCCCAATGATAAAATCCTATGCCTTCGCAAAAATAAAGCCGCAATTCAGGGCTGTGCTTACCGCAAGCGCTTTTTTGGTCCTTGTCCAGCATTTTATTCTTGGCGTACCAATAGAAAACGCCCTTACCATTGCCATTTGTATAAGCGCGGCAATAATTGGTTTGTCGTTCTTTCTGGAAGGGCTTTTTCTGGGAGTCCTGCCTCTTGGCGAACAATGCGGAATGCGTTTGCCGGCAAAGATAGGCGCGGCAGGGATTGCGGTTTTTTCAATTATTGTCGGCATTACGGCGACACTGGCCGAGCCGGCAGTCGTGGTACTTCAGAATCAGGGAGGCGTTATCCCTGCCTGGAACGCCCCGCTTTTATACCTGTTGTTAAACAGGGGCACCGCGTGGCTTGTGGCGGCCATTGCCATAGGGGTGGGGCTTTCGGTGGTACTGGGAGTGTACCGCTTCATGTTCGGCTGGGGTTTTAAAGCGCCGGTGTTTATTATTATTCCTGTTCTGCTGGCGCTAAGCTGCGTATTTGACAGGAACCCCATACTTCGCCCCTTGGTGAATCTCGCGTGGGACGCGGGAGGGGCGGCAACCGGCGCGGTGACAGTGCCGATTATCCTTGCGCTTGGTCTGGGCGTTGCAAAAACCGGCGCGAAAAAATCCAATACCTCCGGCCTTGGGCTGGTAACCCTTGCCTCGGCCCTGCCCGTGGCGTGCGTTCTTTTCCTGGCGTTTATGCTCGGCCAGAAAGTTCCAATGCCTTCCGATGCGGCGTCTTTCTTTTCCGCGGAATCGGGACAGAGAACAAAAGCGGTTTATATGGCCGGCTCGGAAGAGGAACTTGTCGAAATTGCGAATAAAGCGGTTTCTATGGGGGAGCTTTCCATACTGGAATTTAACCAGTGTTTTCCGAAAGAAACCGTACACGGTCAGGAGAGCCGGGGAAAGCAGTCGGTGTTTGCGCCGGAAGCGTTTCTGGACTACTTTCAGATCGCGCTGATGGCCGTTGTGCCTCTTGCGCTGGTGCTGATCATTTCCATTGCCATTATTGCCCGGGATCGGATACTTAACTCCGATATTATCATTTTGGGATTAGTGTTCACTACTTTTGGGATATTTACCTTAAACCTCGGACTGAACGGAGGCATTACGGATATCAGCTCACAGGCAGGGCGTTCCATAAGGAGCATCTACAAGGAAAACATCCTTAGGGACAAGATCATAGTGCTGAGGGGAATAGATGAAAAGTCTTTTGTAACAGTGCCCGGCGAACAGGAATCCGAAACCTATATCTGGATACCCGATAAAAACGGCCCCGTACTCGAAAAATTTATACCTTCGCGGCTTTCAGACGATTCGTATGCCCATGCCCCCATAAAGAAAGACCCGCTTTCCCGTTTAGGCCCCGTGGGTAACTATATTGTAATTCTGCTGATTGTTTTTTTTCTGGGCTTCTTTGCCATTTTTGCGGAGCCGGGACTGGCCGTAACCGCCGTTACTATAGAAGAAATGACCATCGGCACATTCAAGCGCAATAAATTGATAATGCTTGCCGCCATAGGCGTGGGCGGGGGAATGTTGTTTGGGTTTGCCAGAATATTATTCAGCAATATGCTGCCTTCCGGAGGCATACACCTTTCATGGATACTGACCCCCTGTTATTGCCTTGCTCTGCTCCTGACAGTTTTTGTGCCGGAAGATTTTTCTTCTATAGCATGGGATACTGCCGGCATTGCCACCGGCCCCATCGCGGTTCCCATAATGATTACCGCGGGTCTTGGGTTGGGCAGCGATTCCCTGCGGGCGGACGGCGCTTTTGGCATTGTTGCGACGGCCAGCGTCTTCCCCATTATCGCAATTCTCGTGTCCGGGATCATCGACAAGGCAAAATCGGAAAGGGCACTACGGAGCAGCCATGAAGAATGAATTTTCCTGCATTATTTGCGTCGCCGATATAAATATAACCCACGCTTTGGATCAATGCCTTGCGGAGCTTGCGCTGCCCGAGGTCTTTATACAACGTGCCAAACAGATGTCGCTGGAAGACAGGCATGGATTTCTGGGGCGGCAAGTTACCAACCTGGAAGAAAGCAGGGCCGTAATCTATCGCATATATGTCCCTTCGGAATACGAAATAGGTTTGGTAAACCGCATCGTAGACGCGACGGATTTAAAAATGGGCGGACGAGGCTGTATAATCGTTCAGCATATTGATGATTATCGCGCCAATCAACTTCTTTATGATACGGAGAAACTCGACAAACTCTGCGGGAAATCGGGAAGGACAACACAAAAGCAGCACGCCCTGATTTCCTGCATAGTCTCCAGGGGCCAGGGAAGTTCCCTTGCCGAGGCGCTGCTGGAGCTTGGCATCTGCGTGCCGATTGTTTTTTTTGGCACCGGCGTAGGCATCAGGGACAGACTGGGCCTTTTAAGAATAACCGTCCCCGTAGAAAAAGAAATCCTCTGGTTTCTGGTTCCGGCTTCCGACGCGATACTTGTTGAAAAAATTATTATTCCGCGCGCCGGACTGGACATTCCCGGCAGAGGCTTTTTGTATACAATGTATATTAACGCTCCGGTTGTAAACCTGCGGGTAAGGCACGGCAAGAGGGCGCATGCCGCGACAATGGAGCAGATCATAGCCGCGCTGGACGAGGTTCGGGGATCAAGCGACTGGCGCCGTTTCGGCTCCAGAAAACACGACCCGGCGGGCAAAAACAGATCCTCCAGCACCCGCGCGCTTTTCTTTATCGGCGAAGCGGAAGACGTTGAGATATTCCGTAAAGTGGCGATAGACAGCGGGGCCAGAGGCGCGACCCTGAATGAACTTGAGATGCGCTCCTACACCGCCCAAACCCAGAACGAGGCAAAGGCTTCTCATTCACGCCTGCTCTGCGATATAGTCATTACACGCGCCGTGGAAGAAAAGATAATGGAAAACATCGCCAAAACAAATCTTCTTGACGGAACCAGACACTGCGGATTAAAAACCTTTGATGTGGAAATGCCATCGGTTATACGTAAATAGTATCTGTCATCACAAATAATTCCTTAACCGGAATTAAGGAGGCAATCGTTTTGCTTGGCATCGTTTTATTATTTGTAGGTATCGCGCTGATAAACAACGGAGTCTGCGCGCTGTTAAAGGTTGACAGGAAATCGACTCTGGTATTAAATACCCTGGTTGGAATTTTTCTGTTTATTATCAACATAATAAATATTATAAACGGGGAATACTACGCGGCGGGAACAGGCCTGCTGTTTGCGTTTACATATCTTTACATCGCGGCCAACGGCATATTCGGACTAAGTTTAAAACCTTACGGTATCTACAGTTTATTTGTTGCCATTAACACAATTCCGTGCGCCGTAATTTCGGGCATGGGCAACGACTGGCGTTTCTCAATAATCTGGATTACCTGGGGCGTATTATGGTTTGCCGGATTCCTTGAGTGTACGCTGGAGAAAAAGCTTGGCAAGTTTGTTCCGTATCTTGCAATCATTGAAGGCATTTTTACCGCGTGGCTTCCGGGCTATATGATGCTGGCAGGCTGGTGGTAATTTTTAAATAAGGGAGCAGTTAGTAGTGAGTAGGGGGTGGGGAATGTTTCCTCACCAAAACCCTGCTCACTGCTTCGGTGTCAGGCGCCGCGCTGTTCCCATACTGCTTTATCGTTCTTCTTGTCAAATTGTTTTTCACGCCAACTGGCAACAAAGCCCCAAATTATAAGAGGAATAATGATTGCAAACATAAAAAAAATTACCCACATAAGCTACTCCTTGCCTGACACCCGTGCGTTACCTTTAGAAATTAGTATCTGACACTGGGCGCTACACTTTAGACGGTTTCCTGCTTGTTTTGTTTTTCCCATTGTTTTTGACGCCATAACCAGACAAAACCCATGATAAGGAGAGGAACGGTACAACTTACCATAAATACTATTACTTGCATAATTACCTCCTGTTCTTTTTTTGTGAAGCAAACATCAATCCGGCGACTGCTAATATCACAAAAATAACACTTCCTACCGCTATTATCATATACTGCGGCAATTGGCCTTTTAAGATTCCACCTAAAATGAAACTGGCAAATGTCAATTTTGACAAATCCAGTAACAATTTGCCGAGGTTTTCCGCGAATTCGGGGCTTGGCTGTATTGTTTTATTTTCTTTTCCCATGCCTATAATATACCGCTTTTAAAGCTCGGTGGCAAGTAAAAAGTATCTGACAAAGTTGCGCTTACTAAAAAACTCCTTGTGCGTTTTATGTCCGCACGACAATTTATGTACAGCCTATACGGGCAGTATTAATCTATTTACGCGGTATCACCGCGCCGTGTCCTTTTTACAAGTGAGAAGTGAGAAGTGAGTAGTGAATGTTTCCCTGCTCACTTCTCATTGCTCCCTGCTCCCGGCGTTACCTCACCATTAAAACCAGCCTATGAGTTGTTGGATTGGATCATACTCGCGAACTTCACGAGAGAACCGGCCGTTGGTATTTGACGCCCTGGAAGCGGCCTCGTCAATAAAACCAGAGACTAAATGATCATTAGGTATCGTATCGTAATATTGAGCGGCTGTTTCCCCATTTATTGTTACTATGCTGAAATATACCCACTTTTTCGTACTGTCATACGAATAGGAGCCGGTTTCGGTAATGGTTTCGCTGCCCCCCCCGGGGTAAGTATGGGTATAGGTCTTATTGGCGCCAAACACATATTCCTCACCGGTGTATTTTACCCATTTTTCCTCAACATCATCCCACATTGTTCCGTTATACGTCTTATTGGCAAGTTCATCGGTTCCCTTGGGCTGCGGCATTTCCTGCATAAAAAGGGAATTGCCGTCAGTACTAAAGGAATAGGTGTACTGATGACTGGCAAACATTTCATCAACTATTGCGTCAATGTATTCTGATAAGGAAGAATAACCCGTATTCTCTCTTAACAAATTGTTAAATTCTGCCTCAGTCCCGCCGTCTTCTATAACGCTTAAACGAACCTGATAAGGGGCATGTTGAAACAGCATAAAAAGGACTGGAGAAAGAACCACCAGAAGGGGATATAATTCCAGTAACAGGACAGCCCGGCTATTTCAGGCTCACAATCGGAAGTTATAGGGCTATGTTCCGGTACAGATAGGGTCATATCTTTGTTACGCATATTGATCCTCGTGGGCAAGTGTATAACAAGAAGAACAAAGGAGGCAAACGATGACAACAGCAGTTTTAAGAAAAGAATTACATACGATGATTGACACAATACCGGAACAATCATTATCGGCAATAAAGCCGCTATTGAATTTTCTTTCCAACGATTACTGGAAACCTGTACTGGAACCGGCAAGTCCGGAAGAAATAGAAATGATTGACGAAAGAATGAAAGATTACGAAAATGATCCGTCAAGCTTTACGCCATTGTAAAAATTTATCTGAAACTGCGGCCCTGCAAGTGCTTGACACAGAATTTACGCCGTAACAAATAGCAAAGTTAAGATACAACTCTATACCCCTTCCTTTGTTATTTGTTACCTGTTATTTGCCTTTATTTAATCAAAATAAAGTCCACTCTGCGGTTTTTCCACCAGCCTGAATGATCCTCAAAAGGAACCATTGGCATGGAACCACCCGCGCCGGTAAATGAAAGCCGGTTTCTGGTGACGCTGTTGCGGACAAGCTGCTCAAGAACAAATCCCGCGCGCTTTTCACTGAGAGCCTTCAGTGAAGGCTCTTCCTGTTCACGGGCTGTACCGGAGGCTGTAGTCGGATTCGCGTGGCCTTCAACTATTACCTTATAGCCTTTGAACTTGTTGAGTATCTGCGCGACGCGCTTAATAACACGGTTATTGTTATCCAATGTACTTTGATTTAAACCGTTAAAGACCGCGCTGTTGGCGGGGAACATGATTGACGGTATTTGTATTCTGAATCGATCACCCTCACGGATTACCAGTACGTCAATGCCGATAGCTCCCGTTTTTGTGCTGGTATTGCCCAGAGCGTCCGTGGCGGTGTAAACATACGGATAATCAACGGCGGACTGTACCAAATCGCCTGAGTTTCCGCGCCCGTTCCACATCAACTCCCCAACGGGGGCGGAGACGCCTTCAAAATGTTTGAATAAATGAACAGGGTTTGTTCCGCTTTCCATAACCGGTTCGTAAATATCCAGCGACCAGCGCGCGACGGGAGAAACATCTTCCGCTTTCAGCCTGATAGACAACACGTCATTCACGCCGTCATTATCGGGACTGAACAGATCGGGCGTTGATGATAAATCCAAAACCGGGCCTTTTGAGTCAACCAATATCGGCGTTGATTTTGCGTTTGCGATATGGCCGTCAATGTAGTTTACGGTAAGCTCGGGATAAACCATTCCTTCGCGGAGCGAGCCATTGTCGGATAAGCCGTTCCAGCTAAAGTTTTCCGGAGGCCTTCCAATGCCTCCCTGGGAGGCACCGCTTCCCTGATAAATTTTTTCAACCCCGCCCTTGTCATTTTTTATTTCCAGTTTCCAGGAATTTATTCCGTCCGTCCGGTTAAGACGGTTATTAAAACGCACCAACTCCTCGGCTTGACCCGTTTTAGGGGCAATCGCGTTTGCCGACGCGGTGAGTATTGCACCGACTGTTTTTGTGTCCACAACGATATTGCCCATAACGGCGAGTCCTGTGTTTTGCGCCCTGTCGGTGGACATTATTTTGAAAGTATAGGCGCCGTCCGGGGCAAGAGCGCCTGAGTCGGTTTTGCCGTCCCAAATCTGCGGCTGCGGAGTCCCGCTTTTGGGCGCGAATGTCCGTATCAGCCTGCCTTCGAAATTATAAATGCCGCTTTCCCATTTCTCTTCCTCAGTACCTCGGGAAACGATGTTAATGGACGTTCTGTTTCCGCTTGAAGGATCAAAAACGCGATCATTAAGGTTTATGTTGTCTATAGTTACCTGCGGCGGCGTGTTCTTCACTATTACTTCGTAGTCGCGGCTGGTTCCTACATTGCCGTTTTCGTCCGTGGCGCTGATAGAGAAATAATATTTTCCGTCCGGTCCGATCTCACCTGTGTTTAAAACGCCGTCCCAGCGCATGGTCGGCGGAACGTCAACTCCTTTTTTCTCCATATAATAACGCCCGTAAATATCCCTTGCGTCCATCATTTCAAACCGGCGATCCTTGTTCTGGTATGTGCGGACGATGTTGCCGTTCGAATCTTTTATTGTCATGATCCAGCTCGTCACATAATGGTCGTCGACTATCCTGACGGGAAAAACAAGAGAGTCGGACTTTCCGTCATAGTTAGGTGAAATATATTGGGTTTCAGGATAATTAACGATGATATTCGGCGGAAAGTCGTCTCTGTAACCCGCGTACCATGTCACTCCGGCGCCTGTCGCGTAAACGTCGTAATACAGAGGCTTGAACGCGGCGTCAAAGGTTATATCTCCGTCAGAGGGACGCCTTTCGCTAAGGCGATATTCGCCAAGCTGCCTTTTGCCGGTAAACGGGATTATAAAGTTAATTCCCATTCCCATAGAGGGGAGCCACTGAAAATGGCCCCTGTTTTCTTTTTGAGATTCGCGCATATTGTAGCCGGCAGCGCCCGGCCATAAGACGGAAAGAGTGATCTTTTCAAGAATGGTAACTGTGATTCCGGTTTTGGCAATAATATTGATCTTTTTAGGAACGATGACGGAAGGGACTCCGACATCCGCGGCGAAATTCATAATCAGGGGAGACGGTTTCCCCCTTTTGCCTTCAATATGAACGAAGTCAAATGTTAAGCCAAGCCAGGGCGTAAACCAGGTAGGGGCCCAGCTCATACCCATATTTCGCATAACAAACGCCCATGTGAAATTTTTTATAAATCCCAGATCGCCGAGATTTTGAAGCAAGCCCAGATCGGCAGATAAAGTCCAGTTGTCCGGCCCTGCCCCGAAATTAATTCCCGCGCCCAGTGAAAACTGGGGAAAGAATTCTTTTGCAATAGCAAAATTACCGCCTAACTCTCTTTTAAGCGGGAAATCAGTTGTGAATTGATCAAAATAGTAATACCGCAAGGTTGCGCTGTAAGTCACGGATTTGGTGGGATACAGAAAGCCCAGGTCGAATATCCCTCCGAGTTCGGTAGCGATATTCAGGTTGGTAACGCCTATGGCTCCGGCGTTGAGGATCATCCTGTCAGTCTGGCCGGCCTGCGCGGGGTTTATCACGCTGAAAGCCGCGCTGCCCCTGCTGGTGATAAAAGTACCCTGTCCGGCCATATCGGGAGAAAAAAGGTCCTGCACCGTATCTGCGCCGAATTCAGGCGTCTCGGGCAGGGCAAAAGTCGTAAATGCCGACGTTAGGAGAAGAACCGCCAAAAACGAAAACCCAATAGTATGGAAACTATTTGTTATTTTCATAATTACCCTCTTTATTAACTGTCCCTTATTGCTGCGCACGGCGGACAACGCGGAAGCCTATGGTCCAGACATCTTTTGCGGTGGGATCATAGGAGTCCCGGATAAAGGTGCGCGTGTTCGCGGAGCCGTGGTTCCAACTCCCGCCGCGGCGGACGCGGGGCATGCTTGCATTAATAGTAGCCGTGTTCGCCTCTGCGCCCACACCTTTAGGATCTTTGCCATATGTCGCCGGATCATCCAGGCAGGTTTTATAGTAACCTGCATCAAACTTATCCCAGCACCACTCGCACGCGTTTCCGCTCATGTCGTAAGTCCGCAGGATATTGGGCTTTTTTTGCCCGACAATCTGGGTTTTACCGCCGGAGTTCCCGCCCGTGCCGCTGAACCATGCCACTTCGGTCGGAGTATTGCTCCCTGCCCATTCGTAATTTCCCGGTGAGCCGTTCCCGCCTCTGGCGGCGTATTCCCACTCGGCCTCGGTGGGCAGACGGTAGCCGGCGGCAGCCCAATTAATCGTTACTGTTGAATCGGATACTTTGTTATAAACTGGCGTAAGCCCTTCCGAGGTGGACAGCGCATTGCAGTATTTGACCGCATCCAGCCATGTTACACCTACTACCGGATAATTATCCCCTATTTCATTTTTGCTTGGGTTATAGTCCATTACCGCTATATACTGCTTCTGCGTTACTAGGTACGATGATATGTAAAAGCCGGTTACGGTAACATCGTGCGCGGGCTTAGAGCCTGAGACGGAATTGTTGCCCATGGTAAAGCTTCCGTCCCTTGCCCAGACCGCGATCCCTCCCCCGGTAAATGTCTCGTCTTTTCTCCACCTGGGGTACAGGGTGATTGTTGTCGTGCCCATTATATTGGCGGAGGCCGTCGCTGGATTGTATTTTCCCACCTGGCCTGTTGTACCAGCGCCTTTGAAAGCCCACGGTTTGTCATTGGCTATGTACCAGCCGTCAAAGCCATACCCATTCCCACCTCCAAGAGCCATGTTGTTTATGGTCATGCCGTTTGGTTCATCAATATATCCGCCGTAGGCTATGGTTTGGGTTGGCGGCCTCTGGTCTCCGCCGCCGTATATCCTGACATCAGGCATGGCGGGGTCATTGCCTCTGGGCGCCATATCGAATACAACGGTGTAGTAGATTACGCTCCATTCGGCGTGCAGGGTCATGTTTCCCGATACTGTATTTGTGGCGAAATTCCATAAGGCACCGTTATCCGTATACCATCCGCGGAAGGAAAACCCATCCTGTTTCATGACGTTGCCAACAGGTTCTACAACTTTCCCGCCCTTCACTACGGTTTGAGGCGTTACGGTGACCGCCGGGATGTTCGTATTAAATATTACGGTACAGATAGTCACATTCGGATCCGAAATATCATACCACTTAGCGTATAAGTAAGTTTCCCCCTCGCCACCTGTGCCCCTGAAGGTGGCGAAGTTACATTCATTGATAAAACCAAGCTCCATATACCAGCCGCCAAAAGCATAACCAGTCGCCGTCATTGGCGGCGGCTCAACAACCAAAGCGCCTAAAACCAAAGTCTGAGGATCCGGGGGTGTTCCGTGACCATTTGCATTGAATATTACGGTGTAGGTATCCACATCCGAAATCAAATCCCACTTAGCGTATAGGGTAATGTTGTCGTTAACCGTGTCTTTGGCGAAGTCCCATTCCTTGCCGCCGGGATGATAACTATTTGGTGTGCCATTTGAAGGATCAGATTTCGTGTACCAGCCGCCGAAAGCAGATTTATTTTCATCGTCTGTCATGACCGGCAGTTTGGGAATTTTGGCGCCCTCGGTCAAATGCAAGTCTTCAATATCCTCATTATGTAACCGACAATAAAACTTCACGGTGTAAGTCTTCAACACCCGGGGCGCATCGGGCTGACTGACCGGGCCAGGAGCGTCAGGGCCGGCAGTGTCCGAGTCGGCAGTGTCTGGGACGACAGTTCCCGGAAAGAAAGGGTTTGTGCATGTCAGAAAAATTATTCCCGTTATTATCGCAAGGGCGATTTGTTTATTCCGTTTTTTCATCATACGCCTCTTTAAAAACACATTCCTGTCATAGCGCCCAGACCAAAGGCAAAGGGATACCCGGCGCGGCCGTACGGTTCAACATAAAAGAAGCGCCCCAACCGGAAACGGTACCCGGCGGCAAGTCCGCTCATAACCATGGATGTTATGCCTTTCTCTTCAAGGGCAATAAAAGCTCCCATGTTAAACTGAGCAAAAAACCCTGAATGGTTGTCCTGTAAAAAGTATTGACGTACAAGAAAAGAAGGTTCCAGAACATAGATATTGTTAAAGTTCATGCTTCCGGTAAAAGAAAGACCCAGCGAGGTTGCTCCCGGCAAGTTGTAGAGAAAATTCAAAACGGCTCCGCCGGCAAAGTTATGGCGGGAATCCATGTTCCATTCCGTACCCAGTCCGGCGGACATTTTCTTTTCCTGGGCAAAGGCGAATAGATAAATCCCTGGGACTAATATCGCCAGTAGTATCCATTTTTTCATGGCTATTACCCCGCTTTTTCCGCCACCAATTGGTGGGAGTTTACCCCTCTTTATATATAAATTTCCAGAAAAAGGCGGTTTTTGTCAATGTTTTTCTTTCGAATGAAAGAGAATTTTTTTGTTAAGGAAAATAAGGTAAATTTTTTCTCCAGGCTCTTGACAAAAAAATGGCTATTTAGTATCTTTTTTAAGTTGCCGATATAAAAAATCTAGCGTAAATGGTTTTAGGTCATGTTTTAATGACCTAAATATGGCTTAAAAAAAACAAAAAATCTTTGATTTGTGCTTGACAAAGTACACAAAAAAAGGGTACTTTTATCGAACCGTCTAAAGACGGCAGGGTTTTAAGCCCTAAATATGGTTAAATTATTGTGTTAACCACGTGTGACCTATGGTCACGTGCGGCCTAAGGGTCGTAATGATATTTGGCAAAAAGCCTGAACCGCGAGGGGAAGGCGACAGGGAAGGGGAGAGAGGGAAGGAAGCAGCATCCGGCGCGAGCCGGATGAGGCGTACGTTTTGGAAAGAAACCATGAGGGAAACCGAGTGGAAATCCCGCCTGCCAGGGCGGGCGAAATGGTAGTCTAGCCGGCTTCGGCCGGTTGGAATAAATATCATGGAGAGTTTGATCCTGGCTCAGAACGAACGCTGGCGGCGCGTCTTAAG
>Ga0268262_10005188_pt1 | contig 13024 bp, 10 predicted proteins | sample TergutNc150P3_FD_190354 | JGI IMG/M metagenome (GOLD analysis project Ga0268262, IMG submission 190354) | Nasutitermes corniger P3 segment gut microbial community from laboratory colony in Florida, USA - Nc150 P3 (SPAdes) (version 2) | ecosystem: Host-associated > Arthropoda: Insects >... | reverse complement strand
TGGGAACAAGAGTAAAACCCGTCCAACCGACGGAAATAAAAGACAAAAAAATCGCTCGTGAAGTCATTGAGCAAATCCGCAAACCCATACCGGCTTCAGTATACAAACGGCATGAAGAGCGAGCTGCACATATTGATAAGATGTTTCAGAAATGAGTCATAAAATTGAAATAATACCCAAAAATGCAAGTGATTATTTTTATTTCCAATCCCTAACATCATCAACGCTTTGTAGTAATTTTGATTGTGGGATATCAGAATATAACGATTATCTTGTCAATGATGCTCTGCGTTCAATGGATGACCATATTGCTCTTACATGGCTTCTTACAGAACGAGCTACGGAAAAAATAGCGGCGTATATGTCCCTCATTATGGATGCAATAAAACTGTCGTTTACCGAGAAGGAACTTCATAATCTCAATTATCCGTTCCGTACCATACCAGCTATGAAAATCGCCAAGTTAGCAGTTGATATGTCTTTTTCTGAAAAATACAAAAGTATAGGGTCTTTTATGATTGAAAGTGCGGAACGTCTTGCATTGGGCTGTAATATAGACTATTGCGCCTGCCGTTTTCTTACAGTAGATGCCGATTTGGAACATGACAAAGGCATCATTGTTTTTTATGAAAAAAATGATTTCATTAAAAACAGCGAACTCTATAATAAAAACCGCAAAACAGTCAGCATGAGAAAAGACTTGTACAAATGAGAAATATCGTTTATAAAGACATTTGCTTATAATAATTATTGACAAGAATTAACGTATTTTTAATCTCGTCCTCGGTTGTAAATCTTCCAACAGACATTCTGAAAGAACTGTCAGCTTCTTCGGTAGATAACCCTATTGCTTTTAAGACATGGGAAGGTTCTATTATACCACTAGTACAAGCAGATCCGGTTGAAAAAGCAATATGTGGTTGTAATGATAAAATAAATTGTTTTGAGTCTATACCGGAAATAGTTAAATTTAAATTTCCCGGATGACGTTCTTTTGGATGACCATTTAGTCTTGCATTGGGAAAAATATTAAAAAGTCCTATACATAATTTTTCACGAAGATTCTTTAATATGTCTGCCTCTGTATACTTTACTTCTTGCATTAAAGCACAAGCTTCTCCCATACCAACTGCAAGGAAAGTTGGTAATGTACCAGAGCGATAGCCATTCTGTTGACCTCCGCCATTAATTATCGGGATTGGTTTGAGTGTAGCTGACTGACTTATATATAGAGACCCAATACCTTTTGGACCATAGATTTTATGAGCGGAAAGACTCATAAAATCGGCATTTGTGTTTAATACGTCAAGGTTAGTATAAGCTCCTTGTGAGGCATCAATGTGAAAAAGAATACCTCTTTCATGGCATAATTGACCGATTGTGGCTACAGGTTCATTAACACCGATTTCATTATTAGTAGACATAACAGAAACTAAAAGAACATCATCTGTAAGATGAGATTGTAATTTTTCAATGTCTATTAATCCGTCAGGTTCGACTGGAATTTTTTCAATGGTAAAACCAAAACGTGTCAAAAAGCGAGAAGCCCCAATGACGCACTTATGCTCAATAGAAGAAACAAGTATTTTTCGACGCTTAGATTTTTCCAGGGCAGCATAACCTAAACCAATTATTGCCAGATTATTTGCCTCTGTAGAACCCGATGTAAAAACTATTTCATCTTCCAGAGAATTAATATAGGATGCAACTTGAATTTTTGCTTTCTCAACACCCTCATTTGAAATCCACCCAAAAGAATGTTCTGAAGAATGTGGATTACCAAATTTCTCTGTTATGTAAGGAAGCATAGCATCTAAAACACGAGGGTCTAAAGGAGTAGATGCTTGATAATCTAAGTAAATTGGCGAAATTTGATTTTCTTCCATAATGTTGCTATTTATATCAAATTCAAGCATAAATGCCCTTTATTTGGAGACCTCTTCCAAAGGCTTGCAAATTTGTATTAATCATGATAACCTCAAACTGGAAGATGTTTCCAGTAGGGTGAAGAATAACATAAAATGATAAATAATTCAATGCTTAAAGAAATATACCCGATTTTCTCAGGACATGAAACTTTTCCTCTAAGATATGGATGGTTAAAGAAAGTTTATGATGCTTGCTTGCCTATAGAAAAGAAAAAAAAAGGCTCAATAACAAGAGACCTTTTTAATAAAGATGAAGCCATTGTTATTCTTGGTGTAGGTAAAAATATGGTTTCTTCTATGAAACATTGGTCTATTTATACATCGCTTTTTGATATTGATGAAAATAAAAATCTATTTATTAATGAACTTGCAAGAGATATTTTTGATGATGAAGGTCTAGATCCTTGGTTAGAAAATTATGCTACATTATGGTTTATTCATTGGAATTTAGCCGCAAAGAAACCTAATAAAAATCACTTATATACTTATTTATGGTTTTTTAATTTCTTAAATGGCAGTACATTTGAAAAAGATGTACTCGCAAATAGGATAATGGAATCGCTTAAAGACTTACCTGTAAAGAAACCATCGCCCTCAACATTGAAAAGAGATATAGAATGTTTTCTGGGTGTTTATTCAAGTAGGATTTCAAAAAATAAAGCAGATGAAGATAATATAGAATCTCCATTAACAGAATTGGAGCTTATTAGTCCTTTAGTGGGGAGAAATTTATTTCAGGTAAACAGAGGTAGTAAACCGACATTATCAATTTATACGTTTCTTTTTGCTATGTTTAAATTTTGGAATTTTTATTCACCGAATACAAAAACTTTATCTTTTGAATCAATTTGTTATAATTTCATGTCACCGGGTAGAATATTTTTACTAAATGAGGATGCTGTTTCTGAATACTTACAAAAAATTGCTAGTGAAACAAATGATATATTTGAATATACAGAAACGGCAGGAATGAAGCAAGTTATTAATAAAAGCAGTCAGAATATTAATCTAGATGCAAGGGCTATAAAATATTTCAGGAAAAATTACAAATGACGAATACACTAGATACAAAAGTTATAATTAATAATAAATTTTGTCGATCGGTAAATATTAATAATGATTATAATGATATCGAATTACTTAAGACTATAATTTGCCCTAATTCTTCTAAATTAGTTATTGAAAATATGCTTGATAATGTTTATTCAACTAGTCAAACTGCTTTTACATGGACTGGTCCATACGGAGCTGGTAAGTCTAGTCTGGCATTGTTGTTAACAGCTCTCTTGGGGAAAAACAAAAGAAAAAGAGATGTTGCTGAAACAATTGTCGGTAGTACATTTAAAAAAAAGGTATTTACAAAGTTAAAGATTAATAAGGGTTGGAAAATTTTACCAATAGTTTGTGAACTTGATAGTATTGAAAATATTATTAGTAAAAAAATTAAAAATGATATAAATGATAGTGTTAATGATATATTTGATAATATTACTGAATATCTAAAAAGAAATGAAGGCTTATTAATAATATTGGATGAAATGGGGAAAAGCCTTGAATCATCAGCAAAAGAATCGCACGATATATATATATACCAGCGATTAGCTGAATTTGCTTCAAGAACAAAAGGAAGGTTTATTATTATTGGAATATTACATCAGTCTTTTGGGGAATATGCCAAGAATTTACCATATTCAGTTAGAGATGAATGGATAAAGGTACAAGGACGTTATGTAGATATAACAATAAACACAGCTGGTGAAGAACAGATAGAATTAATAACTCGTGCTATAAAGAGTGACAGGCATTCAAATACTTTTATTACAGCGGTTGCAAAGAAAACTGTTGAATGTATAGCTAAAAATAAAAAAGTAGTTTCTGAAAAAAATTTAACCGAAAAATTAATTAATTGCTGGCCTATAAACCCAGTTGTAATTATATTATTATGTCAATTATCAAAGAAAAAATTTGGACAAAATCAAAGAAGTATATTTTCTTTTTTAGCTTCCGGTGAACCTCTTGCATTCAGAGATTTTATTAATAATACTAAATATAACGATAAAGCATTGTATATGCCGACTGATTTTTTTGAATATGTACGGATAAATTTAGAATCGTCTATATTGTCTTCATCTGAATCTAGACTTTGGTATACTGCAATTGAGGCAATCAATAAATGTCAAGCTCGTGGTTTTAGTGATACGCATTTAAATATTCTTAAAACAATAGCCATAATAGATTTATTTAATGGCTCATCTGGAATTATTTCTAATATAGATATATTAACAACGATTTTCCCGGAAATTGATATCAATAAAATATTAGAAGACTTAAAAAAGTTATCCGTTATTATTTTAAAAAAACATAAGAATGCTTATTCGATATACGAAGGAAGTGATTTTGATATAGATAATGCAATAGAAGAAGCATATTCAAATAAAAACTATTTTAATATTGAGAAACTTTCTGAGATTGCTAATTTTAACCCCATTATTGCAAAACGATATTATCATAAATTTGGTAGTCTCAGATGGTTTGATATAATTATTGCCCCCACTGATGAGTGTTATCAATTTTTAAAAGAAGAAAAAGTAAAAACTAAAGCTGATGGTTTATTTGTAATATTATTACCATCGACAATAGACGAAGAAAATGATGCTAAACAAATTATAAAAAACTCAGGAATTGTTGATTTTCCTGTTGTTTTTACTATTGCTGAAAATACTAGAATAATTAAAGATTATCTACAGGAATTACTTGCGTTAGAATGGATACAAAATAATAAAGATGAACTTGCTGGTGATTCTATTGCCAGAAGAGAAGTAGATGACCGTAAACAATTATTAATATCATACTTAGAAAATCAATTAAATAAAATACTTGTAGAATCAACATGGTATTTTAACGCTGAAGAAAACGACATGAAATTAAATGAATTAAGTATAAAAGTCTCTGAAATCTGCGAAAGTATTTATAAAGATACACCCATTATAAAAAGTGAGTTACTGAATAGAGAAAAACCATCTGGAAATGCTAATGCGGCATTAAACGCATTATTAAGAGATATGGTTCTATTCAAAAATACAAAAGATCTTGGAATTGATGGATTTACACCAGAAAAAGGTTTGTATAATATTTTACTAAAAGATACTGGAATTCATAAAGAGGGAAAAGAAGGTAATTATACTTTCTCAGACCCAAAGAAAAATAATTTAAAAGCATTATGGGAATTTACAGATCAATATTTAAAAACAGGAAAAACAACAATAATATTAGATATTTTTGAAGAATGGAGAAAAAAACCATTTGGCGTAAAATCAGGATTGTTTCCTTTTTTAATTGCAGCATATATAATGACACGGAATAATAAAATTGCAGTGTACAGAGATGGTATTTACAATCCAGAAATAACGGATTTTTTAATTGAACACATATACACAAATCCTAAAATAATTTCAATTAAATATATTAAATCTGATATTATTGCTCATGATCTAATTAACAGTATTGTTATGGCGATAGGTGAAATTACAAAAGATAATGAATTAACCATAGATACCGAACCGTTAAATATAGCTAAAAAACTTGTTTCTATAATTGATGGTTTACATCCATGGGTTTTGAGAACTAAAACATTAACAAAAAAAACAATCCAGCTAAGAGAAATTGTAAAGACGTCAAATGATCCTAATAAATTAATATTTGAAGATATATTAAAAGTATTTTCAAGTAATGAATTATACGAAGGTTTAAAATCTAGTATAAAAGAATTATTACAAGTTTATCCATCAATGTTGCAATCTGTTGGTATTTTATTAACAAGTGAACTTGATATTCCATTGGTTACCCCTTCACAAATTGAGAAATTAAATCAAAGGGCAAAGAATATTAAAGGTGTTGCTGGTGATTTCCAAATAGATGCATTTGCGGCAAGGCTTTCAACATTTGATTCAAATAATGATGATATTGCTGGGATAATTAGTTTAGCAAATAGTAAACCACCTAAAGACTGGATAGACTTAGATATCGAAAATGCAAAAAAAGAAATTATTAGGTTATGTATTGAGTTCAAAAAAGCCGAACTTTTTACAAAGGTAAAAAACAGATCGCCTGCAAGACAGGCTATTGCATTTATTAGTGGAATTGGAGGGAAAACCGAAATAACAACAGGTGAATTTAGCCTTCTGGTAGATAAGAAAGATGAGGTGGAAAAAAATAAACAAAAAATTAAGCAGTTATTTAATTCTGAGAAAGATATTGATTTGATATTGACCGCCTTGGCGGAAACAAGTATTGATTATTTGAGGGGGAAAAATGAACGATGAAGTCCATGTATTAGGTCTATCTGGTGGCAAGGATAGTGCAGCATTGGCGGTCTATATGCGTGATAATTTTCCTGAAATTGAAATCGAATATTTTTTTACTGATACTGGTAAAGAATTACCAGAGGTTTATAGCTTTCTTGGGAAACTGGAAGGTTACCTAGGGAAACCAATAAATAGGCTTAATCCAGAAAGAGATTTCGATTTTTGGCTAATGAAACATAATAATTTTTTGCCTTCTCCTCAAGCAAGATGGTGTACGATATGTATGAAACTAAAGCCATTTGAAAAGTGGGTAAAAGAATATTTAATAAATGGAAAAAAGGTCTATTCTTATGTGGCTATACGTTCAGATGAAGATTATAGAGAAGGTTATCAATCAAGACAAGAAAATCTTTTTGTAAAATTACCATTTAAAGATAATGGAATAGACAAAAGTAGCGTTAATGAGATATTAAATAATTCTGGATTAGGTCTACCTGATTACTATAGTTGGCGTTCTAGAAGCGGTTGTACATTTTGCTTTTTCCAGAGGAAAATAGAATGGGTGCATTTATTAGAAATACACCCAGAAGCTTTTGAAGAAGCAAAAAAATATGAAAAAACATCAGAAAAACATGGCTCACCTTTTACATGGTCTGAACATGAATCATTAGAAGAATTATCAAAACCAGAAAGAATCGAAAGAATAAAAATTGATTATGAAAAACGCGTAGAAAGACTTAAAAAACAACATCAGGCAAATCCACTTCGTCCTTATCCTGTTGAAATGGATATTGATGAATTATATGGTCAATCTAAGGTTTGCCTTGCTTGTCATAAATAATTTTACTTTATAAATCTTTCATTTTTAGGAAGATTATTATCTGATGGTGGTTTTATGTCACATTCAAAAAATTTTATCAAATATTTAATCTTTCTTGGGTGACGTAACCGTCTCATCCCTCTTTTTTCAATCTGTCTGATACGTTCTCTTGTTAATCCAAGTAAAGTACCGATAGTATCTAAAGTTAAAGGTTCTTTTATATCAATTCCAAAACGTTTTTCAATAACAAATTGTTCTTTATAAGGAATAGTAGATAAAATGGATTTTATTTGATTTTTCAAAAGAAAAAAGGTTATATTTTCTATTACTTTAGACTCAAATAAGCCATTATCAGATAATAAAATACTTTCACCATAAACGAGTAATTCTATATTTTGCGTTTTTTGAAATATCCTATATATTAATAATGATAACGATTTAGAACAAGAAAGACGTTTTTTAATTTTTTTTATTATAACATTTTTATTATTAATTTTATATTTTTCTGTTTTATCTTTAAAAATATTAAATACTTTGAATAATTTTTCTTTTAAATGATATGGTGTATTAATAAGATAATTCCCAATAAGTATTTTTTTATAGAGCATTTGTCTTATGAACCATATAATATGTATAGGGAATTTTTGCGATCTATTAATATTATAATTTTCAAATCCTTTAATTAATCCTAAAAAGGCATCTTGTATACATTCGTCTAATGGATATAAATATTTTTTAGAAAAGAATAATGCTTGCCTTACTGCTTGACGCATATACATTTCTAGTATTCTATTTTTTGCAAAGGGGTTACCATTTCTTGCTTGGAAGTATAAATTATTAAATTCATTTCTCTGTGGAGGTTTAATACTTTTTATATAAGTAATTAATATTTTTAGATTTTTATCAATTTTTATTACTTCATTATATATATCATTATAATTTATGAAACCATAATCAGAAGAATCTTCATCGTTTTTAATAATTCCTGAAGAAAAAATAACTCCTTTTGACAATAGAATACCAATCAATCGTTCTGTATCTATAAATGAAACATTGTTTTCAGAAAGTATCTTTAGGGTTTCATTTTCATGTAAAAAACCTTTTGATAGGTATGAAGAATATAATTTATCAATAACTTGTTGATATTTATTCGTTAATGTCATAACTATGTTTTTGCTAATAAAACAAGATCTATTATTTCGTCAGCATTTTGACCGTACCTGCTTTCAAATTCTTCCATAAAGTTATATAGATTCATTACATAATCTTCCGCATGTGATGATGGTTGTATTAATTTCTCATATAAAATATCAACACCACCACGAACATAGGATTCATATAATTCTTCATCACGTTTTGCTTTATCAGTATCGTAATCACGAAATGCTTTTTCGATACGTTTATTAATATCAGGTTCATTTTTTTCATCTAATAATATAATTAAACGATAATTAAACCAAAGTGTTAGTGTTTCCTTTGACATTGCATCAAATAATATATTAGTTGTTTTGGCTGCAGAATCTAAATCAGATTTTTTCCCATATAATAGACCAACAATTGGTGCTAGTAAATAAACATCAAGATTACGAGCAAAAAGTTTATTTCCTTTATCATCAAAGACAGCTGTCAATTGTATTACTTTCTCAGCATGTGATCCACGGAAGGAATAGTCTCGGTTAAACATATTGATTACACTCCTTTTTCAATATAAGTTTCAAACTCATTTTTCTTTGCGAAAACTGAGCGATTCCCGATTTTATCACTTAGATATTTTTCAGCAATTTCACCATCAGTGTCTTTAATAAAAATAATAACTTGTTCTGCTATTTTTGGTAAAACAGAACACACTGTTTGAATACGAGTTTTATCAAATGCAGATAAAGGTGCATCCATTACTAAGGGATAAGGTTCAGAAGCAAGCATTTTATTATCATTTTCTTGTTCTTGGCTAGCTCTAGCAATTTTTATTACCCCAGCAATAAAAGCAAAGATAATTGAAATACTTTGAGAAGTTGAAGTTTCAACATCATTAGTGTAGCCTTCATAATCATTAACTATTACTTGTATATTGTATTTAGAATCTAATGATAAAGAAAAACCACCGTTATAAATTGAACGGAAAATGTCGTCGACTTCTTTACTTAGTTTTTCTCGTACTTCTTGTTCGGCTTTTTCATATTCCTTTAATAGTTGTTCATATAAATATTGAGCATATGTTTTATATATTTCTATCCTTTGATTGTTTTTATCTTTCAATGTAAGTTCATGTCGTTCAGTTTCCATGCGTTCACGGCTCGTTTTTGCAATACCTTTTTCAATATCAAGATTAGAGCGTTCTGATAATAAATCATTATGTTGTTTTTCGTATTTAGAAAGATCAGCTTGTAACTTACCAACATCTTGCATGCCTGAGAGCCGTTTAGTTATTACTAAGATCTCTTCTTCGTTTTCGCTATAGTCGTTCTCAAAAGATAGAATTTCTCTATATTTATTTTTGAAATCTTCAAAAAATGTTGAAGTGTTTTTAACATTTGTTTCACAATTATTCCTGAATTGTTCAAACAAGTTTCCAATTGACTTAGGGGGAATAAATTCTCGAAGCTGATTTAGCGTATTATAAGCTTCATTACCTATACATAATTCATTTCCGCATATACAACGACCTGCTTTAATTAAATGATCTATTGTTCTTGAATGAATATCTGGAACCCATTTATCAGAAATATTCTGTATTTCAGGTAGTGAAAGGCTGTCATACATTAATTTTTTTGAAAAATATAGAGGAGCATTTTTATTAAAAAGTTTAAGTAAATCTGAAATTTGAGAAATTTTTCGGTTTGTTAATGTATTACGTTTTGCTATAAGTTTCTCGCGATTTATAGCTAAAGGTTTACTGTCTTCGTTTTCTTTTATGCTCAAATTTAGTGAAAGTATTTTTTCGTTAACAAAAATATCCTCGTCTTCAATTTCAGTTAATCGTTTGTCAATTTTTTCAATCTGAGAATTAAATAAATCTATTTTACTTGTATAATCTGCAATACGGCTATCTGCCTTAGAGTCATACTTATCATCGTAACTACGAATAACAGATTTTAATGAACCGTGCCCTCTTTTTAGGTGGTCTAATGCTGCGGTATAGGCAGAAAGACCTAAAAGACTTCGGACGGCATCTGAAAATTCATTGCTTTTGCCTCTTCTGCGAATATCTTTGCCCATATTACCAATACGCTCACCATCAAAGAAAAAATACTTTGATAATTCAACAGGTAATATTTCTTTCATTCTTAAATCAGTCTCATGAGATTTAACAAATTCCTTTTGTCCATCTTGTCTTTTATATGATATATCAAAGTTTCGTTGACCTAAAGAAGATATATTATTATTAATTTTTTTATACACCTGACTACTTGTAACAGTATATTCAATACCATGATGAGAAAGTAAAAGCGAAACGGAAACAGTTTCTTCATTGCCTGGTTGCATTGTTTGAGCAGTGGCTTTACATAATAAGTTAGGATCATCAAAATCTGTTTTGCCATATAAACACCAAGTAAAAGCTTGGGCAAGAGATGTCTTTCCAGAGCCATTTTCTCCTAGAACTATCGTGACGTTTTTGTGGGTATCTGTAGAAAAATCTATTTGTTGAGTACCTTTAAATTGTCGAAAATCTTTTAATTTTAATGCTTTTAATAACATTGTACCACCTCTTCAATTCTCTTTTGGATTGCCTCAACCATTTTTTGAAAATTCTTTTCTTTTGTTTTTATATTATTCTTTTCTTGAATAATTAACCAATAAAGTAATTCATTAATTTTCTTTTCTTCAAGTTCAATACCATTAAATAAAATTTTATTTGAATCAGACATAGCCATATTCCTCCTCTAAATTAATTGAATAATCATCTATTGAATAAGCTTGTTTAATAGATTCTATTGTATTTTCTGCTTGTGCCATATTCATTGCTATTCTTGCAAATTCTTCTGCACGGGTAAGTTCATTCTTTACAAGAGTTATTTCTCTTCTTACTTGATCATCAGTCAATGAAGATACTCTGTCAATAGGTCTAGGTAAAGCCAAAAAATCATATATCTCAGCAAAGTCTTTGCCTTCTGATAACCTAAGAACACGTCCACGTCTTTGAATGTATTCTTTAGGGTTAGTAGTACTGGCTAAAATGAATGCAGTTTTTATAGCAGGAATATTTACACCTTCATCTAAACATTTTATTGCAATTAATGCTTGCAAATTTTTTCCTTTAGCAAATTCTTGTTTTAATTTTTCGCGCTCGGTAATATCTTCTCGTGATGTAAAATGAGAAACATTCATTTTTAATGTATTGCCAAGTAAAATAGAAACAGCATCTATTTGTCTCAAATCAGCCTCATCTGTATCTGATTCATCTTTATCGGTTTGTAATATATTAGTAGCACCACAGTAGACCAAAATATGTTTATCATTTATATAAGGTTCTATATATTCAGCTAGTTTTGTTAATTTATCAGCAGCACCTGCGACTAGACGAGCTCGTTGCATAGCGAGAATTTTTCCTTTTTCATTAAGCTTAATATTTCCATTTTTAGTTTTTTTAATACATTTACTAATTTCATAAGACAAATCATTATATATTGTTATTTCACCATCATTTAATGTGGTAATAATAGGATAATAATTATAGCGAGTTAATTTTCCATCATCTATTGCCTTTTCAAGAGTATATTCAATACACTTTGTCCCAAAAAAATTATACAACTTTGTTGTTCCTTCTTCATCATTATGACGATCAATTGTTGCAGACAGGGCAAGACGATAATTGTATTTATCTAATAACAGTTTGCTTAATCGTTCTGCTCCAAAATTGTGCGCTTCATCAACTAGAAGTAAAGTATTGCCACATATTTTTTCAATTTGAGCTTGAACTTTTTGAGTTGAAAAAGTAGCATTTGTACAAACAAAGCAGAAAAAATCATGATTTTTTACTTTTAATTTGTGATTAAAAATTGCTTTTTCTAACCGATGTAACCAATCTTTCTGAGAAGATGCACTATAACCAATTATAGGCTTTATATTAAAGCGTTCTATGTCTTCCACCCACTGTTCAACAAGATGCTGATAAGGGCAAACAATAATAACTGCTAAATTATTTTCTATATCATGGCTAAGTCTGGTAATTGCACCTAAACCTGTTAAAGTTTTACCTGTTCCTGTTGCCATATCAAATATGCCCCTATAATTGTTTGAAATCCAATTATCTATGGCAGAACATTGGTAATCATGTAATTTTATATCATCCGGAATAGAAGGGTATTTATTTGCCGATTGTTGTTTTAATCCATCAGATCTAATATGTGATTCTTCTTCTGTATCAATATTAAAATTTGGGGCATGTTTTCTATAACGCTTAATTATTTCATCTTTTAATTCCGGGAAATCAATAATAGTAATATTTTCTTCAGTATTATTCCAAATCCTTGAAAAGGCGTCAGCCTTTGTTTCTACCCTTTCTTTTTCTTCTTGTGATACCCAATCACAGAAAACGTCTATAGCTTCATAATTATAAGATAATGCATTGGCACTTTCATTCATTGAACCTGAAAATGCTATTTTATTTCCTTCATTATCAGAAAAAATCCCCATCTTTTCATGATACATACTAAAATTACTTGCTTCCTCAGTTAAAGCAACTTTTAAGTCAAGTTTGCTATCAGCTATTAAATTTGCCAATAAATTTAATCGTTCCTGCTCAAAATAATCATCTGAAAAAGTTAGATTTCTTATTATTGCATTTTTTATTATTTCATTACGTAAATTATAACCTTTTTTAATTGCTTCAATATCTTCATCAGAAAGATGAGGAGATTGTAGCGCCTAAGCCGGACTTGCCGTTTTTCCGGCAGGCTTATAAAGTGGTTCGGAGACGGCAGCCAACGACCGCCAATAACTCCGTCTGTTGATACGTGCAGTATACAACTTTT
>Ga0268262_10005187_pt1 | contig 13024 bp, 8 predicted proteins | sample TergutNc150P3_FD_190354 | JGI IMG/M metagenome (GOLD analysis project Ga0268262, IMG submission 190354) | Nasutitermes corniger P3 segment gut microbial community from laboratory colony in Florida, USA - Nc150 P3 (SPAdes) (version 2) | ecosystem: Host-associated > Arthropoda: Insects > Digestive... | reverse complement strand
CCCGCAATCTTCATAACAGGCTGGTTGGCGATTATGAGATATGATATGCGGCTGCTGTTGTATAAAACAAACGCTCTTATGTCAAGTGATCGCTTGCTCATAAATTTATTTTATAAAAAATTTTTCAGTGAAGAATACAGTGGTATTCGGGGAAAAGTAAATTTTTTCTTCAGGGGGTTCCAATGGTTTTATTTGAAACTCCGTCAAAAATATTTCAGTGGTCGTTGCCGTCGATATTGACACTATAGGAGAGTTCTTATGCCTACAATGGTAATTATCGGAGCCACCTCGGACATAGCCCGGGCGACGGCCGCAGCCTTCGGCCGGAAAGGATGGGATCTTCACCTTGCCGGGCGGAATACTGCCGCTTTGTCAAAAATAGCGACCGATATTGCCCTGCGTACCGGCCGCAAGGTCACCTGGTCGCCTTTCGAGACGCTGGACCTCACCTCGCAAGCGGCCTTTTGGGAATCTGTCGCGCCTGAAGCCGAAGGTGTATTGTGCGCCATAGGCTTATTGGGCAATCAACATGAGGCGGAGCATGACTGGAGGGCAGCCCAGGATATACTTCAGGCCAACTTTACCGGGCTCGTGACAATACTCTCCATGGCGGCGAATACCTTTGAAGATCGCGGAAAAGGCCTTATCATCGGCCTAAGCTCCGTGGCTGGCGATCGGGGGCGCGCGTCGAATTATCTCTACGGAAGCGCCAAGGCGGGGCTCACGGCTTTTTTGTCAGGGCTTCGCAACCGTTTAGCCTCAAAAGGCGTCCACGTCATGACCGTTAAGCCCGGGTTTGTGGCCACCGGCATGACCGAAGGGTTGAAACTGCCGAAAAAACTCACCGCCACGCCGGAACGGGTTGCCGAGGATATCTTGGCCGCCGCCGCCAAGAAACGCGACATAGTCTATACGCTTTGGTTCTGGCGTTGGATCATGTGGGTGATCAGGCATATTCCGGAAGGCATTTTCAAGAAACTCAAGTTATGACCTTCCTAGGGCTTACATTGGATGCCTGCGTTTAACGCGGAAATATTATACCAAGAGGTATTGAAATGCATAAAGACATTTATGAAAAATTCAAGGGTTACGATGAAAAGTCGTGGCTTAAAATACTGTTTTCAACCCCGGACAATAATGCTATAGAGGGTATCCGGTTTCCCGGTTTCCCGGATTCCGAATTGCAGATAAAGATAATAGGATCTTCCGGTGTGGATTCCTTGCGGGAAGTATCTCTTTTTTATCTATTAATTCACCAGTATCTGAAGGCCGTGGGTCTGCCGATTACGGCTGAAACAAAAGCCTTGGATTTCGGTTGTGGCTATGGCCGGATATTGCGTTTTTTCATGAAGGACATTGCCCCGGGAAAACTGATCGGCACTGATGTGGACCCGAATTTTATTGATATGTGCCGGCGGCATTTTTGCGGCGGCGACTTTGATCTTAATGGCCCCTTGCCTCCCTTGAGATACCAGGATGCCTCAATCGATATTATATATTCCTATTCCATATTCAGCCACCTGTCCGAAGGTCCGCACTTGAAATGGCTTCAGGAATTTAAACGTATCCTGAAACCAGAAGGACTAATCTTCTTGACGTGTCGCCAGGAATCATTTCTTAAGCAGTGCCGTTCAATGACTTCCATTGTTGATCCACCACCATATGCCGCTATGCTTATCAAGGCTTTTGGCGATTACGAGGCCATGATGAAACGTTACCGCCGCGGGGAATATATTTATGCCCCGCATGGAGGGGGTGGGGTAAGAACCAATGATTATTATGGCGATACGGTCATTCCGCCAATGTATATTGAGAACGTCTGGCGCCGACATTTTCATATTGTGGACAGTTTTGACGATCCTTCTCGCTTGGCTCAATCGCTTGTCGTCTTAAGCAAAGAACCTAAGACGTATTCGGTTGACAAGCTTCGCGCTTCCAAGATCAATGGAATAGCGCATCTGGCACGGAAAATATTACGCAAATTGGCTGGTTTTGGTGCTTTAAATTTGGGGGGGTATAAGCTATGAACAAACTTCCATTTACCCTTACGCTTCTGGTTTTAGTCGGCGTCCAGGCGGCCGTTCTAGGCTATTGGCTCAATTACCCGCTGCTAGACGAGCACGCCTTTCGGCAAACGCAGACGGCCCTGACCGCCTATTGGCTGTTGAAAGACTTTGACCTGTTGCACTATATTACGCCCGTTTTGGGCGCACCGTGGGCCATCCCCTTCGAGTTTCCCCTATATCAGCTGTTTGTCGCGCTCTTGGCCGAGTTTTTTCCTTACCTGGGATTTGACGCCGCCGGGCGCATTGTCTCTTGGTGTTTTTCCATCGCCTCCGTTTATCCTTTAGCCCGCATAGTCACCCGTTACGCGCAGAACGAAACGGCCGGCCTGACCGCGGCCTGTTTCTACCTGGCCTGCCCGTTCTATCTATTCTGGGGAAGAACGGCGATGATTGAATCCACCGCGTTATTCTTCAGCCTCATGTGCCTCTGGTGGTTTATCTGTCTTGGCGATAGTCCTTCCTGGCGCTTTGCGGCGCTGGCCACCCTTTCGGGCATCTGCGCCGCCTTGGTGAAAGTTACGACCATTCCGGCGTATATGCTCGCCGGCTATGCGCATATTTTCTGTATCCGCAGGAAAACGGCCCTATTCAACCGCGATGCCATTCTCTTTATCCTGCCCGGCACCCTCTCTCTGTTGGCCGTGTATTTATGGCAGGCCCATGCTGACCAAGTAAAAATGTTAAACGATATCGCGAGTAAACTAACTTCGGTGAACCTGTCACAATGGAATTTCGGAACGCTGGCGCAGCGGCTTTCGGCGGATACCTGGCATAGACTGATACAACGCATTTTTAAAGAAATTCTTTCCCCGCCAGGGACCATTGCCCTGGTATTGGGCGCGGCGGCTTTTTTTCGCGTCACGCCCGGCCTAAACAAACTGTTCGCGGCCGCGAGCCTCGTTGTTTTCGCGCTTCCGCTGCTCATATTCACCAATCTGCATTATGTGCATAACTATTATCAGACAGCTTGCGCCATTGCCTTATTGGCTTCGTTCGCGTTCCTTATTTCACCTAGGAATGGGAACCTTGGCCGATATCATGCGGCTGCCGTTATCCTAATCAGTATCTTTCTGGTTTCCGGTTTTGTCCGATACCCCAAACGAATTGAAAAGGCCTTACAGAATGAAACCCTTGCGGCCGCCGAAATCGTCAGGCTGAACACACCGCAAGATTCCGCCATATTGGTTTACGGATATGACTGGTCGTCCGAAATTCCCTACTATGCCCAGCGTAAAGCGTTGGTTTCGCCGAACTGGCGAGAAGGGGAGCTTCCAAACAAATCAACGGATGATATCTTGAAGGCGCGCTTGGGTGGCTTGCCGATGAGCGCCCTTATCGTGCGAAACTTTTCGATGTTGCCTGAGCGTGACCAGGATCAAATCGCACTTATCCTGGCCACCGTATCTATCCGCTTTGAGCGGCACGATCCAAATGTGAGCGTGTATATTCTTGAACCGGGCGGGACGCCTTGATACGCTATAATGCAATACTTCTGGACATTTACCAGTTAATCGAAAGGAAACATTCCAAATCATGACCTTTGACACGGCCGAAGGCTTGAAAAGGCACAGATGCAGGAGGTGACGCCTTGCTTTTTAGTTCGTCAATATTTCTTTTTTTCTTTTTACCGATTGTCATAATAGTGTATCGCTTGCTCAAGGAGCGCTTCCGGATACACCCCATCCCTGATACGCTTCCTCAAACCTGTGCATCTTTATCTCCTGTAGCAGTTTCGTCCGTTCCATGGAGACCTCCTTACCGGCCTCCTTTACACATCGGACAACTCTTACGCTATTACATCGGACATTTTACTTGCTCCCAACACATTACCGCTTTTTGTCTTGACAATGGAACAACCTTATTGTAATATCAACAAAAATTTTCAAATATAGGATGAGCCTTGTGGTGGTGTGGTGAGAGAATAATGCTCGCAGTAATCTGTGCAGGTGGCATACACCTTATGGTTTTAGCGCTCAAATATAGATCTTCAATACGGAGAATCGTTAAAATTTTTGGCTCGATTCTTGCTCTCTCTCTCTCTCTCTCTCTCTCTCTCTCTCTCTCTCTCTCTCTCTCTCTCTCTCTCTCTCTTTACTCTTGTAACTCGTTATTATTTTTCCAAAATAAATTATACTACTCGCATCTTTTGCCGCTATTGCTGTGGAAATTTTGGCGTTTTCAGCCCACCCCAAAACGGTCCTATTTCCGCGTTGGAAGCGGGACTTTTTTTGCCCGTTTCTTCAAACATAAGTTGTCTCATACAGAATGTTGGTATGGTATAAAGAGGTGTTAAAATGGTATTTGACGATCCACGGCATAACAGAGGTAAAATAATAAAAGACAAAATACGTTACATCTACGGATTTTTAGAATTTACACTGCCATACTGGCCGAAATCTTCTCATGCGCGATTAATACAGTTTGATCTGTCGACAGAAATGGAAGCCTATGGCCGCCGACTATTCCAGACGTTAGAACCGATGTCCTTGGTAGGTGCGGGCAAGACGCGCATAGGAGACAAAGGCGATGGCGGATATGTCGTTCCAGACATCGACTATCGCAAAACCAAAACGCAGGATAAAATTGCCTATAGTTTCGGAGTAGCAGGAAATGCTCCATGGGATATGCAGATGGCGAAATGGGGATGGGACGTGTTCCAGTATGACGGCACAATAGACGTTCCGCCAGAATTACATCCACGCCTACATTTCTACCGCCTGAATATTTCCGGGCTGGAAAATCCTCCACCAGATCAAATAAATGTGAGCCAAATCATAAAAAAACACGGTCATGAGGGCAAAAGCATAATCCTTCAGTGCGATATAGAAGGCAGCGAATGGGAAATGCTAAAAAGTATGTCAGAAGAAAATTTGCTTCAATTTGAGCAGATTATTCTGGAAATACACTGGTTTTACTTTGATAAAGAACTTGATTCTAAGATCGCCATTCTGGAAAAGCTGAACAAAACGCACCAGTGTATTCACCTTCACGCCAATAACCTCGGACCGGTGATTTTTGTCAAGAAATTTCGGATGATCCCTTGGTCGCTTGAAGTAACATATGTCCGTCGTAAAGATTGGAAGTTCAAGCCTTGTTATGAAACATTTCCCGGTCGGCTAGATTATCCGAACACTGGGCTTTACCCGGATATTTTCATCGGCAGATTTCATCACCGATTGGCATTCCTTGATCCCATGAAAGCCCGAACAAAGCAAACGCTACTGAGTTGCGCTAAGAAACTCATACCATGGCGCAACGTTCGCAGGAGACTGCACTACTGGTATTCACGATTTCTTTGCTCTGGTAAGCTAGCCAATCTTATCTAAAAATATGAAGAGAAAAGGTATCTTTCGCCACGCCACCGCCAGGTCGCCAAGTTGACTTATAGGTCGGGTCGTTTTGCATATGTTGCAGTTCCCGCAAGACCTCACGGTTGTCCTGGCGCAGGGCCTCAAGTTCGGGCTGTTGAGGAAAAACCTGTCCCAAGCTCTGCCTGGCCGTCACCAACTCTTCAGCCTTTTTAGCTTTCTCTTTTTCCACTTCCACGATGTTGAACTCAAACTTGTTTAGAAAGTTATCCAGTCGGGAAATGAAACCGTGGATACTGAATTCTTCTCCTTTCTGGTATGAGAGGTTTAGCGGATTGTAGAGCCCGGCTTTACCTTCCAGAACGAACTGGCAACCCTGCCTAAAGGCTTCCACATGAACCGGGAAACCTCGATACAGACCCACCTTTTTGGTCTGTTCAGGCCGGGTCAGCACTTCTTTCATGGCCCGGCCAACCACCAGCGACAGGTCGCCCCGGTTTTTTTCCCCATAAACCTGTCCATCGACTGCAAAATATTTTTCCTGGGTGGTGTTCTTGTCTCGTAGCTCTATTTCTTTATGCCAGGCCGCGATTTCCTTGGCCGCCTGTTCGGGGTATTTCTCCAGATAGTCAACACGCCGCTCAAGCTGGTGTTGGCCTCTCTGGAAATTGGCGAGGACCGCTTCCATCTTTTTTAGTTCAGCGGCCAGTTTGACTTGCAGAAAGATAAGCTCGTTGCCGGTGGCGGCGGCTTTCATCTCGGCGGCGTTGGCCGCTTCGCTGGCCACATCCTCAATTACCCTGGTCAGGCTGTCGCCCTTCCGGAACTGTTCTATGCCTTCGGCTTTGCCTTGTATCGTCTGCCACATCCTTGAATCGTAGGTTTGCTTTGTGGCGTAGCGGATTATCTCAACGCAGAACCCTTCCTGGTCTCGCTCGAAGAACATATTACCCTGTCGGATTATGCGTCCTTCCCTTTGCTCCAGGTCAGAAGGCCGCCAAGGCGCGTCCAGATGATGCAGGGCCACCAGCCGCCTTTGAACATTCATGCCAGCCCCCATCTTGGCCGTGGACCCCATAAGCACCCGCACCCGTCCTTGGTTGACCTCCTCAAATAGTTTTGCCTTCTGGGCATCAGTCTTGCACTCGTGAATAAACTTTATCTCTTGTGCCGGAATGCCCTTGCCAATCAGTTTGCTTTTCAAGTCATCATAAACGCTGAAACTTGACTGCTCGGCCAAAAGGTCATCCATTGATATAGCTGGGATATCCTCGGGCTCGACTTCCAAATCCTGAACCGCCTCTTCCAGCACCGCCTCATGGGAAATGTCGGAGGAAAGCTCCTGGCCGCTTTTCCGGCCCCCTTTGGGAGTGGACAAGTCACAGAATACCAGTTGAGTCCCTTTTTCGGACTGCCATTCCAGCCAAGTTTGGTATATTCGTTCTGCGGCGACATTGACCTTACTGCCATCAAAATCCGGGGCATGAGGGTTAATGAGCCGATAATCCAAGCCGGCCTTGCGGGCATCGTTGGTAATGCAGAGGGGATTATCTATTTTGGGGTCTTTGGGCAGGTTCTCCATGCGATGAATGATTGACCCTTTGTTCCATTCCATCACAGGCTTACCGTTATCGGCAAATATCGGACGGCCGTTAGCGTCCACGGCCTGTCGCTGTAGGCCCATATATTCGGCTTGAAGGGGGGAACGCTCCACAACCAAGTTATACGGCTTACCGCCCTTGATTTTAGGAACAAAGGACCGGCCCTGGTTATGAGTCACCAAGTCAGTCTTGGTGATGACATCACCAACAGTTCGGTAGAGGTTTATCAACTCCGGCATATTCTGAAACTTCGAGAAACGGGTGTTCAGTTTGTAACCGACCCCGGTGGAATCAAGTTCCCAGCCGGTGACTACCCTGCCAAAAGTAGAGGCCCAGGCATCGAAATGGACCAAGCCCTTTTCCTTCAAGGTGTCATACTGGAGAAAACGGCCCAGACTGAACATTTCAGCGATGGTATTGGAGATAGGAGTCCCAGTAGCCAGATAAACTCCACGGCCGTTATGTCTATCTTGCAAATGGCGGCACTTGACAAATAGATCAAAACTCTTGTCCGAACCGGCCAAGTTGCCCAAGCCGGCCACGTTTCGCATTCGCGTGGTAATGAACAAGTTTTTAAACTCATGGTATTCATCAACCAAAAGCGCGTCCACGCCAAGTTCGTCAAAGGTCAGGGCCTTGTCCTTGGTCCCGGTATCGGCTTTTTGCTTCATCATAGCTTCAAGCCGGTCCCTTGTTTTTTCCATTTCCTTTATCAACCGTTTACCACCCCGCCCATCACTCTTCTTTAACTTTTCGATACGGATGGCTTCGGTCAAGTCATCTATCTGTTCAGTCAGCACTCGTTTTAAGGCGGCGGGCGGAAGGCCGATTTTTTTGAAGCTGGAATGAGCAACAATAACGGCGTCCCAAGCCCCTGTAGCTATACGGGCAAATAACTTTTCGCGGTTCTCCTTTTTGAAATCATTTTTGTCGGCCACCAGAATATTGGCCTGTGGATATAGGCTGTAGAAGGCGTCTTGCCATTGGACCAGAAGATGGTTAGGGACGACCAGCATGGATTTTTTTAGTAAACCCATTCGCTTGGCTTCCATGACAGTTCCGATGAAAACGATGGTTTTGCCGGCCCCAACCACATGATCGGCGACAATAGTGCCATCTTGAATAGCCCGCCATATTGCGTCTTTTTGGTGAGGTCTTAGGCTAATATCACGCGAAGCGCCGGGCAATTCCAGGTGACTGCCATTATACTTGCGGGGTATATGGGTGTTGAAACGGTCATTATAAAGTCGGGCCAGACGTTCCCGTCGGCCCGGTTCTCGCCATATCCAATCCACAAATTCCTGGCGCATTTCATCGGCTTTTTGGGCGGCGGCGGCTGTTTCCTGTTCATTCAGCATCATTATAGGCTTGTCTGTAGCGGGGTCGCGGCCAACTTCGTCCATCACTCGCAGACTTCCGTTGTTGAGTATTGCCTCCAAAAGACGTGGACCGATGAAGCGTTCCGTGCCCCAGGTCACGGTGGATTTTGTCCGGTCGATACGGTAAAGGTTAAAATCCGTCACCCAGGCCCCCAAGGCCGGATGATAGTTCAATTCTTCCACAGCATCCGGACCGAAGAGACGACGAGCGAAATCCGCCACGTCAGTCGGTGGCACCCAGGTGCTGCCGAGTTGAACGGAGATGTCAACCGGCTCTATGTCAGGCGGTTGGACCAACCTGAGGGCTTCAATGTTTGCCTTGAAGCGGACATCTTTTTTGGCGGCGGCTTCAGCCTCGGCCAGCTTCGTCTTTACTTGGCCGGTAAGGTAGTGGTCGGCCAATTCCCACTTCTGATTTTTAGGATTGAGATAAATCAGACCGGCCAAGTTGGAAGTCAGGTCATCAATGGGCTGGCCGCAGAGGGCGCACATAAAATCCAAATCCGGCCGGCCGTATTCGTTCATTGAGACTATCAAAGCTTCTTTGGGAGTCTCTACCCTCTCAATCTTTCGGCGTGGCTCCAAGACTCGTTTGAAAAATATGTCGGCCTTTAGGGCGTATGGGAGCCTGGGGGAACGGCCGTCTTTTAGCGCGGCTTCCTTGGACAAACCAGGGTCGTATTCCCTCTCCAGGCCGGCCAAAAGAGCGTATTGCGGGTCTTCCCTGAAGGCTTGCTTGTTGGCCAAGGCATTGATATAGCCATACTGGCGAACAAAAAAGTCATATTCGCGGCCCAGCCGGGCCCGCTTACGGGCCAGATCGTCCGCCGGTGTATCATCACTCAATTCTGAGGCCATCAAATCGGTGAGGTTGTTCCTGATTCTCATCATCCCCCTGATGCGTTCCCCGGCTTTTTTGTTCTTCGGCTCATAAATTGCATAGCGGGGCCGGTGTAAAACGTCGGCCCGGCGGCGGGCCAATCGTCCATCATAGGTTATGAAGAAAGCGTCAACCTGAAGATTAGCGCAGCGTTCCAGATTAGGGTCTGGTTTTTCCTCCTCTGTAATAACCAGCTCAGGGCGAGACCAGTAAGTCCGCTTGGGCAGAATTTCCAAGCGTTTGACTATCTCGGCCTTAATATCCGTCAAGTCCGGGGGCGGTAAAAGGTCGGCCGAGCCACGGAACATATTTCCGGTCAGAGCCATCCGGCCTATCATTTGGCCGGGGTTGTCCAGATAATACTCATTGATGGTTATGGCCTGGCCTTCATCATCCAGCAGTTCTCCGGTGCTGAGCCAAACCGGATCCATTTGCGGCTGTTCCGACCTCTGAAAGAAAACTATGTCCGTGGTGACTTCGGTGAGAGCGTTCCTCTTGAAGGCGGTGTTAGGCAGACGGATGGCCCCCAGGAAGTTAGCCCTCTCGGCGATGAATTCCCGCGCGGGATTGTTCACGGCATCCAAAAAGTAGCGACTGACCACGAAAGCGGCCAACCCCCCTAGCCGCAGGCTGTCCACAGCCTTGGCCAGAAAGAAGTTGTGGACGCTGAAATCCTGGTATTTTCGGTCATAAATCTTCTGGCTGCCGAAAGGGGGATTACCCAGGGCCAAATCGAAATATTCACCCGGGATGGCAAGGTCTTGAAAGCCTTTGTTGAGATATGTGCTGTCGGGGTATAGAGCGGCCCCTATGGCGGCGGTCAAAGGGTCCAGCTCCACGGCCATGAAATTGTGAGGGCTGGTCCGTAAGTTCTCAGGCATGAGGCCCCGGAAATGCCCGATACCGGCCGAGGGCTCCAGGATGTTGGCCGGGCCGCCTTGGAAGCCCAGGCGTTCCAGCCCCTGGTAAATGGCTAAAATGACTTCCTGGGATGTGTAGTGGGCGTCTTGTGTGGAGCGCCGGGCCTGGGCGTAGTCGTGGGGCTCAAGCAGTTGCCGAAGTTCTTCGGCTTCGGCCCGCCAGTCAGGGTGCTCCAAGTCAAAGGCCTGGGGCAGACCGCCCCAGCCTACATATCGCACCAAAATTTTCTGGTCATCAGGGGTGGGAGCGGCTCCGGTTTCCCGGAGCCGCTTGAGGGTTTGGAGGGCGTTGATATTGTCGCGGAATTTAGCCTTTGGGCCGCCTTCGCCTAAGCGGTCATAGTTGGTGATGACATAGGCGGACGGCGGCCCTGCGGGAGGGGTTACAGGCTGGTCGGCAGTTCGTGGAGGGCCAGAATCTCGTGGGGCATCAGGCCGTTCCTCAGTTGTTCCTGACTCTCCGGGCTCTCCAATATCGCTTGTTCCTTCGTTTGCTGCTCGTATAGCCGGAATATGAGAAGAGGCTGGCTCTGGGTCTCCAGACGCTTCAACTCGTCCGGCTGGTTCAATGCCCAGCGGTCCAGGATGTTCATGGCGTAACGGTTGAAGGATTGGTTGCGGTTGACCTCGTATAACGTCTCTAACGTCAGCACTTGGGCTGCCCGTTCCAGGGGCTTCGGCTGGGCGCTCATCATGTTCGTCCTCCTGCTGTATTTCGGCGTTGAGTTTGGCGGCCAGGGCCTCGGCGGCTTCAAAGTCGAAACGGTATTGGTTGAGATTTATTTTAGCGCGTCGGGCCATAATGTCAACATCCTTTATCTGGTTAAAGAAGTGGAAAACGTCTCCATCAGGATTATGGAATAAGGTTATTTGAGCGCCCGGATAAGGTAGCGAACGGCCATGTTCGCCGGTCGATTTTCACCCGCCGTTGGAACAATTCGAGAAGTGTCAAAATGGTAAAGTCTCAGTTCAAGACCAGGAACTGTCCCTCCTCCGTCTCCTCTCTCAAGGCCGCCAGCATCATAAAAAGCACCTCCCGCATATGGGAAAAGATGGCTCCAAACGATGTCAGCCGGAAAATATCCAGTAATATTCCTCCCGGCATCACCCTGAACGGCTTTCAAAGCACCGGACTCATGCAAAGTAGAGGTAACGCCCACAGTCGAACCATTATTTTGGGAGAAGGACTGAGTGCCAAATCCTCGAAGGAATAAACCTCGAAGGTCTGGAACCTTATTGCCGATGAGCGCATTTAGCTCCGGGTAGGTCGTAGCGTTAATCGCCTGGCCGTTGCACTCCAGCCATTTTGACCAATCTGCCGGATTGATGGCCACCGGCCAAGCAACTATGCTTCCAACGGGCACTTCGCCGAGGATTTCAGCGGTGATGGATATTGGAACCGGGTCAAAACTCCCGGCGTCGGCGGCCGAGGCCGCCAAAGGCTGACAGAGAGAGAAGACGGTTATGAAAGCCAGGAGCAGAAACGGAAGACGTATGGATTTCATAAGACTACCTTTCCTTATTGCGTTATGCGACATGAAAAGCCCCTCCATAAATATAATGGAGGTTATTTGGCGGCCCGAATCAGGTATCGGACGGCCATGTTGGCCGGCCTGTTTTCATTGGCGGTTGGAACAACACGTCCAGAATCAAAATAATTGATTTGATTGTCATTATCCTGGGATGAACTCCCACGATGACCATATGAGCCAGAACAAATATAAGGCCCGCTAAAAGTGTGATCAAAAGACGCATTTGTATCACACAAGGGAGCAGTTCCCGTAATGTTACGAGTTGCATCCCCCTGGATGACGCCCAGAGAACCGGACGAATGAAGTGTTGCCGTGTTTCCAACGGTCGTGCCATTGTTTTTGATATGGCTCTGACTACCGAATCCCCGGAGAAAGAGGCCCCTCAAATCTGGGACTCTGCCCCCTACCAAGGCACTAAGTTCCGGGTATGTCGTAGCGTTGATTACCTGGCCATTACATTCCAGCCATTTCGGATAACCTTCACCCGTTATGGCCTCTTCGCCTTTGCATTTTGCGAATGGACAGGAGATGACGGTTCCAATAGGCGTTTCATCTGGGCTTTCAGCGCTGACAGAAACAGAAAAGGGATTAAAACCGGTGGAATCGGCGGCCGAGACCGCAAACGGCTGGCCGAGCGAACAGACGGTTAAGAACGCCAGGAACAGAATCGAAAGAAGTTGAGATTTCACAAGGCTACCTTTCATTTTGGTTTGAGTTTAGTTGCCGGATGACTGAGGCGGCATAGTTGCGACCGCGCTCCGGGTTTTTATCCAAGGGCGTGTGGTAACTGGCCACGGCTTCCCAAGTCAGGCCGAAGCGTTCTATTTCCTGGGCTAGAATCCACACTCCCAGGATGATGTTATTCCGAGGTTCCAGGACGAAGTGAGGTTTTAAACCGAATCTTCTCATCCAGTATGAATTTATTTGCATGAGGCCGATGTCAAAGGAATCCCCTTTGCTCCAGGCCAAATCTATCAGTCTCGAAGCCTCGTCCTGGGTCTTGAACAAGTAACTCTGCCCCCCAACATTGACGGCCCAGGGGTGCAAACCGCTTTCCTGGCGGGCGATAGCCAGGGCCAACTTGGGCGGAACTTTCCAGAGTTCACAGGCTTCAATGAACTGCTGGAGAAAACCCTCATCATTTCCCCGGACGGACGCGGGAAAGAACAGCAGCGTGAGAAGTAAAAAGGGAATAAACCGCTTCATGACCTTCTCAGTCCTGGACGCATGAGGTAATGACCATCATCCGTCCATATTTTTCGTTTGGGGCAATCCAAGTATTCTCGGATGTCAAGAGACGCATGAGAACCTGCCATTCGGTGTCGGAATAATTGACGG
>Ga0268262_10005186_pt1 | contig 13026 bp, 11 predicted proteins | sample TergutNc150P3_FD_190354 | JGI IMG/M metagenome (GOLD analysis project Ga0268262, IMG submission 190354) | Nasutitermes corniger P3 segment gut microbial community from laboratory colony in Florida, USA - Nc150 P3 (SPAdes) (version 2) | ecosystem: Host-associated > Arthropoda: Insects >... | reverse complement strand
AAAGGGACGTTTAAATTCGACAGTTTTCAAAAGAGGCGATTTTTGGGAGATTTTTCGAAAATTCGGGGGTGGGGGTACTATTATTTTGATCGCAAACATAGGGGAAACCCCCTATTTTAGGTAGTTTATTTAGTAGAAATGAATATTGTTTAGAAATTCGAGAGGAAAAAGTTATACTTTAGTTATACCGGAAAGGGCAAAAACAGGCAAAAGTTATACTTTTTTCATACTTTTTGGGGGGTAAAATGGGGGGAAAGTGTTAATTTTATTCTATAATACGGGATTTTATTCGGTTTACGGCTTCAACTGTTATGAGCATTACTATCAATATTATTCCTATACAAATCGGAAATATGCTGAAACTCAAAAAAGAGGCAAGCCAACCGAAAATCGGCGGCATTATTGTGGTTCCTACATAGGCGCTGCCCATCTGTATTCCCATTATCGCCTGTGAATATTCAGCGCCGAAGTTTACGGGAGTTTCGTGTAACAGACTGGGATATATCGGAGCGCAGCCGAGACCTATCATAAAAAGACCGCAAAAGAGAGCGGCGTTTCCTAACGGCAAAATGAGCGTTATTATTCCGCACCCAATAATTATTTGCCCCATGCGAACCATCTGCTTGTTGTTTAATTTCATCGTTATAAAACCGGAAATAAACCGTCCCGCCGTTATTCCCAAATAATAAAGCGTTACCCATCTTGCGGCGATTTCCGGCGATATTCTTTTTTCTATTACAAGATAACTTGCTCCCCATAATCCCGTTATCGTTTCCAAAGAACAATAGCAAAAAAACGCTATAAGGATTTGTTTTACTCCCGCAATAGAAAATAAATTTCTAAAACCGACGGATTTTTGTTTCTCTGCGCTTTCCGCCCGTTTTTTGTCCCACAATGGCAATGAAATAAATAAAATAAAGACGAGGCAAAATTGAATTATGCTGATGGTTCTGTATCCCAAGTTCCATGAATTTTTGTTTATCAAAAATGACGACATTATTAACGGTCCTATAGAAGCGCCGACGCCCCAAAAACAATGAAGCCAGCTCATGTGTCTTGCTTTGTAATGTAACGCCACATAATTGTTTAAAGCCGCGTCTACGGAACCTGCTCCCAATCCCAGCGGAACGGCAAAGAGACACAAAAAGTAAAATGATTTTGAAAAAGAAAAACCTGTCAGCGCCGCGGCGGTCATTAATACGCTAACCGCCGTAACAACTCCCGTTCCGCATCGTTTTATAATTCTTGCGCTGAATATGCTCGATATTACCGTTCCGCTTGCGATAATCATGGAAATTATTCCCGCATAATGCAACGGAACATTTAATAAATTGTACATTGAAGGCCATGCCGAACCTAGTAATGAATCGGGCAATCCAAGACTTATAAATGAAATATAAATTATTATTAAGAGTAAAACGGTCAACATTTTCCTTTTACCTATACAAACGAATAGTCTTTTTGAAAATTCTTTATAAATTCTATAACATTTTTTGATTTTCAGTCAAGCGCCACGCATCTGCGAACCCATATAAGGTATCCAAGATTTTTTCTTGTGAAAAAATCTTGGACCGGCGGCAGTCTGCTGCCGGATCTTAAAGAGGAGGATGTAAATGAACAACCTCAATTCTATCTTAATCGAAGGCAATCTGGTGAGAGACCCTCTGCTTCGATCCACCCCCAAAGGGACGCAAGTATGCTCAATGTGTCTTGCGTCGAATCGTTATTACAAGCAGGACACAGGCTTCGAAAAGGAAGTTTCCTTTTTCGATGTTGAAACTTGGTCCAAGCTTGCGGAAGCGTGCTACTCAAAAGGCAAAAAGGGACGCGGAGTGCGTGTTGTCGGACGCTTGAAGCAAAACCGTTGGAGCGATCCCGAAGGTAAATCGCATTCAAGGGTTACCATTGTTGCGGAGCATGTGGAGTTTCGCCCCGAATTTAAAAAGGACGCAAAACCTGCGCCGGAAATCGCCTACGATGATGACTACGAAAGCGAAGAAGACGGCGAGATGGTTATGGCAGCAGAAGGAAAGGAGGTTGAAGCTGTTGCGTTCTAACCGTATTTAAAAATGTTTTTTCGGCATAAGACCGAATTGAGACAGGGGGCTGAATTTCAGTCCCCTGCCTCTTAATTTATAAAAATACGCTCTTGATTAATAGGTATATTCAATTTATACTATATTAAGAAAAAGAGAGGATAATATGCCGAATAAGAATATTTGTAAAACAATGACGCTTTTTGTGGCGTTGATTTTATTTTTCGTAACAAATTGTACAACTTCCATTAAATTGACTGTGGAACGTCCGCCGAACTTGAATACTGCGGGAATTAAGCGCATTGCCGTTATGCCGTTTGAAGCCAACGCCGGCTATAACAAAGATATGGCTCAATACGCAACTTCTGTCGCAACTAACAGAATAAGGGAGTTGAATTATTTTACTCTTGTAGATCCGTCTGAAATTGAGCGTCTTAAAAGAAGCAATCAAAATATAGAAAATTATATAGACGCTCAATTTGTCGGGCGGATAACACGGATCAATATAGATAACGATACTTACAACGGATCATATAAAAATAAAGACGGCAACACTGTAACCTATACCGATTATATAACAAAAGTAGAAATTGAATTTAACTATTCCTTGGTGCTTGCCAGAGACAGCAGAATTATCGGACCGATTTCAAAAAGAAGCGACAAAAAATCTTCAAGCAGAGAGAGTTATCCGCAATCGTCGGAACTTCTCAGAACTCTTATTGATGAACAGTTAAGGTATCTTGGGCGTGATCTTGCCCCGCATACTGTTATCGAAACTCGTACTTTTGCGGAAGAAAAAACAAAAGATAAAGACTTAAAAGCCGAAATGAAAAACGCCCTGACGTATGTAAAAGCGGGAAATTACAAACAGGCTCTTGAAGCTTATCTTGGTATTTACGATCGATACAAAAGCATTGCCGCGGCGGAAAACGCTTCTATTCTTTATGAGTCGTTCGGCGAAGTGCAAACAGCCGCAAACCTTATGCAGAGAGCACTTAACGAAACAGGAAACCCAAAAGCGCAAAACGTACTTGCCCGATTAAATAAAATTTTACAGGACAAAGCGATACTTGCCAGCGATTACGGCGACACAAGGGATCAGACAAAAAAAGCTGCCGATTTGGCAAGCGAAGAAATTTTAAAAGTTCTTCCTAAAAACGCAAAGGTGTGGATTTATAACGATTCGAGCAGCAATCCAATGGCGGTTGGGGTTGTTGACAATTTAACTTCCGATTTTATCCGTAAAGGAATAAAAATTGTTGACAGACAAAACGCCGCGTTAATGGAAGCTGAACAAAAATTCAATATGTCAGGCAATGTAAGCGACAATGATTTTATAAGTATCGGCAACGCTGTCGGCGCTAATACGATTGTTGTTATCGGCATAACGGGAGCGGGAGCGACACGGCGTTTACAGGTGCGAGTTTTGGACATCGAAAAAAGAATCCCGATTATGCAAAGCGATACAAGCCAGAAATGGCAGATTTAAATCTTGTTTGCGTAAAAACCGTCTTTCCAGTTAAAACGGCTTGATTGCGGCAGAGGGGCGTTTTCGCCGACCGAACGCATTAAATCACGGTAGTCGGATTTTCTTAACGCTTGACCTGATAAATCTATTATAAAACGCCCGAACCCCGCTTCTTTTAAGAACGGAATTTTATCCGTAATGGAAAAATATTTTCTAGGATAAACACGGGAGCCTTCGGGACTTGTTTCAAGCAAAAATTCTTCGTCCATGTTATCCGCAAATGAATCAAAATCAAAAATTTCGCCTAGGTTCGCTCTTGTTCTGAATAACGGAGGCCACGCAAAGACAGTAATAAACATTTTTGAATGCAACGGGCTTCGGCTTTGCTTTTGCTTGCCGCCTTTGCCTTCCTTGTTTCTGCTTTTTACGCCTAACGTTCGTTCCAAATTCTGCCTGTTGTTTTCCAACGGCGAAACAAAAGCGTCTACTCCCAATGACGAAACAAAAGATAGCGACCATGAATTAAACATATAGAGCCACGGTCCCGCTATCAATTTTACATTTTCGTAATCTCTGAACAAAGAAAAATGTCCGGGATTATTCAGTACATATTGTTTATACCCCTTTTCCGCCAACATCTCTATTTCGTCCGCCATTTTTCCGTTTTCATATCCCGCTATATCCTGAGGAAACCAAGGGTCTAATGTTAAAATAATATCAGCGGGTCTGAACGGCAAGGGCGGTTTAGTGTCATCTAACAAATACTTTGCGTTTTTTCTTGATAAGCCTAACATTACCCGCTGCGGACGGAAAGATTGAACAATGAAAAAATCTTCGGGACGTGAAACGGCAATGTACAGTCCTTCGGGAAAAGTTTCGGTATTTTTTGAATGTTTGCTTCGTTCTTCCCTTTTGCGGACAGTTATCTGCGGGAAAGGCGCTTTTTCCCTGCCCGGTCCTTTGCTTGCCGATACTTTTGTAAGTATTGGCGCATAACGCTTTCGCATTTCTTTAATTTGTATCAAATAGACATGATCGCCTAAGTCTCCTTCCGGCGCGGAAATCCAATAGCCCGAATGTCCGCTGTCTTCCTGCGCGTAAGTTAATTTATGGGAAACTCTGCCCGAGTCGTCGCTGTGGTGTATCCGCACCGAGTCTCTAACTGAAACAGAAAGCCCTCTCGGCGGACAGACAAGGGCGCGTCTTTCGTCATCCGCTCCTTTCACTTTTAAGATCGTTCCAAGACTAATGCCTGTGCCGCCGTCTTGATCGGGATTCAGCCAATCTATGTTTTCGCTGTTTTGCTCGGCTTTTGTCCATCCGTCAAAAAAATAACGGGTTTTCGGACGCGCAAAATCGTTACGCAAGATTTCTTTGCCTTGTTCAATACTTCGCTGAATTTCATCTTCATCACCGCCGGCGATAGCGTCCGTTACAAGCCGGTAAGCGGAAACTACAGTTCCCACATAAGCCGCGCTTTTCATTCGTCCTTCAATTTTAACGGCGCTGATTCCGGCGGCGGCTAATTGCGGCAATCGCTCCAAAAGCTGTAAATCGTTGGGACTAAAATAGTAGCCGCCCTCGCCGTCGGCTCTGTGATACAATCTTCTGCATGCCTGAGTGCACATTCCTCTGTTAGCGGATTTACCTCCCAAAAAACTGGAAAAAAGACAAAGCCCGGAAACGCTGATACACAAAGCTCCGTGAACAAAAACTTCAAGTTCAAGATTGGTTTCGCTTTTAATGTTTTTAAGTTCTTCAAGGGAAAGTTCCCGAGCCAAGACAACACGGGAAACGCCGTGGCGGGAAAGAGCGTTTGCGCCCCTTGCGGACGCAATGTTCATCTGGGTGGAAGCGTGAAGCCGCAAAGACGGAAATTCCGCTTCTGCCATTGCGAGAACACCGTAGTCCTGAACAATGAGAGCGTCCGGCGCTTGCCCTTCAAGGTATTTTAGAAACTGGTACATTCTGTCGGCTTCACGCTGTTCAAAAACCGTGTTTACGGTAACATATACCTTTTTCCCCGTGCGGCGCAGGGAACGCAGGGCGCTTTCAAATTGAGCGTATGTAAAATTGGCGCTTCTTAACCGGGCGTTAAAATCCTTTAAGCCAAGGTAAACGGCGTCTGCGCCTTCGCCTATTGCGGCGTCAAGCGCCTCAGGCGAACCGGCGGGGGCAAGTAATTCCATGGGTTATTATATCATATTTATATAAATTACTTGTTTAATCTTACAGTTAATAGAGTAAAAATTGACTGCAAAATTATTTTTCTGTTCAAAATGGTAAAAATATACTATACTTAATCTTGTGAAGACAATTTTTATCGTAGATGACAGCGATACTAACCTCTCTATGGCTGAAGAGGCTCTGGATAAGTACTACAGGGTTATGACTATGCCTTCCGCCGAGAAAATGTTCTCTCTTTTGGAAAAAATAACCCCCGATCTTATTCTTTTGGACATTGAAATGCCCGATATTGACGGTTTTACAGCGATTAAAAAATTAAAATCCACCAAAGCGTGGGTAAAAATACCGGTTATGTTTTTAACAGGTCGTACGGACGTAAAAGTGGAAGCGCAAGGATTAGAAATGGGAGCTGTCGATTTTATTACAAAACCGTTTTGCGCTCCGGTTCTGTTAAACCGTATTAAAACACATCTTGGTATAGAAGAAATAATCCGCGATAGGACAGCTCAGTTAAACAGGCTTCAGAACGGCATTGTTTCGGTTTTGGCTAATATTGTCGAAAACAAAGAAGATGAAACAAGCGGACATATTGGACGTACATCGGCTTATATAAGAATTTTAATTGAAGGAATGAGAGAACGAGGCGTTTATAAAGAAATAATTTCAGAATGGGATACGGATAAAATGATCGCTTCGGCTCGTATGCATGATTTAGGAAAAATTTCCATTACAGATTTAATCGTAAACAAACCCGATAAACTTACGGAAGAAGAATACGCTATTATGAAAACTCACGCCGAAGAAGGCGAGCATATAATTGATAAAATTATTGCGCATACAGGAGACGGTGAATATCTGCGGAACGCAAGATTATTTGCGGGAAGTCATCATGAACGTTGGGACGGAAAAGGGTATCCGCACATGCTTAAAGGCGAAGAAATTCCGCTGCAAGGACGGATTATGGCGATTGTGGACGTATATGACGCTCTTGTTTCCGAGCGTCCGTATAAAAAAGCGTTTTCGGATGATGAAGCCGTTAAAATTATTATGGAAAATGCCGGGACGCATTATGATCCCAAAATAGCGGAAGTATTTTTTGATGTAAAGGAACTTTTTAAAGAGGTAAGGGCGAATAGTTAATGTTTTTTAAAAAGGACAGGGGATTAAGAAAACAAGCTCGTTTACTCGATACTGTGAACACAGCAGCCGCCATTCTTTTGGCGGGCAATAAAAATATTTCCTTTGAAACAATTTTAATAAAAAGTTTTGCGCTTATAGGCAACTGTCTTGATGTTGATAGAGTTCAAATTTGGTGTAATGAAATAATTAATAATGACAGGCATTTTGTTTTACGTTACGAATGGCTTAGTGAAACAGGCAAAGACCGCAGACAAGTTCCTTACGGTTTGCATTTTCCGTACAATATGAAAAAAGAATGGGAAGAGTTGTTTTTAAGCGGAGACTGTATAAACAGTCCATTATCAAAAATGTCAAAAGAAGATCAAGAATTTTTAAGCTATTATGAAATGAAGTCCATTGTCATTATTCCGATGTTTCTGGACGGTGAATTTTGGGGACTTTTCAGCATAGACGACTGCCGCCTTCAACGCAGTTTTTCATACGAAGAAATAGGCATATTAAGATCGGCGGGATTAATGATGAGTACCGCCATAAATCATAATAATCAGCTAATGAAATTACGCGAGTCTGATGAACGCACGCAGATAATGCTTGACGCAGCTCCTTTCAGCGTAATTTTTTGGGACAAGGATTTAAGACTTATTGATTGTAATCAGGAAGCGATAAAAATGTTTGATATGATAGACAAACAGGATTTTCTTGAGAACTTTTATTTTCTTTCTCCTGAATACCAACCTGACGGTCTTTTGTCAAAAGATAAAGGCATTGAGCTTGTAGGTAACGCTTTAAAAGACGGTTACAGCCGTTTTGAATGGACGCATCAAAAGATGAACGGGGAACAACTGCCTGTAGAAGTAATTTGCATTCGTGTTAAACATAAAAATGAATACACTGTTACTGAATACATAAGAGACCTTCGCGAACAAAGAGCGATGATGAATGAAATGCGCAAAGCGGAGCGGGCGGAAGAAAGCAGTAAAGCAAAGAGCGAGTTCTTGGCAAAAATGAGCCACGAAATCCGCACGCCTATGAACGCTATTTTGGGAATTACGGAAATTCAATTGCAAGATGAAGCGCTTCCAAAAAATACAAGAGAGGCGTTGGAAAGAATTTACAATTCCGCAGACCTATTGCTTGGAATAATAAACGATATACTTGATCTTTCAAAAATTGAAGCCGGAAAATTTGAATTAAATTTCGCTCATTACGATATCGCAAGCCTTATTCACGACACTGTTCAGTTGAATATGATGCGCTTTGAAAGCAAACCTATCGAGTTTAAACTGGAAATAGATGAAAACATTCCCGTTATGCTTTTAGGCGACGAGCTTCGCATTAAACAAATTTTAAACAATATACTTTCTAACGCCTTTAAATATACGCATGAAGGAACGATAAGTCTTATTATTTCCTGCGATAATAAAGATGATGAAACTGTAATGATTATTTTCCGTATCAGCGATACAGGGCAGGGCATGACCGCCGAACAAGTACAAAAATTGGGCAGTGAATATTCACGGTTTAATATGGAAGCAAACAGAAAAACCGAAGGAACGGGGCTTGGCATGAATATTACCCGTAATTTATTACGGATGATGAACGGCACTATTGATATTCAAAGCACGCCTAATGTCGGTTCCGTTTTTACCGTCTGCCTGCCGCAAAAATGTTTGGATCGAGACCCAATCGGCAGAGTGATGGCGGAAAATTTGATGCAGCTTAATTTTATTAATGAACAGAGAATAAGAAACTTGCAGATAAACCGCGAATATATGCCTTATGGCAGAGTTTTAATAGTTGACGATGTTGAAACAAATCTTTATGTCGCAAGAGGATTAATGGCGTCTTACGATCTTTCTATTGAAACCGCAATGAGCGGTTTTGAAGCTATTGAAAAAATAAAGAATAAGTCCGATTACGATATTATATTTATGGATCACATGATGCCAAAAATGGACGGTATTGAAGCGACAAAAATAATCCGTGAGATGGGATACACAAAACCGATTGTAGCGTTAACCGCAAACGCCCTTACAGGACAGGCGGAAATGTTTTTAAAGAACGGTTTTGATGAATTTATATCTAAGCCGATTGATATCCGCCAGTTGAATTTGGTGCTGAATAAATTAATACGAGACAGATACCCTCCCGAAGTTGTTGAATCGGCGCGCAAGCAAAAAGAATTGATTACCGGAAAATCAAAACCGAATGAAATAGATTCGCAATTGGCGGAATACTTTATTAGAGACGCAAAGAAGGCGTCTGAAACACTGGAATCAATTTATATAAATAAATGTCACAGATCGGATGATCTTTCCCTGTTTATAATCAACGTCCACGCCATGAAAAGCGCTCTTGCCAACGTAGGGGAAAAAACGCTGTCGCAGGAAGCGTTAAAATTGGAACAGGCGGGACGAGACAACGATATAAAAGTGCTTTTAGACAGACTTCCGTTCTTTCTTGAATCGCTGTATAAAGTTATAAAAAAGTTTGAAGAAAAAGAATCGTCGGTAAAAAAAGAAGGTTTCGGCGATTATTCGCAATTAAATGAAAAATTAAACGAAATACGCCAAGCATGCGAAGAATTAAATAAAAAAACCGCCAAAGACTTGCTTTCTGAATTAAAAGCGAAAGAATGGTCTAACCCTGTTGAAGAACAGCTCGGCGTTTTATCGGGATACTTGCTGCACAGTGAATTTGAAGAAGTCATAAAAAGTATCGATGATTATCTTAGCCGGAAATAGGGAAATTACATCAATTTAGCTCATTTTTTTCCCAATAGCCTATTTCTATAAAATATTCAGATTGAGAACATACATCTAATGGGATTATGTTTTTACCTATTTCTTTTATAAATACTTTATTTAATACAATTTTTTGATCTATTTTTTTTAATGTTACAAATAATAATTCAGAACAATATAATTTATTATTATCTTCCATGTCAAATTGCCAGTCAAAGGGAAATCCAATATATTCTAAAGCCGTATCAGAAACAACTTCTCCATCAATATTCCTCAATCTATAAATTCCTATTTTTTGGGCATGCTTTAGAAAATCATTTAAAGATACTTCTTTTACAAAATCTTTTCCTTCATCAGTCAAACCTTCCGCATTTATTACGGAAACAGTATTATTCCTTTTTCTGATTATTCCAAGATGTGAAAATCTTTTATCGTTAGGCGATAATTCTTTAAAATACATTGACCAAACTCTGTCGCCTAAACGGCAAATAATATCACCGTCATTTATAAAAGGAAATATTTTATCTTCTTGAATATATTGAACATTTTGAGAAATATTATGCCGGCGTTTTTGCTGAATAATAATTACAATAATTGCAATACATAATACCGCAAAAATGCCAACGAGTATTTTTCTCATTTTTTTAGTTATTTGTAGTTAAAGTCCATATCCATATCAACTTTCCATTTTCCGTCAACTTTTACAAGTTCAAATTCTTCTTCTTCTCCGTCGGCAAAAAGAACGGTTACAACAGCTTCATCACCGTCAATTTCTTCCGTAACTTTCTTTATCTTCCTGTCTGACATACTCGCCGCATACCCTTGAGCTTTTGAGCCAAACATTGACACTAACTTTACTGTCTCCGGCGTTGCCACTTTTGCTAATGCCTTCATATCATTTTTTGCAATAGCTTTCCCGAAATTCCGCACTGCAACTTTAGGCGAATTTGTTAAAAAACAACCATTCAATAAAACGGCAAAAACCAAAGCACCGATAAAAATCCTCTTTTTCATAAAAACCTCCTGATTAATTTAAATCCATTATATACTTTTAATTAATAATATACAAGTATTTAACGCCCTTTCTTATATCCTACACCTCTTCCATCATCATTAGTAAGGATAAGATTTGATTTATATATTATGTAATAATAAGCATAAGCCCCCCAAATTCCTAAATCAAGTCTAATGCGGCTATTTTCTACTTTCCATTTAAGTCCCATTCCATCAACTATGCCTGTTCCGTCATTTGATAACTCCAAATTTTTCTCTGGAAAATTGCTTGGAACACGTTGACCTCTTTCCGGAACCCATCTGCCTACAGGTGATTGTGATTCACTGATTTTAGTCCCAGTCATTGTTTCGCCATCTACAGTTATAGTAAGAGCATTTCCTTTTATAGAAAATTTATATTCATCATCACCATCGACTATTAGCGTATTACCTCTTATTGTATAAGGGCTTTCATCATCGAATTCTCCATCATCATCGAAAATTATTAATTTTCCTTTTTCAAATTTCCATATTCCTTCTTCGTCCTTTGTAAAATCCCATATTCCTTCAATTCCACTATTACTTTGGGCTTCACAAGAGACCGTCATTCCAAATAACAGTACCATTACTAGTGTTATCAACCATAATTTTTTATTTACCATTGTTTTCTCCTTATTTTGATAACAGATAACAAAGGTTTTTTCTTTGCTATCTGTTATTTTTCCCTTCTTCCTATTTTGTAAATGTCCACGTATTACTTCCGATTGCCCTTGTAAACGTTCCTTTAAAACTGCCATCTCTCGCTGTAGTTTCTCTCCCTGTAGTTCTACTGGTAAGTTTCATCGCAGGATTAGCTTTATCCCACACTTCAAAAAAATTGCCATCGAAAATTTTGTTGGTTTCAAAAATGGGCTGACTGGTAAGCGTTACACTGGTAAGTTTGGTACAGTTGATAAAAGCGCTGTCACCGATGGTTACCTCAGCCATTGTTCTAAGATTTATTCCGCCGTGTAAAGTTACGCTGGAAAGATTACTGCCGTAAAAGGCATAAGGCGCAATGTATTCAACTCTATCCATAACTGTGTAAGCACCTGTTTTTCCTTGTGGAAATATAGCTAAACCTGTAAAATCTTTGGTAAACAGTACGCCTTGATCTGATGAACTAAATGTTTTATTACTATCACTAACCTTTATTGCGGTAAGGTTTTCGCAGCCCCAAAAAGCATTATAATTTATTGTTGCAACATTTTCCGGTATGAATATGCTTGTAAGACCGGTATTGGCAAAAGCGCTATCCCCTATCTCATTAACGTTAAATGGCAGACCTACACCGACAAGTCTCTTGCAGTCCTTAAAAGCATTATCAGGAATTTTAAATAAGTACGCTGTACGTCCATCCTTAGTATAGGTCGGGTTAAGGGTAAGGATTACATATTTATTCGCCGCCCTTATAATGTCACCAACACTCTTGATCGTCTGGTCATCAACAGCTATGGAAACCCTTATTGGTTTATCGGCGGTGTTGGCAGGCAGACCGTTAAGATACGATTTTAAAAGATCCGGATTACCGGGCAGAGTTATGCCGGTAATATAAATACTATCTTTAAAAGTATCAGGCGGAATAGTTGTTAAAGTGCTGTCTGAAAGATCAAGATTTACATATTTGCCGGCTGAATTTACAGCGTCAACGGTATCCTTCAGCGTAGAATCATCAGCGGTTACGGTAACCTTTAGCGGTGCATCGGCGTTGTTGGCAGGCTGTCCGTCAAGATACCCCTTTAACGCTTCGGCGTTTTCAAATTTCTTTGCAGGCGGCGTTGAAGCAGCGCTTGCCAGCCCTAACACAATAAACGCCGCAAGAGTCCCTGCCGCAATAGTATGCGTCAGCCATTTTTTGTTCATTTTCTTTTCCATTTTAATCTCCTTTGTATAAAAATTTTATATAACAAACCTTCAAGCAAGGCGGTCATACACATAAAAAATAAATCCAGCCAATCAAATGTTCCGGGAATATTGTCTGACAATTGGCTTATTTCAAAAACAATTCCTATTAAAAGAAAACATATTATGTATACATTCTGTTCTTTGTATCTGTTAAACCATATAAATCTTAAAAATAATATTCCCGATAAAAACCATAATGCGTCGGGTAAATTGAAAAAAAGCATTGATGTAAAAACAGATTGTTTTATCGGTATATATACATCTTTGAAAAACAGTAATTTTGGCATCCATTCAAAGAGCAGCATATTTGTATTTCTAAAAAAAAGGTATATTCCAATACCTGCAGTAAGAGAAACAAATGAGGCTAATCCATAAAACCGTCTATTAATTTCATTCATTTTATCTGTTTACCTGCGTTATAAAACAATATTAAGAAAATTGTAAAAAAAGAAGAAATATAGGTTATTAGACTGTTAGCGTGGTTATTTAGAGAGCGAAAAACACGGGGGGGGGG
>Ga0268262_10005185_pt1 | contig 13028 bp, 12 predicted proteins | sample TergutNc150P3_FD_190354 | JGI IMG/M metagenome (GOLD analysis project Ga0268262, IMG submission 190354) | Nasutitermes corniger P3 segment gut microbial community from laboratory colony in Florida, USA - Nc150 P3 (SPAdes) (version 2) | ecosystem: Host-associated > Arthropoda: Insects >... | reverse complement strand
TACTGACCATTTTGTACTCACCATTAAAACGGATTACGAAATACTTTGCGACGTTCGTGTCATTTTCAATCTTCAAATCCCCGCCTTCCTCTTTACACGCGGTAAATCCCAAGAAGATGATTGCCAAAACAACAGCAACCCCCCCCCCCCAAAGCATTTTTCTCATAACTACTCCTTTGCGGCGTTAAGCCGCCGCGGGCTTATATAAAAAATCAAAAAACAGTATGAGCGCATATCCCGATCTTTTCCGGCTATATTTCAAAGTTGGATTGATCGGCAATCTGTCCGGTTTCTACATTCAGTATTCTGAGATTAAGCCGACGGCTGCTGCTTACGCCGCTTATCCAGAAGAGTACGATGTATTTAGCGCCAAGCTGCTTGCCTATTGAAACGATGGTATTATCGCTCACATCTCCCGACAACTGAAATTTTTGTTCGGCGGCAATCAAAGACTGATTCTGACGATCAACTACTTTAAGCCTATTCGCCTGAACAACGGCTGTGGTTATCTGATCCATAACGTCATTAAGCATATTGAGTTCTGAGGATTGCTGTTTCATAATCATTATGATCGTACCGGGCGGCAGTTTTGCGTTGAGCGTATCAACCGTACTTTTAACCGCCTTGTCAGTTGCTCCGCTTCTTTCGCTGTCAAGCTGGGCCATTTGGGCGCTGGCGGCGATATCGCTTGCGATAGCCTCCCTGATGATTCCGGCATTTGTCCTGGCCGCAACACTTCCGTATTTTTCGGCAATTTCTTCATATTGCTTTATGGCCTCATCATAATTGCCGCTCTTGACCAGAGTCGCGGCCTGCTTCAGCAGCGCTTTCGCCGTTTTGTCTTTTACAACTTTTTCTTCCATCAATGTTTTGTTCGAGCTGACAACGGTAGGAACGATATCCCGCTCTAAGCTCTTCAGTTGAGAATTAACGATGCTCCTTGCGAGTGACAGCGAATCGGTAAGCTCGGAACCCCATCTGGAGTCCGAGGAACTGCTGGTTGAACCTTGTTTGTTAACTACCCCAAGCTCCATACCGGTCCTTGAATTTTTGACGCCGTACACGAATGACACGGAGACTTTACGTGTAGACACGACATAATTAACGGTATTCCCGCTTTTATCGGTAGTTGAGCGCTGTTCCTGCGAATCCTGCGACAAGATGCTCCTTAACTCACCGAAAAACACGCCGTCCGCGTTTGGATCGTTAGCGGCTACCATAGTGAACTTTCCGGTGGCCGTAACTTTCTGCTTGGTTTGATCGGTCAAATACTGTGTAAGCTGTGTGGCAAGCGCGCCGCCAACCCCGCTTTTATTCTCGAAATCCTTGATACCCAGCTTCTTTACGGTGTCCATTCCCTGTATTGTAGGCATCCTCACCGACTTGATAGGTACGGTTGTGGCGCACCCTGTCAGGCTTAACCCCCAGATGAGCGTAATTGCCGCCCCAATGGTGATAATCCCGAAAGATTTTATTTTGGTTCTCATAGAACCCTCCTTTTTATGTACCCAACCTCCCGGCTGGTCAAATTTCCTCCCCTCCTGGGCAGGCAAAAACACCGGAATTCCGGTGTTTTTGATCTGTACATAGTCTATTGTTTAACGAACTAATTGTCAATAATTAATGGGAAAAAGCGTAATATTCTGCTATTGTCCGGCAAATTGCCGGATGGGGCGGACGTAAAAGTTATTGTTTTTACCGCGCTCATTCATTTTGCCGTCCCTGAAATTTTGGCAGTATGAATTGTAATAACCGTCTTCGGTAGAAGACCAATACCATTCATTCTTGAAGTCAACCAAATTTTTTCGCTTAAGGTTACCGAATATGAGGTCCAATTCACCCTGGCTGGGCAAAAACCAGTCTTCAAACCCGTTGAATGAGAAATCGTTGGCTTTCTGCGCCGCGGAATTCCAGTTTCCGGTAGTTTGCCTGAACTTTTCAACGATAAATTGGGTATTTCTCTTGCCGTAACCGACCTCTTTTCGTGTTTTGTACGTATCATCATTTACATAGAAAGAGTTATCACTCCAGGTTGCCTGAAATTCCGCCTCAACCGGCGCGGCTTCCAGATACCGCCAGCCTTCGGTATTGTTGCCCTTATCGTAGAAAATCACCCCGCCGGCAGGGCCGGTATCGCCGATTTTGTAGGCAGTAGCCGTTGCCGCCGCCGCGGGTTTGGGCGCGGGAGCCGCCGGCGCCGGAGCCGGAGCCGCCGCCGCGGGCGCCGGGGCAGGGGCTGCCGCTACAGTTTCTTTTATACCCATCAACTGACGAACCTGCTGGTCGTCTTTAACGTTAAATGACGATGATTTTTGAAGGGCTTTTGTGTTGACATCCAGCGCTCTGACCGTGTAACGATAACCATTGCCATTTTTTGCAAAAGAACCGGTTACCACAACTGCCGCGCCAAGCTTCTTACCCAGCTCCAGAGCGGGCGTATCGTTTATGTCACTGGACAGCCGCAAATTCATCTCAGCGCGGACCCGGTCTACATCTTTGCCGGTAACCAGCGTTACTTTTCGGCCGCTGTCAATAACGGTAGTCATTTTGTCAACGACATAGGCGGAAAGTTCATTTGAACCGGAACCGCAATTTAACAGCGCTACTTTAACTCCTGTAAACAGAGCGTCGTTAACCGTTTTGCCTGCCTGTTGTATGGCAGTGTCAAGGTTAACTTCCGATTGCCCAAATACCGCAAAGACGCATATTATCCCCATAAGCGCCATCATTACCGTTTTTTTCATATCAATCTCCTTTCCGTTATCTCAAAGGCATACGCTTTTGTTTGACAATATACCGTACATATGGAACTTTTTCAAGTTTTTGGGAGGATTTTTTCTTTCTATGATGCCTGACGCCGGAACAGCCTCCATCCCTTTTCCGTTCACCGATCTATCAGGCAACAAAAAACGCCCGGCCTTTGTAGCAGCCGATCTGAGCGGAGACGATATTATTGTTTGCCAAATAACCAGTAAATCCAAATCCGATTCTTATATTATGCAATTTTGAGGGATAACCATAAAACAGGAGCCTCTGCGGGAATATTTATCCGCTAATATCAAAACCAGAAGAGAAATCCTGAATATAAGCCAGGAAAAGCTGGCGGAACAGGCGAATGTGTCTGTTCAGATGATCAAACGGATAGAGGGAAGGCGGACCTGGGTAAGCGACAAATTGCTGACAAACCTGGCCAGTGTGCTGGGGGTCTCGACTTTTCAGTTGTTGGTTCCCCCCGGCGTGGCGCTTTCGTCAGATGATTCCGCCTTGATTTCCAGCCAACTCCAAAACCTGAGACAAAACATTTATGACGATATAGACCGCCGTTTTAACCGCCTTATCACGAAAAAAAACTGAGGCTTTTTGAGAAGATTTTTTTCCCCAAAACTAAAACGTTTTGCGCTTTTCTACTGATCCGGCAAGCTACTTGAAATTATCAAAAAAAAAGGTATATTATTAAGTATTATGCGGCGATTTTTATTTTTATTGATGATGTTGTGCGCGAATGTTCTGATTTTTTCCCAGAGCGGGGGAAATACGCGTTATGTGGCGGTACAAAATGCGGTTTTGAAAGATTCTACCGGGTTTTTTGCCAAAGAGGTGGGGAATCTCCCGCTGGGAACGGCGGTAACGCTGATCCGTGATGACGGTAAATGGGCCGAGGTTCGGGCGGGAAATCTTGCCGGATGGGTGACGTCGGCGAGTTTGAGCGCGCGGCGGGTGGTCGCGTCAAATTCCCAGGTTACCGCCAATGAGGTTGCTCTGGCCGGGAAGGGGTTTTCTCCCAATACGGAAATGGAATACAGGAAAAACGGGCTGGATTATTCCATGGTTGACTCTATGGAAAAAATAGTTGTGCCCGCGGCTGATCTGCTGCGTTTTATCGATGAAGGTCACCTGGCCAAGGGAGAATAATTTGAAAAAAACCGGGATGCAAAAATTAGCGATACTTTTCTGCGCGGCCGCGTGTTTGTTTGTTCAGGCGGTTCATCTTGAGGGGCAATCCCGAACCGGAGCCGGAAGTAAAAGTTTTGACGATGCTTTTTCCGATATGGATAAAGCTTTTAACAGCGTGGACGCGGAATTTACTCAGGAAGACGCGTATTATCTGGGACGCGCGGTTGCGGCGAATATTCTGGCCGCGTATAAACCCTATACCCAGAATCCCGCGTTGACTCAATATGTAAACCGTATTTGCCAGACGCTGGTGATCAACAGCCCTCAGGCCGTGTCGTTTAACGGCTATCATGTCATTATTCTTGACAGTCCTGAATATAACGCGTTTGCCACTCCCGGCGGCCACATATTCATAACCAGAAAACTGGTAGAAGCGGCCGCTTCCGAAGATATGCTGGCGGCGATAATAGCCCATGAGCTTGCCCATATACTATTGAAGCACGGTATCGCCATTATTGGTGATATGAAACTGAACGATGAAATGACCGCGGCGGCAAACCGCGCGGCGGATTTTGCCGGTAAGGATAATGCCGCGGCCAAGCGGCTTATGGTTTTTCGTGATTCGATAACAAAGACAATGGATACCATGTTGAAAAACGGTTATTCCCAGTCCCAGGAATTTGAGGCGGACCGGGAGGCTATGACGATTCTTCAGAGGTCGGGTTATGATCCCACGGCGCTTCAGGATATGCTCAAGGTATTACAGCAGGTGCAGAAATCCCAGAAAGGCGGGTTTAATACAACCCATCCCAGTCCTGCCGACCGTATTGCAAACATAGAAAATGCGCGCTACCGGACTCAGGATACCCGCAAATACCGCGTGCCCCGGTTTAAGAATAAGTGAGTTACTCAATATACGTTACTTTAGACTCATCAAAGAAACCCCGTGGGACGGGAGTTTCATCGGGGATTCCCAGCGCGATAACATTGAACGGTATTTTCGGTTCCGGTACGCGCAGCAGCGCGCGGATTTCGGCTATTCGATCTGTTTTGGGATAAACGCCGCACCAGCAGGAGCCAAGTCCCATAGAGGCGGCTTCCAGCAGAATGTTCTGCGTTGCCGCGGCGCAGTCCTGGGGGAAGTAGCCTTCGGGTTTGCCTTCCTGGGGGATCGCTGTCACCACAATGGCGGCTGTTGCCGTCGCGCACATGGCGGCAAACGGATGAATCCGCGCAATCTCATCAAGTATTTCCCGTTTGGTGATGGCGATGAATTCCCAGGGACGCGAGTTACACGCCGAGGGAGCGAACATTGCCGCTTCCAACAACAGCTTAAGCTGCTCCTTCGTAACTGATTTGTCACCCCGGTATTTTCTGATACTATGGCGTTTTTCAATTAATTCATTCATTCGGTTTATATCCTTTACAGCTTGTTCCTGGCCTGTGTAATAATTTTTTTGATCTCGCTGTTCTGCCCAATCCACATCCTCTGATTGGTTTCAATATTGGTCATCTCGGCGGTAACAAAATACGTCCTGGCGGTTTGATTTCCCGCCTTGTCAACTATTAGTTTTACCGATCCGGTAAGCATGAAATCCGCTCCGGTTTCATTGGCCAACGCTTTGGCGGTGGATTCGCTGGCGTTGGATTGCTGATCCTGCCGTTCGGCGCGAATATCATCCCGTGTGCCGCCCCCGGCGGCAAAATCCAGTTTACCGCTGTTGAAAATGGTCTGTTCCATAATGGACGAAATAATGCTTGTGTCGATGTGCTCGCTGGAATCGTTTTTGAATCTGCCGACAATTACCATCGGCGTTTTGCGTTTTGCTTTTATCGCCTGATCAACTCTTGGTGAGTTAAGGCAATCATCAATCAATGATTTGCAAACGATTCTTACGTCAGTGTCATTCCAGTAACCGCTTAAATCGGTTTGCGTGCCCGCGTCTACCCTCTGAACCTTTGGCGCTGAAGAACAGGAAACGAATAACACAAAAATCGCCCCAATAATACCCAGGATTTTTTTCATTATTAATCTCCCTATAAATCGATGATATATACAAATAACGGCTTTTTCAAGCCTCATTTCAGATTTATGGTCTCTACCAGATTAAGCGTATTGGCCCTGACGCGGACATCCCGGTATTCTTCTTTGGCAATGACGCTCCCTTTGGAATAATAACGTACCGTCAGGGCGTAGGTTCCCGGAGCAAGGTTGATGCCGCCAATATATGCCTTGTCGGGGAAATAGCGCGACATGCGGATATCCGCGCTCTCGGTCGCGTCCGCCGTCTTCTTGCCGGCTATGGCGGATAACAGCGCCGCAAGGTCTCCGCCCTGCTCTCCGACTTTTGTCGCCGCAATATCAACAGCGGCGTATTTCAGCATGACACGGATAAAGGTTTTGAAAAACAAATTGCCAAAACGGGCGTTATAGGTTTCTTTAATCACCGCTCCCATATCCTCAAGCAATTCAAGGTTAAACGAGCCTCCTCCCTCAACGACAACTTCAATCCGGTCTATGCGGCTGGGCCGTTCGACAAATTGGGGGAGTTTAAATTCGGATACCCACAGCGGCGGATTTCTGAAAAACGGAAAAAACGATTTATATGTTCCTTCTTCTTTTACCGGGGACAATCCGGTGAAACTGATAATATTGAGCCGCGCTTTTCCTTTCGGAACGGTTTGTATATTTTCCGCGGATTTGGGGAAAGGATGGTAATATATATTGGAATTGGCGGCAAAAGCCGCGCGAAGCTGTTCAAATTCTATGCGGGCGTCATCTGATTTTCCCTCGCTCAAATAGAAAAGAGCGCTTAAATACCGGGCAAGCGCCGAGTTGGAAAATTTGACCGAATTGCCCTGGGGTAACTGCGGATTGACTGAAAGGCCGATTTTTCCGAGCTGCCTCAGCATATGCTCCCCGGCATTGGGACCGGTTCCTTCATATTTCCGGTTCAGCATATTCAGTTTTCCGCTGGATTCGGTTAATCGGCGAATCTCAACGAGGGCCCCTTCAATATCGCCTGCCCGGTAATAATTCAGCGCGTTAAACACATTGAGGTAAATATCTTCAAAGTCTTCGCCGGGATATTCTTTGATATTGTCATTGGCTATATACGAGACCACATCGGCGGTGATGCTTTTGGTATAGGCTTCCGCTATCAGGCGTTCAGCTTCCTGTAAATCTTTGGAGGAATCGCTGTTTTTTCCCGCGTAGTGTTCAAGGAGTCCCTTGTCCAAAAAAAGCGCAATGGCGTTTTTTTCGGGGTATATGGGTTTTCTGCTTTCCTGCCCTTTTTTTATCGTGTCAATTCCCGCTTCAAATTCATTTTGGTACACAGCATGATCGATATTTTTATAAACGGCCGATTTGGCCGCGCAGGAAAAAAACAAAAATCCCATACAAGCCAGCGGAATTAAATATATATGCGTGTTGTTTTTATTTGGCGTCACAAAATATCCCATGTTATAAAGTATTAGTAATTTTTTATTATTTATATTATTTTGTCAATGGAACGATTCCCGTACGGGAATTTTCACTGTCGTACGCACTTCTCAATTGAGCTTTCAAGTATATCCATGCCCAATTTAAGCTGCGCGTCGGTCATCACAAGCGGCGGCAGGAATCGTATTGCGTTACTGTGTATGCCTGTGTTGATAAAAATGGCGCCCTTTTGCAGCGACTCGTTAATTACGCGGCTTGTAAGTTCCTTGTCGGGGCTTTTATCGGCTTTCACAAACTCCATGCCAATCATTGCGCCCATACCGCGCACGTCGCCGATTTGTTCGTATTTCTTTTGCATTGCGCGGCAGCGTTGAGTAATGTATTCCCCGATACGGACCGCCTCGGCGCACAGGTTGTATTTGCTTATATTGTCGATTACCGCAAGCGCGGCGGCGCAGGCCACGGGATTCCCGCTGAATGTGCCGCCTATACCGCCTACATGTACGGAGTCCATAACCTTTGTTTTGCCGATTACCGCGCCCAGCGGCAGGCCCGCGGCCAGAGATTTTGAACTGGTAATTATATCCGGTTCTATGCCGAATTGCTCCGTGGCGAAAAAGGTGCCCGTGCGCGCAACGCCGGACTGTATTTCGTCCATAATAAGCGCGATTCCGTGCCGCGCGGTAATTTCGCGCATACGCTTTACGTACAGAGGCGGCATCGGCACGAAGCCGCCCTCGCCCTGCACGGGTTCAAGTATTACACACGCGATCATATCCGGCGACAGCGAAGTGTTCAGCATATTTTCAAACGCGTCGGCGCATGAGACGGCAAACGCGTCGGCGCTTACGCCGTCGGGCCTGCGGTACAGGTTGGGGCATGGTATTTTGTATGTTTCCGGCGCGAACGGGCCGAATCCGTCTTTGTATGGTTTGACTTTCGTTGTAAGCGACATCGTGAGCAGGGTGCGCCCGTGGAAAGAGCCGTCTACGGCCGCGACACCGGTACGCCCCGTGTATTTCTTCGCTATTTTTACGGCGTTCTCCACCGCTTCCGCGCCGCTGTTAACGAACATCACTTTGGCTTCGCTCAAAGGGGCAAGTTCGCATAGTTTTTTGGCAAGTTGAGTGTATACGTCGTACCACAGCACGTTTATTGACATATGTATGAAGCGATCTGTCTGCGTACCTATCGCGTCAACGATTTCCCGCGGGCGGTGGCCTATGTTGATTACGCCTATGCCGGCGGCGAAATCCACGAATACATTGCCGTCTACGTCGCGCACCAGCGCGCCTTCGGCGTAATCGGCGAATATTCGCGTGGAGTTGGATATGCCGTTAGCCACATATTTTTCACGCTCCGCCCAACGCTCGCGCGACACAGGCCCCGGAACGGCGGTTTTTATTATGGGTTCCATTTTACAGGTTAAACTCCTTTTTTATGTCGGCGAGCGCCTCGTCCATGCGTACCAGCACGGTTTCAAGCTCAGACCGCAATATTGTCAGCGGCGGCTCAATGCGGATTGTCGCGGAGTTATTCAGCGTTCCCGCGGTCATAACGCGCCGCGCAAACATTGCTTTGGCAAACGCGTAACCTATTTCCGCTTCCGGAAACTCCACGGCCAGCAGAAGCCCTATGCCGCGTACGTCTTTCAGGACAGTCTGATATTTTGCTTTCAGTTTGAAAAGTTCTTCCAGCATAAACTCGCCTTTTTGTTTTACCTGCGCGGGAATGTCATGCGTAATCATATAATTGAGCGCGGCTAAAGCGGCTGAACACGCAAGCGGATTGCCGCCGAATGTCGGACTGCCAAGCAGCCACGGATTTTCTATCAAATCATCCACCCATAGGTGCGGACGCGCGATTATGCCCGTTATGGGCATAATACCGCCGCCGAAGGCTTTGCCGTACGTCATAATATCAGGCACCACATTCTCCGCCTCACAGCGAAAATACGAACCGGTGCGTCCCATTCCTGTTTGGATTTCGTCAAGTATCAGCAATATGCCGTATTTGTCGCATAACGCGCGCACATCCTGTAAATAACCCGGCGGCGGCACAATAACGCCCGCCTCGCCCTGCACGGGTTCAAGTATAACGGCGGCTACGCTTTCGCCGACTTTTGTCAGTTTCTTTACCGTCTTGCGCAAATCTTCAATGTCGCCGTAGATAACGTGCGAAACCTGCTGAATAAGCGGCAGATACGGCACGCGGTAGGTTGATTTGCCTCCGACCGAGACCGCGCCCATACTCTTGCCGTGAAACCCGCCGACAGAACTGATTATATGGCGCTTGCCCGTCGCGATGCGCGATAATTTCAGCGCCATTTCCACGGCTTCCGCGCCGCCGTTGGTGAAAAAGCAGCATTGTAAATCGCCCGGCGTAATATCCGCCATCGCCTTCGCCAGATAACCGCGCAAGGGGTCAAGCAGTTCCTGACTGTGCAGCGCCTGACGGTGCAGCTGCTTTTCAACATATCGTACAATTTCGGGGTTACGGTGGCCGAAATTGTAAACGCCGAAGCCGCCCAAACAGTCGATAAATTCTTCGCCGTATACGTCGGAAAGATTACTGCCGCTGTCCGTCCATTCCACAAACGTCTCTTCCGTCGAGACCGATTTGCGGTACCTGAGCCAACCCGGATTGATGTAAGCATTGTAATTCTCTACGCTGTCGCTGACTAATTTATCACGTTCAGAATCTGTAAGCGTATCTTTGTCCATTACAGACAAAATAAAACTCAGCGTCTGTTTCGCGTTTTCTATATTCATATGATCCTCTGGTTTATTTAAACCAACCCACTTTACCCGGAGATAAATTAATGTTGATTTGTTTGACTTCCGTATATTCTTCCAAACCGTACGGGCCCAATTCGCGCCCTATACCGCTTTGCTTATATCCGCCCCACGGGGCCTGTGTGAATGTCGGGTGATACGCGTTTACCCACGTTATGCCCGCCCGAAACGCTTTTACAACGCGCATCGCGCGCGATATGTCGTTGGTGAAAACGCCCGCGGCGAGTCCGAAGTCGCAGTCATTGGCAAGGGATATGGCTTCTTCTTCCGCGCTGAATTTCTGCACCGCGAGCACCGGGCCGAACACTTCCTCGCGCACGATTGTCATTTTGGGCGTACAGTCGGCAAAAACAGTAGGCTCGACAAAATATCCGTTATCATAAAGCGGGCCCGTGAGCCGCTTGCCGCCGCAAATAAGCCGCGCCCCCTCCGATTTCGCTTTTTCTATGTAACCGAGTACGGTGTGCATATGCGCTTCGCTGACAAGCGGCCCCATTTCCGCGCCGTCTGCCGTTCCGGGCGCGACTTTGATTTTGTTTGCGCGATCCGCCAGCCGCGCTAAAAATTTATCGTAAATCGTGTCCTGCAGCAGCAGGCGGCTGCCGGCGGAGCATACCTCGCCCTGGTTGCAAAATATGGCGAATAACGCCCAATCCACTCCGATGTCAATGTCTACATCATCGAAAATGACGCAGGGCGATTTGCCGCCCAATTCCAAACCGACGCCTTTAAGCGTATCCGCGGCGGTTCGCATAATCGACTTTCCCGTGTCCGTGCCGCCGGTGAATACCACCTTGCCTATTCCGGGATGCCTCACAATCGCGTCGCCCACGTCTGTGCCGCCGCCCATAACCAAATTGGCGGCGCCTTTCGGCAAACTCACGGACTCAAACAACTCAAACAGGCGCACTGAGCTCAGCGGCGTGAGGCTTGACGGCTTAAAAACCGCCGTATTTCCCGCCGCGAGGCACGGCGCTATTTTCCACGCGGCCATCATCAGCGGATAGTTCCACGGCGCGATAAGTCCGCATACGCCAATGGGTTCCCTGACCGTCATCGCCTGCGTATTGGGATCGGGTACGGCGTATGTAAAACCCTGCGGCTTATCAATAAGCCCCGCGTAGTAGCGAAAACAGGCCGCGCTGTCGTACGCGTCGGCAAGGCTGTCCCGCAGCGGTTTGCCGTTATCCGCGGTATCTATCGCGGCAAACTCGTCCGCGTTTGTTTCAATTACTTCGGCGATTTTAAACAGATACGCGGCGCGCTGGGTAACGGGCAGCGCCGCCCATTCGGGAAACGCCGCCGCCGCCGCGGCGACCGCCGCGTCCACATGTTCCGCGCCGCCCTCGCATACGCGTCCCGCGGTGCTTTTATCGGCGGGATTAATACTGTCGCGAATTTTATCAGTCGCGACCCATTTGCCGCCAATATATAATTTTCCGGTTGTCATTTTGGCATCCTCCTTTTGACAACTATGGTGGAGAAAAATTCATAATTTATATTGAAAATTGATTGTATGTGTCGAACCAAAGATTCGCGGGTACATACCCGGAAATTTGAATAATATACCTCATCCCTTCAGGGCGGGCTTGTTAATTTGGTTTTCTGTGTATAAGCGCAATTATACAACATATAAAGTATTTTATCATACTTTGTATTTTGTTGCAAGTTATTTGTGTGTTATCTATTCTATTACTAATCCGTAATAACTTTTTTTCCCTGCCATTTGCCGCCGGCCCAGCGCGAGCAATAGAATGTGCCCCGTACCACAAAATCGATGCCCATAGCGAGCCAGACGCCCAAAGGACCTATGCCCAGAACAAAAGTGAGCAGATACGCGGCGATGACCCGGACGGTCCACATGGAAATCGTGGCGGCGATCATGACAAAGCGGGCGTCGCCGGCGGCCCGCAGGGCGTTGGGGAGGGCAAAGCTGACCGGCCAGCCCAGCGCCATGGAGACGCAGTGAACCTTCAAAAAAGTCTTTGCCATATTATGAGCTTCGGGGCTGAGCTTAAACAGACTGACCAGCGGTTCCACGAAGATAAAAACAAAAACGCTTATGATAAACATGGTAATATAGGCAAGCTTCATGATCTTGAAGGTCTGTTTTTTCGCCTGAACAGTATCTTTCGCGCCGACGCATTGCCCGACTATGGTAAGCAGCGCCATGCCATAGGCGTTACCTGTCATAAATGAAAATGAATTGATAACGCTGGTAACGGCATTGCCGGCAATGGCGGCGGTGCCAAAGGAAGTAAAAATCCGCTGGGTAAGGAGCCGCCCAATCTGAAACATGGAAGCTTCCAACCCGGTGGGAATCCCCACATTGAGAATATTCCTGATCATGGAACGGACAATCCGGAAATCAAACAAGCCCGCAAGGGAGATGGGACTGCCTATGCTGCGGTTAAGCATACGGGTGGTAATGAGCGCCGCGATCATTCTGCACGTCAGTGTAGACAGGGCCGCCCCCACTACCCCCAGCTTTAACCCAAAAATTAAAAAACAGTTGCCGGCGATATTCAAAATGTTTACCAGACAGGCTATTTGCATGGTAACCTTGCTGTTCCCCACGGAGCGGAACAGGGCGGCGTTGGCGTTGTACATCGCCAAAAAGGGATAGGACAGCGCGGTGATGAAAAAATAAATGGCGGCGGCAGCCATTACATTATCTTCTATTTTGCCGTAAAACAGGCGGATTATCGGGCGGCAGAACAGCAGGGCTGTCGCCGTCATAAGCAGGGAAATCAAGGTAACGCTGTAGATTAACTGCTTTGCGGCAAGGCTGGAACTTTTATAATCCCGCCTGCCTATGTACTGGCTTACCACTACCGCCCCGCCGGTGGACATGGCGGTAAAGGCGATAATCAAAAGGTTATTGATATTGTCGA
>Ga0268262_10005184_pt1 | contig 13032 bp, 12 predicted proteins | sample TergutNc150P3_FD_190354 | JGI IMG/M metagenome (GOLD analysis project Ga0268262, IMG submission 190354) | Nasutitermes corniger P3 segment gut microbial community from laboratory colony in Florida, USA - Nc150 P3 (SPAdes) (version 2) | ecosystem: Host-associated > Arthropoda: Insects >... | reverse complement strand
TGATTACGGATTTTCCGCCCTGCCGGGTGGCTTTGGCGGTGAGATACCCCTAGAATTCGTCCAAGTTGGTAACTACGGCGGTTGGTGGGATTCCTATAACAGTGGAAATACTGCTTACGCTTGGCATATGTATCACAGCATCGATGGGGTAAGCTTTGATACCTATTTTGGCTATAAGGGCAGTAGTCTGCACAGTATTCGTTGCGTGAAAGACAACTAAGGCGTAGCAAAATCATTCCACATTAGGGGCGTATAATACGCCCCTACATTTATATTTACAATCCTGTAAATCCTTTAATCGGGAGAATCGGGGTTCAGACAAAGTAAATGCAAATCTCGTGCGTTTGTAGGTGTTTTTTCTATATTTACCCAAGAGGTATTTATGTTAAGACAAGTTATGGTGCCAAGCAAAGAAAATTCCACTATCTCCATACCTGCCGAGTTTTACGGAACAGAGGTAGAGATTTTAGTTTATCCCATATATTCCACCCCGAAAGACACAAAACTAGAAGCATATAACAACCTATTAAAATACAGAGGAACATTAAAAAGAGATATAGACTACAAAAATGAAAGGAATAATTATCTGGACAAGAAATATGGTAATACTAATTGATACGAATATTTTGCTTGACTTTTCCAGTTCCAGCATAGAAGCTATTTCACCAATAGATTTCATAAAAAAGGAGGGTGGTAAATGAATTTCAACATATTAATCGCGGGCGTTGGCGGGCAGGGCACACTCCTTGCGAGCAAAATTTTTGGCAACTATGCACAGTTGATGGGCAAAGACTGCAAAGTATCTGAAGTGCATGGAATGGCTCAACGCGGTGGTAGCGTTGTGACTTATGTTAGAATAGCAGACAAAGTTTATAGCCCCTTGTTTGATAAAAAGCAAGCCGATGTTGTGCTGGCTTTTGAGGAACTTGAAGCCTTGCGCTCTGCTGGGTATGTTAAAGATGATGGAATTATCGTTGTCAATAAGCAGAATATATATCCAATGCCGTGCGCTTTGGGCATGGCTGAATATCCTAGCGATATTTACGAGCAGTTGGCAGAGTATAAAGTTGCGATTCACAAGATAGATGCGATTAGCATTGCTACCAAATTGAATAATATTCGCACGGTTAATATCGCTATGCTCGGTTTTTGCGCTGCTGTGTTGGGTTTTGAGAAAGAGGTTTTTGCAAGTGCGATAAAGAGAAGCGTGGATGGGGCTACGTTGGAGGTTAATCTAAAGGCGTTTGAGGGGGGATGGTCTGAACCACGCTAGGATGATCTTTCCTCTATGCGGCGAAATCCCATCGCTTCCCATTTGGGGCGAACCTCGTCTAAATGCTTGGAATATCCTTCTATTCCGCCGTATTCATTCAGCAGTTCCATACGAATACGATAAACCTCGTCTATCGGGTTCTCGTCAATGTAATTCATTTTCTGCCTCCTCTCTTTCAATATCCATCAGCAAATCCGGTGTCACCAATTCAGGCAACCACAAATTTCTAGTGCCGTTAAAAACAGCAACCTTAGAAAATTCAGGTCTTCCTAAATGAGTCATATTCCAACTTAAAAGATAGTTAATTTTATGAACCACGCACACTGCCAAATGAAAACAGTCTGTTTTTGCCCTATATGGAACATTCAAATAATTAAAATATTCCGCCGATAGTGACTCAATTTCGCTGTTTTTCGCATAAAACGGAATACCGGACAACAAATCCATTCGGCGATTTGCAGCATTTAAATCGCCCTTACTACATTCTTCAAGCACATATTCGCTTATGCACAAATCATATTTGTCTCTTTCATTTTCCCAAAAGAATTTTGTTATTTCCTGTCGGTAAGCAGTGGTTATATCCCTGCTTGGTCTAGCAGTGATAATGCTTGGTATGGTGGTTTCTATGTAAACACTTTTTTTATACACAAATTAAAGATATAAAATTGAATAGAGGGCAGCCCATAAATTTACTATATTCTCTCTGTAAACATCCAAACAGGTTGCAAAAGGAGACAACCCATGACGAATTATTACGAAAAAGAATTTGAAACACTGCCACGTGAAATTCTTGAAAGGCTGCAACTTGAGAGGCTGCAAACGCTTTTGGGATATGTTTATGAAAAATGCAATTTTTACCGCAAAAAGCTAGACGAATCTGGCATTAAGCCAACGGACATAAAGAGCCTGAGCGACTTGAAAAAACTTCCTTTCACCACAAAACAAGACCTGCGCGATAACTATCCTTATGGTATGTTCAGTGCCTCTATGAACGATATAGTTCGTGTTCATGCCTCAAGCGGCACAACGGGCAAACTTACCGTTGCAGGCTATACACAAAACGATATAGATATTTGGTCTGCTGTGATGGCACGTGCTTTTACAGCAGGTGGTTGCTCGCATAGCAGCATAATTAACGTTGCTTATGGCTATGGGTTGTTCACCGGCGGGCTTGGTGCTCATTATGGCAGCGAACTCTTGGGCGCGCTTACCATACCTGCCTCTAGCGGAAACACAAAAAGGCAGTTGCAGATGTTTAAGGATTTCAAGGTCTCTACGCTGTGCTGCACGCCTTCATATTCGCTTTATTTGGCAGATGAAATGGAAAAAGAAGGTTATAAAATCTCTGATTTTAATCTAAAACAGGGTTTTTTCGGTGCTGAACCTTGGTCTGAGGAAATGCGCACGCAAATTCAAGAGAGGCTTGGGATTAAAGCATATAATATTTATGGGTTAAGCGAAATAATAGGACCTGGCGTTTCAATAGAATGTGAACATCAATGCGGAGCGCATATATGGGAAGACCACTTTTTGCCGGAAATAATTAACCCCGAAACACTTGAACCTTTGAAAAACGGTGAACAAGGCGAACTTGTATTCACAACAATAAGCAAAACCGGAATGCCTTTAATCCGTTACCGCACACGCGACCTTTGCTCCTTGATTGAAGAGCCTTGCAAATGCGGGCGCACCCATATTCGCATGACAAGAATCATAGGGCGAAGCGATGATATGCTCATCATTGGCGGAGTCAATGTGTTCCCATCGCAAATTGAAAGTGCGCTTTTCTCGGTAAAAGAGATAGAGCCGCATTATTTGATTATCGTAGATCGTGTAAATAACCTTGACAAGATAGAGATTCAAGTGGAAATAAAAGATGAATTATTCAGCGATGAAGTGAAAAATATTCAAAATCTTAAAAACCTGTTAGAGAAAAATGTGTCTAGCGCAATAAGTTTAAGCGTGAAAATTCATTTTGTGAGTCGAGGGACAATAGAACGTAGCCAAGGCAAAGCTGTTAGAGTAATTGATAAGAGGAGAATTTAATATGATAAAGCAAATTTCCGTGTTAATTGAAAATGAGCCTGGTCAGGCTTACAGGCCAATCAAGGTACTTGGCGAAGCAGGTATAGATGTGTGCGCGGTATCGGTTGGCGATACATTGGATTTTGGCATTTTGAGAATGATTACACGAGATAACGACAATGCGATAAATGTATTGAAAAAAGCTGGCTTTACAGTGAATTTAACAGACCTAATCGGTGTTGTTGTAGAAGACCATCCTGGCGGTCTTGCAAATCTTCTCACAGTGTTTGAAAAAGAAAACATCAACATAGAGTATTTTTATTCCTTTATTCCGAGAAAAGGTGAAGAAGCGATAATGTTTTTTAAGGTAGAAGAGATTAATGTAGCTCTTGACAATCTCAGGAAGCACAAGGTAATTCTTGCAGAAACGATACCAGGATGATATTCCCGCAAATAATGGGCATAATAAACTGCACCCCGGATAGTTTCTTTGACGGGGGTAAATACAACACGAGAGAGTTAGCTTTTGAACACGCTTTGAAACTCCTGAATGATGGTGCAGATATTTTAGATATAGGCGGAGAAAGCACAAGGCCTGGTTTTGAACCTATACCAGAAGAAGAAGAGCTTGCAAGGGTGATTCCTGTTATAGAAATGCTTGAAAAAGAGCGCAGCAGAAAAAATTTTCAAATATCTATAGACACAACAAAAGCAAGTGTCGCATTGCGAGCAGTAAAAGCAGGGGCAAATATGATAAACGATATTTCTGCTATGGAACACGACCCTGAAATGCTCAAAATCATAGCAGATACAAAAGCAGATGCCGTTCTGCAACACACCCTTAAATACGCAGGTGGCACATCTTCACTTCAAGACATAAAAAATTATCTTTTAAAACGTGCGGGCTTGCTAAAAGAAAAAGGAATTAAAAATATATACATAGACCCCGGCATTGGCTTTGGCAAAACGCAAAAAGAAAATCTTGCGCTAATATCAAACATAAATGTTTTTTGCCAAACTGAATACCCTGTGCTACTAGGTGTTTCAAGAAAAAGTTTCATTCCAAAAATAGAAGGCTTGGAAAACAGCAACCGCCTTGTTCCAAGCATAGTATGCGGCATAATGGCCGCTCAAAAAGGCGTTAAAATTTTGCGTGTGCACGATGTTTTAGAAACAAGAGAGGCACTTGCAACCTTATTTACTGTTTTAGCAGAAATTCAATAGCTTTTTCCTTGCTTGAAGAAAAAGTCATATTTTTTCTGCCGCATAGCTTGAGTATAGCATTAACCATAATCTTCTTTATGCCATCAAAGCCAATTACCGCTCCGAATTTTGCATAAGGCTTATTGTGCTCCATCCAGTCTGCTACTATATTTTTAGTTTCCGAATCGAATTTCACATCTTTTATGTTTGTTACTGTGAGCAGGGAATGCTCGGCATATTTGGTTATACGCTCCTTAGCTGTTTTGGTAAATTCCAAGAATTCATCATTTGTTTTGAAATCAGACAAGTCGTAGTAAACGAAGTTCTTGCCTTCTAGCGTAAATTCTTCAATGCGTTGTTCTATGTTCATTCTACCTCCTTTAGTAAAGTGTCTATTGCTGCTTCGGCTTTTTCGTATTCACCGGTAACAGTGTTTTGCAAAACGCTTTCTAGGGTTTCTCCTATTTTTGGTGCTTGTGCAAATTTTTGCAAATTTCCTGTTATTTCATTAATGGCACCAAAGTCAAAAGCATTAAATGCTTCTTTTAATTTACAAAGTTCACTTTTTAACAAATCAAAATCAAGGGAGGTTTCTTGTTTCACACTGCTTAAGGCTGTGCCTATATTGTTAAGAATCGTTTCCAAAGATATTAAGAAATTGGGATTGTGCAATCTGATAAATGAGAAATCTTCTTGCCTGCCTGCTATTTCCAATACTTTTGCCTGCTCAGATAAATCAGCTGCACCAAGACTTGCAGATGCGCTCTTTAATGCGTGGACATAAGTGGTATATAAAGGATAATTATCCGTTCCCAAGCACTTTTTGATTTCTTCTATTTTCTTTAATCCGTCTTTATGGAAGGCAGCTAAGGTTTGAGCGTAGCTTTCAAAGGTTCCGCCTGTCATGGTTATTCCTTTTCTAACATCTACTCCATCTATTTTTATCTTTACCTCCGAGTCAATATCGCTTTTTATTTCTTCGTTCGCTTTTTCGCGCTTTTCTTTTGGTATCCATTTCTCCAACATTGCATCTAATTTTTTTATGTCTATGGGTTTTGACATAAAATCGCTAAAACCATTAGAGAGAAACATTTTTTCTACACCAGACACAGCGTTGGCAGTTAACGCAATTATAGTCAAGTCCGAATAACGTGCATTTTCGTTCCCCAATTCCCTTATGAATCTTGTTGCCTCAACACCATCCATCTCTGGCATCATGTGATCCATAAATACTATATCGTATTCATTCTTTTTCACCAATTCTATTGCCTCTGCACCGCTAAGGCATGAATCCACGTGCATTTTGTAAGGAAGCATCAATCCTTCGCATATTTTGAGGTTTGTGCTTATATCATCAACAACAAGAACCCTTGCTTTGGGTGCAATAAATTTAATTATGGTTTCGCTTGCACTATAAGAGAAATTCTCAGAAACATTGTTTAGAACATTGGCTACCGATATGGAATGCACAGGCATAGCGAGAACGCTGTAACTCTTATCTGCTATGGCATCGCCAAAGTTTGCTATAAGCGCAATTTGGGCCTTGGAGCCAACTTCCATCATAACTTTGCGAACATCTTCTAATAAAAGAAGTTCAATGAATACAAAGGAATAATCTCTCTCGGTTAGTTTTTCTCGAAATGTTTCTTCGTCTGTTGCATACGTGCAATATACACCCATAGTATCTATTGCGCAAATCATTGAATCTGCGTATATCTGCAAAGGTTCATATACAAGCACACTCTTATCTTCGGGGTTCTCTACCTTAGCCAAAGGTTCAAGAGAGCGAATTTTTTGCGGAAGTGTTATGGTGAATGCGCTACCTTTGCCATATTCGCTCACAACGGTTATATCTCCACCCATTGCTACAATTAGGCTTTTGGTTATGGAAAGTCCAAGACCTGTGCCTTCAACCCCTTTGTTCACAGACAAATCGAACTGAACAAAATCGCCGAACAATTTTTTCATATCTTCTGGCTTTATACCTATGCCGCTGTCTGTAACATCTATGGTTAAAATCACGGTATCGTCTATAATTTCACCACTTGCAGAAAAAGATACAAAGCCTTCCTTGGTGTATTTCACAGAGTTGCTCAGTATATTTAGCAACACTTGTCTAATTCTCGTTTCGTCTCCGTAAAGTGCATTTGGTATGCTGCCATCCAAATTCACCACAAAGCGAAGCCTAGAGTCTATAACCCTCATTCTGATAATGCTTATTACATCGTTTATCAGCGAAGAAAGTAGATAGTCAGTGGGAACTATTTCCAGCTTTCCGCTTTCTATTTTTGAGAAATCTAGAATATCGTTTATTATTGACAAAAGATTCACACCAGATTGTTTTATTATTATTACATCTTCGCGCACATTGTTTGGCATATCTTTGCGCAAGGCGAGCTCCGACATGCCTATTATAGCGTTCATTGGCGTACGTATTTCGTGGCTCATTTTTGCTAAAAAATCGCTTTTGGCTCTAGAGGCGTTGTCTGCTTTGATGGCGAGTTCTTCGTTCATCATTAACAATTTAAATAGATTTTGACGCCGCTTCCACGATTTGATTTTTACATCATTTGCAATATAGGCAACAAATGAACTTATGCAAAACGCAGAAAATAAATCGTTAAGAGAATATATAATGGCAGCATTTGTATAGTCCATTCCGGTGTAGATTGCTACTGCAATAAACAGCACAAGCGAAGATAAAATGTTTATAACTTTCAATTTTATAGTAAAAGGTGCAAAAGTGGATATCATCATTACAACGCAAAAACCGCCGATATAAGAGGTTGCAGCTGGGCCAGATGTAGCTGTAATCAGTGTGGAGCCAATATAAAGATAATGTATCAATATTTTCAATAATATATCGGGGCGGTACATGAAACGCTTTGTCAATTTTAAGACAATTAAGGAAAAACTGAGTACACTTAGCCCAATTCGAATAGAAACCACAAATATTGGGTATGGATGCAATATAAGGTCGTTCTGAATATAAGGCAACCACGCAAACATACATATTAGCACCACAAAGAAAAGCGAACTTGCTTCGTAGTTTAACTCGCCCTCTAAAGTTTCACGGCTAGATTCATCGCCGTGAGCTATCATGATAGTCTTGTATTTTTTGAATATTTCTTTTATTTTTTCAAACATCACATTACCTTTTTAATATTGTTTAACAGTATCTTCAAAGATATTAAAAATTGAAGGTTATTTGAATCAATAAATTTAGAATTTTCCTGTTTGCCCGCAATTTCTAAAGCCTCTGCCTGCTCAAACAAGTCATGAGCTCCAAGATTTGCGCAGGCATTCTTCAATTCATGCATATAAGTGGTGTACGTAGGATAGCTTTTCACTTCTAGGCACTTTTTGATTTCTTTTATTTTCCTTAAGCTGTCTTTATGAAAGGCTGTAAGAATAACTATGTCTCTCTTTGAGTCTAAGCCTTCTACCTCTACTTCCTTTACATCTGCGTTAAATTTCTCTTGCTTTTCCTTTGGAAGCCATTTTCCGAGAATGATATTGAGTTTAGTAGTGTCTATGGGTTTTGACAAAAAATCATTAAAACTGTTTGAGAGGAACATCTCTTTTGTTCCAGAAACCGCGTTGGCTGTTAGTGCGATAATTGGTATATCTGCATAATACGGGTTTTCGTTGCCCATTTCCCTTATGAGCTTTGTAGCTTCAATACCATCCATTTCTGGCATCATGTGATCCATAAACACTAGGTCGTAGAAGTTTTTCTTTACCATATCAATTGCCTCTGCGCCGCTAAAGCACAAATCAATTCTCATTTTGTAAGGCAACATTAAACCTTCGGCTACCTTTAAATTTGTGCCTATATCATCCACAATTAGAATTCTAGCTTTAGGTGCGCTAAACTGTACCGCAGAGGCATCTTCACCTGTGCTATATGAATTGCTATCAGATACTCCATTCAATATATTTGCAATGGATATGGAATGCGCGGGCATAGCCAATATGTCTAAATTTATGTTTGTATGTACATGGCCAACTTCTGTTAGCACAACTATTTCGGTTTTGGATTTAAGTCCCCTTACTATTGCTTTGGCATTTTTAAGCAGGGGATAAGAAACGAACAAAAATGTATAATCTTTATCTTGCAACTTATTATGTAAATCTTCATCGCTTTCAGCTCTATGGCAAATTATACCCAAATTATCCACAGTGCAAACTATGGAATCTGCATATATTTTATTCTGCTCATAAACAAGAACGCTTTTCTCTTCTGGTTTTTCTACCGATGCCAAAGGTTCTGGCGAGCGTATTTTTTGCGAAAGCTTAATAGTAAACATGCTGCCCTTGCCGTATTCCGACTGAACGTTTATGTCTCCGCCCATGGCATTCACAAGTTTTTTTGTTATCACAAGGCCAAGCCCCGTGCCTTCAACGCCTTTGTGAGATGCCAAATCAACTTGCACAAATTCTCCAAACAGTTTCTTTAAATCTTCTGGCTTTATTCCATCGCCGCTGTCTGCTACATCTATTGTTAAAAGAACTATGTCTTCGTTTATTTTTCCGTTTACGGAGAAAGATACAAAACCTTTTTTCGTATATTTCACGGCATTGCTAAGCACATTGAGCAATACTTGTCTTATTCTAATTTCGTCTCCAAAAAGAGAATTGGGAATATCGCAGTCTATATTCACAACAAAACTGATATTTGAATCCACAACACGCATTTTAATTATATTCACCACATCATAAATCAATGAGGAAAATTGGTAATTGCCAGAAACTATTTCTAGTTTGCCACTTTCTATTTTCGAAAAGTCAAGAAGATCGTTGATTAAAGATAAAAGATTGTTTCCGGCTTGCTTAATTGTGATAATATGTTCACGGGCAGAATGTGGTATTGTTTCGCGCAAAGCTAGTTCTGCCATGCCTGTTATAGCGTTCATAGGCGTTCTTATCTCATGGCTTATTCTAGCGAGAAAATCACTTTTGGCTTTTGAAGCAGCTTTTAAATCGTCCATTGTTTTGTGCAAAGGTTTGAGAAGCCCAGAAATAAATATATTGAATATCACAAAAGTTATAGCCATTACCACCATCATAGCTATAAATAATCCTGTCATATTGGTTTTATAGTCAATTATACCGTCTGGCATAAGTGCCACGGAATACCAACCTAGCAAAGGAACCGTGCCTAGGGCAATTCTTCCAGATTTGATATCTAAAGTTTGTTCTTCATTTGGTTTAAGATTTTTTGCACGGGCAACAATATCAAAGCCTGCTTCGTTTAATTCTTCGTTAATATGTTTTTTCGTAGCTACTAGTTCAACATTTTTTGCACCGGTAATTTCTCCGAGGGTATTGAAAAAGTAAAGCTCTGCTTTGTTGGCGTAGTTTTTATACAATGCGTTCACAAATTCCGAAAGATTTATGCCAGTTCCCAAAATGCCAAGAGCTTTGTGTTTACTATCAAAAACTGGAGCATTAATCCACAGATTGGTAACCTTAAGGTCTGGATTGTAGTTGATATTAAAATTATATTTCTCAGTTTCGTTGAGAGTCATTAAATACCAGTAATTATTGGGGTCTTTTGCGTCCACAAAATAAGGTGCATTGTCATCTGAGTAGAATATTCTGTCTTTATCGTTCACCCAAAAAACCGAGTTTGCCGCAAATGCTTTTCTATAGGCGGCTATTTCCTCAAAAGCCATTTTTTTGAGTTCAGGATTTTCTGGGTCGGCAAAATAATGTTGTATCAAAGGAGAACCTGCCATTTTTAGAGCTATGGCTATTTCGCTATTTACCGATGTTTCCAGTTTTATTTGTTCTATTTCCAGTATTTGAGTTAATTCATTGCCCTTATTTGTTCTTATAATCTGCTGCATAAAAAAGATAAAAATCCCACTTCCCGCTATAAAAATTGCTAAAAATAGCACAACGGAAAATATGATAAATCTATTTTGTTTCATACTCAACTAATCTGCTTGAAAGAGTTTGCGACTTCTTTAAACTTATCAGAAATTTTAAGAAATACATCCACCAAGTCTGGATCAAAGTGCGTTCCCTTTTCTTCTAAGATAATTTTAACGGCTTCTTCGTGCGTAAATGCAACTTTATAAGGCCTGTCGGAAACTAGAGCATCGTACACATCGGCTATGGCCATAAGCCTGCCCTGAAGTGGAATATCGGTTCCTTTTAGGCCCCTTGGATATCCGGTACCATCCCATTTTTCGTGGTGGGTAGCAGCAAAAATCCTAGCGTGTTCCAAAAATTCGTGTTCAGTTGCGTTGCGTTTTATTTTATCAATAATTTTTTCTCCGAAAATTGCATGTTTCTTTATTTCGGCAAATTCTGCCGCTTCCAGCCTACCTGGTTTTTTGAGAATATCATCCTTCACCACAATTTTGCCCACATCGTGCAATTGCGAAGATAGCAATACCAAATCTATATTCCAACCACGTATCTCATCTGCATACAAAGGGTGATCTGAAATGGCATTAATCAATAAATTCAAATAACTCTGAGTTCTTTCCAGATGCTTGCCAGTAATATCATCGCGGTTTTCCACAAGCTCTGCCATAGCTCTTAAAATGGCATTTTGAAGCTCCAAAACCGTTTTTGTTTTTGCTTCCACCAAACTCTGAAGATTTTTATTATAATTCAAGAGTTCTTCTTTTTGTGATTCAACAAGCAAATGCGTTTCTATTCGTTTTAGCAAAAGCGGCGGCGAAAATGGTTTTGTTATGTAATCTATTGCACCCAAAGATAAACCTTCAAGTTCGCTATCACTATCGTTTTTCGCCGTTAAAAAAATAATTGGTATATTTTGGGTTTCTTTTTTACTTTTTATTATTTTTATAGCATCGTAGCCATTCATCTCTGGCATTTCAACATCAAGGAGAATCATATCTGGAATATTTTTTTCAAGCATTTTCAGCATACGCTGCCCGCTATCTACGGTGGCAACGTTATAGTGACCTGAGAGTACATTCCTGCCCATAGTTAAATTTGTGATGTTGTCATCAACAAGAAAGATTGTTTTGCGTTTTGTTGTATTGTCATTATCCATAATTTTTCCCTTTTGTTTATCTGTTCATATTTGTAAAAATAGGTAACAAACTGGTGTCTAAAAATTTGGAAATCCATCCAGGCAATAATCCCATGCCAAATAAACAAACAAAATAAACGCCAAAAACAATTTTTTCTGGCATGGTTGTTGGTGGCAGAGAAGAAAACTTTGGATTTAGCGAACCATTTAGCATTTTATTTGTGGCTTGCAAAACATAAACGGCAGTTGTGGTTATGGAGAGAATAGCAAGAACTGCCACTACTTGAACTATTTTGTTGCTTGTTCCTAGCGAACCTATGAAAATAGGGAGTTCTGCCGCAAAACCGCTAAGACCTGGCAGCCCAAGCCCTGTAAAACCAGCAATCACAAAACCAACGCCAATAAAGGGGATAACCTTCATTAAACCGCCCATTTCGTCAACCATTCTAGTATGCGTTCTGCCGTAAATCATTCCTATGCAGGCAAAGAACAAACCCGTTAAAAATCCGTGTGAGAGCATTTGCAAACTTGCTCCCTTTATGGAAATTAAATTCGTAGCGCAAAGCCCAAGGAATATAAGCCCCAAATGAGATATGGAAGAATAGGCTATTATATATTTCAAATCGCGCTGCCTAATTGCTATAAATGCTGCTGCTACTACGTTGAACAGAACCAGCAGAACTATATATGGTAGCCAGAACTTTGCGCCCTCTGGCATTAAATACATTGCAACCCGCAAGCAGCCATAGCAACCCATTTTCATCATAACGCCAGCTGCAAACATAGACACTGCAGTTGGTGCCGCGCTGTGACCATCAGGGCTCCAGTTGTGAAAAGGAAAAAGAGAACCCGAAATTGCAAAACCTATGAATAAAAGCGGGAATGCCCACATCTGAAACTCGGTTGGCAACAGAACATCTGCAAGCCTGCGAATATCCCAGCTGCCTATATTGCTTTCAAAGTACATGGCTATAACGGCGATGAGCGCAAAGGCAGAGCCTAGGGCAAGAGTCAATGTGAGTTTTTTTCCGCAATAATCACGCCTACCTGTTCCCCAGCCCGCAATCATCAAATACATCGCTAGAGCCTCTACCTCGTAGAACACCATGAACAAGAACAAGTCAAAGCTCAAAAACACACCAAAAACCCCAGCACCCAAAATTTGAATCATGGCGAAAAATTCCTTGGGTCGCTCAACATTCCAGCTCATCAAAATACCAGTGAAAACTATTATGGAAGCCAAAACGCACATTAAAATTGAGAGGGCATCTGCCCCTATTATGAACCTTATGCTAAGAGCTGGCAGCCAAGAAACATCTGTTAAGTATTGAATTTGCAGGGCATTACCAATAGGAGTGCCGGAACTCATAGCCAAACAATATATTTTAACCGTAAAAAACGCGCACAACCCTATATTTGCAAGTGCGGAAATAGCGTGAAACATCTTTAACGTGTGGTTTTGCTGCCTCGGTATAACCAAACTAACGAAAACCGTTAGCACTGGCAAAAACCAAAT
>Ga0268262_10005183_pt1 | contig 13032 bp, 10 predicted proteins | sample TergutNc150P3_FD_190354 | JGI IMG/M metagenome (GOLD analysis project Ga0268262, IMG submission 190354) | Nasutitermes corniger P3 segment gut microbial community from laboratory colony in Florida, USA - Nc150 P3 (SPAdes) (version 2) | ecosystem: Host-associated > Arthropoda: Insects >... | reverse complement strand
CCAGTCTTCCACCCACATCGTCTTTTCTTCTTCGCTGTACTGCATCTTTCCCTCCGAAAAATTTATATTTTCGGAAGTTTATATCGTTCCCGGGCTACGCGCTAGATGCGGTTAATTTGACGGATACATCGTCAATAAGTATTTTGAATAATTTAACCGCAAACCACACAAACAGAGCGAATAAAAAAGCCTGACCACTTATCAGTGATCAGGCTTTGCTTTTTGTTTGAAAGCGTCCGGCGTTTTTTAGATGCCGGATGTTATTAATAATTACTAACCGTTAGGGACCAGTAGGAGGAGGATAGGGAAATGAGAACTTCTCACTTCTATTACTTCCTGTCTCTAGCCAAATATAATGTGTTCCTGGCAAATACCAGTCAGTAGTAGAAACGTCATTTATAGTAATATCAAGCACATTAGAACTATCCCCTAAAGGAGTTTCAGTAAGATCATCGTCAGCATACCATTTATATGAAACATGTCCTGTAGCAGCTACTACATGAATGTGGAGTTTATCAAGGACTTCATCATAAGTGGCATAACTGGCGGGAGAAGGAGAAATAATTGACTCAAGGTCACCCTTTGTCCAACCAACAGTGAGGTTGAAGAATTCCGGAGCTTTAACGGTCAGTGTTCCGCCGTCTATTTGAGTTGCCGCTAACCATTTGTTATGAACAGCCGTTACGTTAAATTTAATTGTGTATGTATCAGCAGTTGCGGGAAGTGTATCATATGTGTATACGACATCTGAACCATCTGTGTAAGTAATATTCGATACTTTACCGGCGAGTTCAGGATATTCACTTTTAGCTAATATGGATACTTCTTCAATGTGGTTCGATGATTGCGTAGTCTTTGAAATATTGAAATTAGCTTTTGTTGGTTGTACGACATTATGAATTATCAGAGTACCGGCGGCAAGTCCGGCTACTGCTTTGTACTTAGTTCCATCTCCTACATCAAAGGTCACGGTATAAGTTCCCGGTGCACTGGAGAACGCTCCACCATCGTAATATTTGGTGATTGCGCCATCTGATTTACCATCTTTCGGTTCTATGGATATCTGTTCAATAGGATCATCATTATACTGTTCATTTTTTGTAATATCGAAATCACTAGGTACAGGGATTCCTTTTGGCATCCATTTTGCGTACAAGGTAGCATCTCTTACTACCAAAGCAGCCGGTACTAACGCATGATTAAAGGGAGTATTATCAGTGAACCATCCATCAAAATAATTATTTAAAGGATCAGTATGTACAGGGGTTGTATTAACAGCAGGAATAGGCTTAGCTAAAACAGCGCTAAATGATAGGGCATGAGTGATGGTTTTTGTTCTAGGACGAGATTCACTCACCCCCTGATCATCACTAGTATAATCAAAGGTTACCGTGTGGAGAGTACTTCTTAATACCGGTAAATCTATTGAAGGCGGAGCGTATATGGTCTCAAGACCTGACCAAATATGGACCATTTCCCGTACATTAACAGTCTGATGATCTTCTTTTCCCAGCTGAAGAACCAATGTGTAATAACCGGAAGGAATCTCTATACTTCCATCATTATCTGCACCAGAATTATCTAATAAATCCAGTCCATTAACGCCACCAACAACAGGAAGCCCCGTTTTTACGGAAGTAAGCGTTAAAAGAGCAATCTCATACGCTGACACATTCGGGTTCCATGAAAAGGTACCATCGGTATCATAAGCTGACCACGTACCGGGCAAGGTAGTGCCAATAATCTCTTTTAGTTCAATATTAACCGCATCACTAGTATTATTATTTATTTCCGTACTTTCAGAAGCTCCCCATGCCATATATCTTGTGGTCGCATTACCGGCATTATTATTACACGCAAAAACTGTAAAAGTATAATAATGCGCAGCAGTTAATGTTATAGAATTTGTAAAAGCACTATATTGAAAATAACTATTAAAAGGAGTCGACGTTAGAGATACATTAGAATTTGCAGTGTCATCATGGACGAATAAAAGGAAGTAGGCAAAATCTCCCGGATCATTATAATCATCTGTTGTAGGCAAAATCGTCCTTGCGTTTGACTTAGAATTCCCTACATTAATCCTGACATTTACTTTCCCATCAGGCGCGGACTGCTCCGTTCCAGTATCAAGATTTGTAATGTCCGATAGAACATCACAACCAATAATAAACGCCGTAACCAGCGCCGCCGTTAATACGGCAATTAAAACTTTTTTTGTCTTCATCTAATTCTCCTCTTTCCTAATAATTTAATACTTGTAACACAAGCAATTATACGACATTTAAAGAAAAAACAATACCCTCCTTTTATTCAACCCATAAAACCTCCTAAAGCTAATGCCTACGGCACAACATTACATGTTATTTTAATTACCCCCGATAGCGGCGGTAACAAATTATTAGTATCCTTCAGTTCCAAGTAAATATAATGGATTCCCTCCTGCCACCAACCGGCATCAGCGTTTGAATTATCGCTTAATGGGCCTAATGTGATTGAAACTCCGGAACCTAAAAATGAATTATCATCTTTATACCATTTAATATCATTATATCCACTGATATTATTTAAAGTTAATGTAATACTAAAAGAATGCTCATCCGGGTTTAAAGAATCAGGCGTTGCAGTAATATTAGTATCAATATTCGGATCATATCCTGGTGAAAAACCGTCAAAAGAGACTTTAATTTTAATACTAACTGGTGGATGAATAGTTAACATTCCGGCGGATAGCCCGGCTACGGCTTTCCAGTTCGGAGCTGCCGCAACATCAAATGTTACGGTGTAAGTTCCGGCTGTCGTGGGAAGCGTTCCCAATCCGTTATATTTAATTGTAACCGTGCCGCTTGATTTGCCTACTTTCGGCGTTATTATTACGGCGGTAACGCTGCCTTCTGTTTGATCAAGGTTGCTAATGTCGTAATCACCGGCGGTTGGGGTAGCCTCGCTAATGATCAACGTTCCGGCTGATAATCCTCTTGCGGAGGCAAAGTCCGCTGTGGCGGCTACGTTAAATGTTACGGCATAATTTCCCAGTTCTGTGGGAAGAGTTTGACTCTTGGCATATGTTGTGCTGCCCGTCCCCTCATAAAAAATAGTAATATCTCCGGTTGATTTTCCTTCTTTGGGCGTTATTGTTACGGCGGTAACACTTCCATATTCCTGCGCTAAATTACCAATGGTAAAGTCATCGGCGATTGTGGCCTTTTTTACTTCAACCTTTAAAAAAGTAAATTGCGTTACATTACCGTCACTATTGTATTGGGCGAAAATATAATCAGGCTTAGTACCTAAATCGGGAAGCGCGATTATGCTTTTGTTTTGAAGAGGTATACTGCCCGTCCTAACATTAACCCGGTATTGATAAAGTCCAATATTCTTGTCTTGGTACGGATGATATAATGAGGGTATGGGGGGGGATGTGTCAAGACTTTGAAGATTACTGTCATGGGTGCTATTATAATCACCGGATGTTCTGGAAGAAGAACCCCACACCTCCGTACTTGGAATCATCATTATTTCGTAATTTCCATTAACATTAATTACGGGAGCAAGATTAAGGTAGTAAGGGTCTTTTCCTGTAATTCCTACTGTTGCCGTAGTTATTTCATTTACTTTTAATACTACAGCCTCATCCCTTGCATTATCATTTCCAAAAGTAAAATATTCATAAGTATTATTACCAGGATTAAACGGCTGTGCTGATGTTACTTTATAGGTATATAAATTTCTTAGGTTTGTAACCTGTGTTCCTGTTAAACGGCCAATTCCGCCTAAATTTCCAAAATAGGTACCGTCAGGTTTTATAAAAAGGGTTCTTGTATAAATTCTTACATTAGAATCATCATACTCTTCCAACATGTAATATTTGCCCGGAGTAAGACCGGAAATTATACCGTCTCCAGGTGTTAAATCATCAAAATCATCTGAATCGGGGTCTATAATAACTTTTCTAGTGTGTGCATCAACAATAGCACCTACCGCTGGCAATTCCAGAAACGTTTGAAGATCGACAGGATCTATACAGGCGCACAGAACCAGAACGACCATGCATAAGAGAAAAATAGCACTTATTGTCTTTACAGAGACTTTTCCCGCCATTAACATAAGTATATAACAAAATGCGTTTTAATTCAAATAGAACAATTATTTTAAAATTAAATATTAATATCTGTTATAAAAACGACAAATACAACACAATATGCGCCATTAAAACACTGCTTTTTTCCCAAATATATGACAAAATAAGCGATTTTGTCAATAAATTTCTCTATATTTATTACATCCGAGTCATTAGTTTTAAAAAGCTTCTTCCTTCTGAAGCCGCTCTTTAATTTCTTCTATTGTTAACCCTTGATTTAGCAATTCAAGAAAATAACGCCTATCTTTTTCACGGGTTTCTTCACGACCTTCTTCAACCGTCCAAGGTCTCGCTTTTTTTTAATATTTCCGAATGGCGCGAGGTCGTCATTTTGCTTGACCGAAAATTAATTTTTTTTACAAAAAAATCCAAGATTTACTAACTTGACAATTCACAATTAATGTCTGAAAATTCCCTTATATATGGAGGCATTTCTCCGCGTTGCGGAGACTTCGATTAACCAGCCGTTTACGCGGCTTAATTTAGGGGTTAGATATGGCTAATAAAGATTTAATAGAGAAAACACTGCAAAAAGGAGAAGGTATTTTCCGCCTTAATCCGAATTTTATACCCCGGCCATTCGGCGTTGAAGGCAGGCGGCTGCGGCTTCATCCGGATGATTATTTTGCGTACGGCCTTGAACGAGGTTCCATAAAAGAACGATGGATGTCTTCCACGAACATTGCCCAAAACGGGCCGCTGGCAGGACCACAAGAGGGATTGAGTTTTGCCGCGGTTGATTACGGCAGTGATGAGAAATTCAGCCTGAAAGAGGCGATTGAAACTCTGGGAGAGGCAATCATCGGAAAAGAACTTATGGCTAAATATAAAGGGTTTCCGGTCTTTTCAAAATTCTACGATCTTAAAACTCCGCTTTTTCACCACCTTCATCTTGATATGGAAGCCGCGGCCCGTGTAGGCAAATTAGGCAAACCGGAATGCTACTATTTCCCAAGACAGTTTGCAAGCCACACAGGAGAAATAAACGCGACGTATTTTGGTTACGACCCGGACACAAAACCGGAAGAAGTAAAACAGCGCCTGCGTGATTACAACAAGGGCGACAATCGCATAACGGAACTTTCCCGCGCATGGCGTATCGAACTGGGTTCGGGCTGGTACTCCCCCGCAGGCGTTATTCATGCGCCCGGCTCTGTAATGACCTACGAACTCAACTGGAACGGCGATGTCAATTCAGTACACGAGAACGTTGTTTCAGGCGTTACCTACCCGCGCGAATTTATGAACGGCGAATGTCCTCCGGACAAAAAAGATGACATTGATTATATTTTCAGTTTATTGGACTGGGAAAAAAATACAGACCCCCACTACAAAAAACGCTTTGGCCGCCCCCCAATCACCATTGTTAAAAATGCGGACTGTGAGGAGAAATGGATTTCCTACGCCAACGATGGTTTTTTCAGCGCGAAGGAACTTTCCGTTAATCCGGGCAAAAGCGTTACCGTTAAAGAACCTGCGGCGCACGGCATTATCTTCATACAGGGACACGGCAAATTCGGCCCCTACTTATGTGAAGCGCCGGGCATGCTCCGTTTCGGTCAGCAGAGCGCGGACGAGTTCTTTGTAAGCGAAGACGCCGCGAAAAAAGGAATCGTCATCACCAACACAAGCCCGGTCGAACCGTTGGTACTGTTAAAGAGTTTCGGACCAAATCATCCCGACGCGCCAAAGAGTACTCAGTAAAAAAGGGAAAAATGAGAAATGGGAAGTTAGAAGTGGGAAAAGCGTCATTGCTCTGAATTATGAGTGGATTTCAAGATATGATAACGGACAACCCCCTCTTCACTCCTCATTTCTCATTTCTCATTTCTCACTCCTCATTTCTCATTTCTCACTCCTCATTTCTCATTTCTCACTCCTCATTTCTCACTTCTCACTCCTCATTTCTCACTTCTCATTTCTCACTTGCTTTTAGTTTTCTCACAATAGTACTCCCACGCTTCCTTGTCGGTGTATTTGTTATGCACAATTTTTCCGATAGAGTCCGCCATTTCGGCGGGATGGTAACTTTGAAAAATATTTCTGCCCATGTCAAGACCGCGCGCGCCGCCCTGCATTGACTGGTATGCCATTGTAAGCGCGTCCTTTTCGGGCAGTTTCTTGCCGCCGGCTACAACGATTGGAACAGGGCACGCGGCGACAATTTCCTCGAACTTGTCGCAGTAGTAAGTTTTAACGATGTTCGCGCCAAGTTCCGCCACAATGCGGGTCGCCAGTTTAAAGTACTGGTCGGTGCGCTCCATGTTTTTCCCAACGGCGATAACGCCCAAAGTGGGTATGCTGTAACGCGCCCCCGCGTTAATCACTTTGGAAAGATTATCAATACTTTCAAGCTGACCGTCCGCGCCGATAAAAGTTTGAACCGCCAGACAATCCGCGTTCATGCGGATAGCGTCTTCAATATCCACCGAGATAATCTCATGGCTGAGGTCATCATTGATCATTGACGAACCCGCGGATACGCGCAAGGCGATTCCTTTTCTGAAATTAGGCTTTACGCAGGTTCGTAGCGCCCCTCGTGTCGCCATCAGCACGTCAATATGATCGATTAATTGCGGAATAAGAATATCCAGCCGCTCAAGGCCGGATACGGAACCCATGAAATAACCGTGATCAAAAGCGAACATCACCGTATTGCCGCTTTTAGGATTGAAAATATTGGTTAAATGTTTTTTCATCCCCCAGTCAAGATTCGCCGCGCCCTTTACATGAAAATTCCCGTTTGTCTTAAAGGGTACGTCAATATGGTAATTTTTCTCTACTTTGGTTCCTTCTGTATCCGCCATGATTATCCTCCATGTTATATAAAATCAAATTATATGATAAAGTTATGGAAATAAAAAGGGGGAGTTATGTCCGGCGAATATTTGATGGCGGTCGATGCGGGAACAGGAAGCGTCCGAGCCGTTATTTTTGATGTCAATGGCAATCAAAAAGGCTGTGTTCAAAAAGAGTGGAGACATAAGGAAGACCCACGGTATCCGGGCAGTATGGACTTTGACTGGAAAACCAACTGGGACATTACCCGCTCCTGTATCAGGGAAGTCATGGCACAGACCGGCATTAAGCCCGAGCAAATAGCGGCGTTGTCCAGTACCTGCATGAGGGAAGGGATTGTTCTTTATGACGCGGCAGGAGTTGAAATATGGGCATGCGCAAATGTTGACGCCCGCGCCGGGGATGAAGTCGCCCAGCTAAAACGCATAGACCCGAATCTTGAACGAGAGTTGTACATGGAATCCGGCCAAACCTTCGCGTTAGGCGCTTTACCCCGTCTGTTATGGGTAAAAAACAAACTCCCCGACGTATACAATAAAATCTCGCGTATCGGAATGTTTAACGACTGGATCATTTTTAAACTTTCAGGAGTACTCGCGGTGGAACCAAGCAACGGTTCAACCACAGGGCTTTTCGATCTTAAAACAAGAGCGTGGGACAAAAGCATAGCGCTCCGCTGTGGTCTGCGCGATGATATTTTTCCCGACATAATGGAGTGCGGAACTGTTGCCGCAAAAGTTTCCAAAACCGGCGCGGAACAAACCGGTCTTCTTGAAGGCACTCCCCTTGTCGTAGGCGGAGGGGACTGTCAGCTTGGCACTGTCGGCGTAGGCGTAGTCGATACCAACGAGGCGGTAGTTTTCGGCGGCAGTTTCTGGCAGTACGAGTACAACACCGACACAGGCGAATGTTCCCCCAAATGCGACGTGCGCGTAAACTGCCACGCCATTGCCAACCTGTGGCAATACGAAGCGCTCGCCTTCAATCCCGGCCTCGTTATGCGATGGTATAGGGACGCTTTTTGCGCGGAAGAAAAGCGTATCGCAGAAGCGCAACACACAGACCCATACGCTCTCATGGACAAGGCGGCGGCGGACATCCCCACAGGCAGTTACGGCATGATCTGCACCTTCTCCGATGTGATGAACTACATCAACTGGAAACACGCCGCCCCCGGTTTTATAAACTTTGAGCTCAATCCCGAAAAATACAACAAGTTCACATTCTACCGCGCAATCATGGAAAACACTGCCCTTGTTACGCTTGGACATCTTCGGCTTGTGGAAGCCGCGACAGGCGAATGTCCCAAAAAAATTATTTTCGCGGGCGGCGCATCAAAGAGCGCTTTATGGCCTCAGATACTGACAGACGCGCTTGGCATTCCCGTGGAGGTCCCGGTAGTGAAGGAAGCCACCGCTCTGGGAGCCGCAATCATGGCAGGTAAAGGCATAGGTCTGTACGCTAATGTTAAAGAAACCGCCCGCAAACTGGCAAAAATTGAAAATATATTTTCACCTAACAAAGAAAATAGCGAAATCTACAAGCTGGCATTTGAGAAATGGAAACTGGCTTACGCGCCGCAGTTGCGCCTTAGCGATGAAAAAATAACTAAATATATGTGGCTTGCGCCGGGAATGTAATAAGGAGGACGATGTGTTTATAGTAGACGAAAAAGACAAAGAATACCGTTTTGGGGACTCAGGTCCCAAGTACCTCATGCAGGGGCCGCGAAGTAATTTCGCGCTCGTGCAATTCATGCCGGGGCAGGATTTCCAAGCCCATTACCATGAAGTGATGGAAGAAAATTTCTTTATTCTTGAGGGAACCGTTACCATTGTTGTAGACGGAACGGCGCATACCCTTAGCCCCGGCCAATTGATTCATATTGAACCTAAAGAGGTTCATTATGTGATTAATAAATCTTCTTCTGTAGTGCGCATGATTTCCACCCTTGCCCCTTTCCAAAAAGTTGACAAAATTGAAGTTGATAATCCTGTAATTGAATAGGGCGCAAAAAGCGGAGCAATTGTTTTATAAAAAAAGGAGAATAATAATTGACAAAAATATATTACTTCAGCGGCACCGGTAACAGTTTATGGTCGGCAAAAAAAATTGCGCAGATAATTGGCGAACCTTGCGAACTGTTTAACATTGGGATTGAAGCTGAAAAAGACGAAATAATAATTGATGCGCAGGCTGTGGTATTTGTTTATCCTTCATATGCCTATGGGCTGCCATTGATACTACGCCGCTTTGTGAAAAAAGCCGTTTTTAAAACGCCGTATCTGGCGGCATTTGTAACTTACGGCACCGACCCCGGCGGCACACAGGCGGAGTTAAGCAGGATACTAAAAAAGAAAAAGATAGGCTCGCTTTACTTTGGCAAAATTCCCGCGATGGAAAATTATATTCCTTTTTTTGGCCCGCCCGATGAGAAAAATATCGCAAACCGTTCCGCCATGCAGGAAAAAGCGAGCGAAAAAGCAGCGCGTTATGTGATTGAAAGACAAACAAACAAGATTAATACGTTCCGTCCGCTTTCTTCCTTTTTTTCGTTTCTTTTTTCGTTTGGAGTAAAAATATTTTACAAGTCTTACAAGGTAAACGATAAATGTAACGGCTGCGGTATCTGCGAAAAAGTCTGCCCTGTAGCCGCAATTAGTATGAAGGGAAACCGTCCGTTATTCAGCGGTAAATGCGAAAATTGCGTCGCTTGCATTGACATCTGTCCGTTACGCGCCATTCAATTCGGACGCGCAAGATTCGGCACCAGGGGATATTGTCATCCGGGGATTGATATTAAGGAACTTGGAAGAGGAAATTAATTGTTATAAAGATAAATAATGTTATACATTTATCTCCTAAATTTTTAAAAGGATAGAATAATGAAAAATAAGATAATTATTGTCGGCGGTTATTGTGCAACGGGTAAATCCACTTTTTCCCGAAAACTATCTCATTTATTAAGTATACCTTGTTTTAATAAAGATATTATAAAAGAAGTATTGGGCGACGGATTAAGTCAGGAAGACAATATGATAGACAAAAAAGGCAGTAATACAACATTCCTGCTTATGTTGTATATTGCAGAACAATTTTTAATGTCTAAAAGAATATGTATTCTTGAAAGTAATTTTAAGCTAAATGAAGGCGAATTAATAAAAAAATTATTGGAAAAATATGATTGTGAATGTCTTGCATTTATTTTCAAAGGTGATCTTGAAGTTTTATTCAAAAGGTATATAGAAAGGAATAAAAATGGTAAAAGACATTGGGTACATGTTACATTTGGAGAAAATCCAGACAATTTCAAAAAATATCATCAACAAAATGGAATTGGAGAAGTCGTAATAGGCAAAACAATTGTAACAGATACTACAGTATTTGATAAAGTTAATTATGAAGAATTATATGAAACGGCTAAAATATTTATTAATAATAATTAGATGAATATAATCGTGTTAGGGATTTTGTTTCAATGGCTATGGTTTTTCCAAAGAATATAGAGAAATATATAGATAAAACTTTTGGCTATTTGCTTACATTAGTAAAAAGCGGCAAATACCTCGCTCTGACCTCGGCGCGGACGGCGAGCTGAAGCTCGCCTCATTTTGTTGACCTTTTTGTTGACCATTTGCAGGAAAATGGGTTTGCCATATATATAGACATTCTCAATATTTAATTATAATATTAACTTAATAATGTCGAAGCTAAGATTTGGGGGATTTCGATGAATATGGCATCTCGCAGACTGGCAAAGCCAGTTTATAAAAGACAACAATTTCTTCTCTCGTTTCTAAAGGAGCTAAATGAACCTTTAACAGCCATTGAGTTCCAGAAATTGTTATTTCTATATATTACCGAAAACAATCTTACTTATTACGAATTTGTACCATACCTATACGGCGGCTATTCAATACAGGCAGGAGAGGATATCAATACCTTACAAGCTATGGGTTGGCTGACAGATACTAAAGGAAAAATACAATATATCGGAGGAGATGAGCTACCTAGTATAAGCCTTCCTTTTGAAGAGATTGGAAAACCTATTTCTGATCAATTACCTAAAGTCAGGGGTAATAGGCTTGTAAAATTGGTTTATGAACAATATCCCTACTATGCTATAAATAGCCGTACAGCGGCATCCATTATGGACACAACTGGTATCGCCAAAATTAGAGCGTTAAAAGAACAGCTTAAACAAACAGAACGTATACTTTTTACTATTGGATATGAAGGAATAACTATTGAGCATTACCTTAACACTCTTATCAAAAACGATGTCCGAGTGTTATGCGATGTAAGAAATAATCCTCTTAGCCGAAAGTTTGGTTTCTCAAAAAGTAATTTACAGAAATATCTGGGCAATATAGGAATTGAATATATTCACTTCCCCGAGCTAGGAATAAAATCCGAGAAAAGAAATAATCTTAATTCAGATGAAGATTATCAGAATCTTTTTAAGGAATATAAATCATCACTTCCCAATTGCCGGGAGTTTCTTGAGAAACTTTATCAGCTTTTGGAAACCAAAAACCGTATCGCTCTGACATGTTTTGAGCATGAGGCCTCGCATTGTCATCGTCATGTAATTAGGGATTATCTAAAAAACACTTATAATGTGCAAACTATGGATTTATAATGGAACGAAAGAAGATTTATATCACTGTGAAAACATATCCAACTCTCTCGGAGAAATACGCTGAATTGGTATGTACCGCAGGGATTAGCGAAGACGGTTCGTGGGTACGACTCTACCCGCTTCCATTCCGCAAATTGGATAACGAACAGAAGTATAAAAAGTATCAATGGATAGAAGCGGATATTGAACGGAACACTTCTGACTTTCGTATTGAGAGCCACAAAGTGCTAAATATTGATACCATTAAAGTTATTGAACCTGAAAATACAAAAGTTAATTGGGAAGAAAGGAAACGTATATTATTCAAATCTGAAAAATTGTATACAAATCTGGAAGAAATTATTAATCTTGCGAAAGCTCCGCCCTATCGTTCTCTTGCTATTTTCAAACCTACAAAAATTTTAGATTTCTACTCTGAACCAACCGAAAGGGATTGGCCTAAAAATAAAATTGAGCAAATACGAGAAAAAGCCAAACAACTTTCTTTATTCCAAACACCTGATGAATTAATCGAAGAATTTAAAGTTGTTCAAAAGTTACCTTATTTGTTTAAATACCAATTTGAAGACGATCAAGGAAAAGAGTCTAACTTGATGATCGAGGATTGGGAGGTTGGTACTCTGTATTTAAATTGTCTGCGAAATGCCAATGGAGATGAGGGGAAAGCTTTGGAGAAAGTTCGAGAGAAATACTGGGATGAGTTTATAACGAGGGATATATTTTTCTTCCTTGGGACAAGGAAGAGCGATCATCATTTAGCTCAAAATCCTTTTAGTATTGTGGGGGTGTTTTATCCACCTGTTGATAGGCAGGGGGAGTTGTTTTAAGGCTGATAATTCAAGATTTTTTGACTTTATATCCCTTAGATATAACAAAATAACGAAAATTTGAACAAAATCAACTTAGATTAATTGTTTATTTAGAAAAATACTAAAAATTACTTTTTTTTGTTTTTCTTCATAATTTACTTGCATTATTATTTATAATATGATAAGATACTTTTCAATATGAGAAGTTTAAAGAATAATACTGAAAATGAAGCAGAAAGACTAAAAGAAGTTTTATTACGTTCTGGATTGTCTGCCCGCCAATTTAGCGAAAGACTTGAAATTTCAGAAGCTCAAATGTCTAACATCTTAAAAGGGAAAAGAAGACCTTCTCGTGAAGTATTAGATAAATTAGTAGATTATTTTGATGTTGATTTGAATTGGCTTTTATGTGGTGAAACTGAGGATGTCGTTTACATAGATTTCATTAATCAAGAAGCGGCTGCTGGGCATGGAATGGAAATTGATGAATATGCAGAAAAGAAAACTATTGCTGTTCCTCGCTCTTTTCTTGGTACTCACAAACCAAAAAATCTTAAAGCAATTACGGTTCGTGGTGATAGTATGATTGATGCGCAAATTTTTGATGGGGATTATGTTTTATTTGATACAAGAGATAAACT
>Ga0268262_10005182_pt1 | contig 13033 bp, 9 predicted proteins | sample TergutNc150P3_FD_190354 | JGI IMG/M metagenome (GOLD analysis project Ga0268262, IMG submission 190354) | Nasutitermes corniger P3 segment gut microbial community from laboratory colony in Florida, USA - Nc150 P3 (SPAdes) (version 2) | ecosystem: Host-associated > Arthropoda: Insects > Digestive... | reverse complement strand
AAGGTGAGGTGGAAGCTAAAAATTTTTTGCACGATATTGTCAATAGCCCTATAAGAATTATAGAAACAATAGAAAGGCAAGCATTTATTGAAGCTGGTCGATTAAAAGCAAATTATAGAATATCTTTAGCAGATTCTATTTTTTTGGCAGAAGTTTTAACAAATGAAAATTGCATTGGTGTTACTGCTGACCATCATGAATTTGATGTTGTAAAAGAGAAAGAGAATGTAAATTTGCTTTTTATTAGGTGAAAATCGGCGTTTGGGTTTGCCTAATGTATATGCTATTGAGGGAAAACCTGTTTTTGTTATGCCAAATGGCGAAATAAGAACGGAGAGACCGAACTAATAATTTTTATTTTTTGTATCTTTCCATTAGAATTGAAATAAGTTTTAAGTGCACGCATAATGTGCAATTCTCTTAACATATCATCATTTGGAAATTCCTGTTTTGCTTCTCCTTCAAAAGAAGCCACCACAGCCGAGTCTATTCTCATAGAATTTGCAAACGATATATAATCAAACATAGCCATACAGAAAATATAGAAATATATTTAAATTTTTTCTAAATTACAATAGTGCCAACTGTAATTTTACTCTTGCTTTTAACTCTAGCGGGTTGCTATAAAAACCCGCAAGATTTCTATGACTATAATATGAAAGACGCGTGTGCTAGCCAAACCCTTTATTATGACCCTGTTACAGGGAACTGTGTGGCAAATCCACGCTAGGATTATTTCGAAAGAAACTTCTCTATATCAGACACCATCTTTTTTATATCACGTTCGGAATTTTCGTATGAAATGGTTTTTCCGTTTGGGAAAACTAGGTAACGCATCGGGACATATTCAATTCCGTATTTCTTCATAAACGCATATTCAGAATCTTGAAAAAACGGAATGCTAGCCTCATATTCCTCTATAAACTCCAGAATATCGCTTTCGCTTCTAACCGCAATGGCAATGCTTGCAAGACCTCTAGACCTGTATTTATCTGCGATTTGCTGAACAGAGCCATAACCCTTTTGACAATGAGGACAAAAGGGATCCATATAATAAATCATAAGCAATTTGTTATTAAACTCAGAAAATTGTTTATCGGAATTTATGCCTATGAGCGGGATGTTGAAATCCATAATAACATCGTTGCTATCGATATTATTATCAATCTCCTCTGTAGGTACTTCTCCGCAGCTGATGAGGAGAAGGAAAAAAGCCAACAGAAGCGGCAAGGCTACCACCTAAAATGAGCAAATGCCTTGTTGGCTTCTGCCATTTTATGCGTATCTATTTTTTTGCGAACCGCTCCGCCATCGTTGTTCTTTGCGGCAACAAGCTCTGCCGCTAGGCGAAGAGCCATATTTTGCTCGTTTCTTTTGCGAGCAGCCGTCAAAAGCCAGCGAAGAGCCAAAGCTTTTGCCCTGTCTGGGGCTACCTCAATTGGAACTTGGTAGTTTGCGCCGCCAACTCTGCGAGTTTTAACTTCAACGTGGGGTTTGATGTTTTCTAGGCAGGCTTCAAATTTTTCCATAACGGATTCCGAACCCTGAACTTTTTTGTTCAGTTCGTCTAGCGCGGTGTACACAATGCGCTCTGCTATGGTTTTTTTGCCCTCTTTTAGAACCACGCCCACAAGCTCTGTCACCAAAGTTGAGTTATAGCGTGGGTCTGGCAGAATGGAACGATGAATTGACTTTCTTCTTCTAGACATAATTGCTCCTAATTACTTTTTGCCGCCTTTTGCAGGTGCTGCGGCTGCTTTCTTTTTAACTCCATAGCGTGAACGAGCCTGCTTGCGACCGTTAACGGCTTGGGTATCCAAAGCACCGCGAATTATGTGATAGCGAACACCGGGCACGTCTTTAACACGACCTCCGCGAATTAGCACAATGGAATGTTCTTGCAAATTGTGACCTTCGCCTGGGATATAAGCCGTCACTTCCATTTTGTTGCTGAGCCTAACACGGGCAATTTTGCGCAAAGCGGAATTTGGCTTTTTGGGTGTTGTGGTGTAAACACGGCTGCAAACGCCGCGTTTCTGGGGGCATGCTTTAAGCGCAGGGGCTGTTGTGCGGTTCTTGACCTTTTCGCGACCAAGGCGCACTAGCTGTTGAATTGTTGGCACTCTAAATTCTCCTAAATGCTGGTTAAAATATAGTTAATTCCTATTCAAGTTCAAAGTCATCTTCAAATTCTCCTTCCGAAAAAGACTGGGTGCGAGGGTGTTCCGCAATTTCGTCTTTTACATCGGAATCCTTTATTTCAAGCGAACGCAAATGCCTAGAGCCTGTGCCGGATGGTATTAAGCGACCCATAATCACATTTTCCTTTAAACCAACCAATTTATCTTTAGAACCCGATATGGTGGCTCTGGTAAGCACTTTTGTGGTTTCTTGGAAAGAAGCTGCGGCTATGAAACTATCCATTGCAAGAGCAGCTTTTGTTATTCCTAGCAGCAAAGGCGCAAAATGGGCAATTTCCTTGCCATCCTCCTGCAAGCGAACATTTTCCAAGCGAAGCTCTATTCTGGAAACTTCTTCGCCCGTAAGGAATTTAGAATCGCCAGGCTCTGTTATAACTACCTTTCTCATCATCTGGCGGACTATGCACTCTATGTGTTTATCGGAAATGGTAACAGCCTGCAAGCGATAAACCGCCTGAATTTCGTCCACCAAATGCCTTTGCAATTCCTCTTCGCCTAAAATGCGGAGAATATCCATCAAGTTCACAGAACCTTCGGCTATTGCCTGCCCTTTGCGAACTCTATCGCCATCATGAACGGAAAGATGTTTTCCGTGCGGAACCACAATTTCTTCTTCCGCATCTGCATTTTTTATTAAAACTATTTGCCCAGAATTTTTTTCTGCTCCAAAAGCAACCACACCATCAGTTGGTGCAAGTATTGCTGAATTCTTTGGCTCGCGAGCCTCAAATAATTCCGCAACACGCGGCAAACCGCCTGTGATGTCTTTTGTTTTTCCAACGGAACGCGGCAATTTCGCTATTGTTTGGCCGCTGATTATTGTGTCGCCATCGTGAACTGTTAGAATAGCGCCATTTGGCAAAAAGAAATGACCAACGCGCTCGCCGTTTTCCATAACATTTATGGAAGCGCGTTTTTTGCCACGCCTATCGTTTATTATTGTCCAAGTTTCTATGCCTGTTGTTTCGTCAACTTCCGACATATATGTTGTTTTTTCGGCAAAATCCAAAAGTTGAATTTTACCAGCAACTGTGCTTATTATAGGGTTATTGTAAGGATCCCATTCATAAAGCAAGGTGCCTTTTTTAACAGAATCTCCATTTTTCACTTTAAGCGTTGCACCATAAGGAATTTGCCAGCGGCCTTTGTTTATGCCATTGATATCTAGCAATACAAGCTCTGCCATGCGGCCAATTTCTATTCTAGAATCTTTATACACTATTTCATCGCTATTTTCAAGAGAAACCTTGCCATCTACAGTAGCTTTTTTGCTGTTTTCCACGGTTATGCGGCTAGAAGCACCTCCAATGTGGAAGGTTCTAAGCGTTAGCTGTGTACCAGGCTCGCCTATGGACTGGGCAGCCAAAATTCCAACAGCCTCGCCCAAATCCACCAAGCGGCCTGAGGCAAGCATTCTGCCATAGCATTTGGCACAAACTCCAATTGGCGAATTGCACGTGAGAACAGAACGAACTGCAACTTCTTCTATGCCCGCATCCAAAATTCCTGGAATATGTTTTTCTTCTATCATTTCGCCTTTTGAAACGAGCTTATGCTTGTCGCCGAGTATTGGATGACAAATGTCTTTAAGCGAGAAACGCCCTAAAATACGCTCGCCAAGAGCTTGAACAATATTATCGCCATCTTTAGATGCAGAGCGGACAATGCCTTTTACAACTAAATGAATTGGAGATTTAATGCCAGCTTTTATCATTTCCATCAATTTTGAATCGTTTATAACAGAGCCGGCAGAAACCACTGCTTTTCCGTCTTCGCCGTGAACTGCTTTTTCCAAAGTGGTTCCTAGCATTTTTTTGCGAAGATGTTCGTAGTTTATAGCATTAATGGATTTCAATTCAACAAACAGCAATTTGCGCAGAACTTCTTTTTCCAGAAAATCGCCTCTCTTTGCAAGAATATCTTTAGTTTCGGGATGCAAAATATCATTTGCGGCCACATATCCGCTTAACCTTTTAGTAAACAAGCTAAGGGCTTCGGAAGTGTCTTTTATGCATTCGTAATGCTCAACGGATATTCGCTCCGAAGTAATTTTTATTTCGCAGCAATCTTCTTCGGTAATAACCAAGTTTTGCGCCACGTCAACCAAACGGCGTGTTAAATAACCTGCATCTGCGGTTTTTAAAGCTGTATCGGAAAGGCCTTTGCGCGCACCGTGAGTGGAAATAAAGTATTCCAAGGAATTCAAACCATCGCGGAAGCAACTGGTTATTGGGTTTTCTATAACCTCGTGCTCGCCTATTTTTCGGGTTGGCTTTTGCATCAATCCACGCATACCGGAAAGCTGCTTAATCTGCTCCCTTGAACCACGCGCACCGGAATCTGCCATCATAAACAGAGGATTAAAGCCATCCTTATCACTAGAGAGCAAATCCCATTGCTTTTGCGCAACATCGCTTGTGGTGCGAGACCACAAATCAATTATTTGGTTATAGCGTTCGCCATCTGTAACCGCGCCTTGATCATAAAGGTCTCTTATTTCATTTGCCTTTTGAGTTGCCTTGTCAAGGAGATCCTGCTTTTCCGGCGGAATTACCATCTCTGCTATTGCCACTGAAGAACCTGCTTTAGAAGCCCATTTGTAGCCAAGGTCTTTTAAGGAATCCAAATACTCAACAGTCATGTTATTGCCGCTTCTGCGATATAGGTCATCAACAGATTTTGCTATAACTTTTTTGGAGAAAGTATCATCTACATAGCCTAAAATATTTGGAATTGCCTGATTTAAAATAACCCTTCCAACCGAAGTTTTTATGCGACTGTCTTGGTTCAATGTCAAAAACTCAACCTTTGTACCAGCTTTTGCCAAAATCTCTTCGTCCTGTTCATTTTCGCATTTTGTGTCGTAGTCCAAAACTCCTCGGTAAATTTTGCGACCGCAGCGCAAACGCAATTTTATATTCGCATTTAAATCCACAACTCCGTTTTCGTAAGCCTGCATAACTTCTTGGTCGCTGCCAAAAGCCATGCCCTCACCTTTTACGCCGGGGCGAGGTTTTGAAAGGTAATAAAGTCCAAGCACTATGTCTTGTGAGGGAACCGCTATGGGCTGCCCCGAAGCCGGATGCAAAATATTGTTTGAAGAGAGCATTAAAACTCTGCATTCAAGTTGTGCCTCAAAAGAGAGAGGCAAATGCACCGCCATTTGGTCACCGTCAAAATCCGCGTTGAACGCTGCACAAACAAGTGGGTGCAAGCGAATTGCGGAACCTTCAATCAATTTCGGATAAAAAGCCTGTATGCCAAGTCTGTGCAAAGTCGGTGCACGGTTGAGCATAACGGGGTGGTCTTTTATAATGGGTTCAACTATATCCCATACTTTTGGGTCTTCTGAATCTATTATTTTTTTCGCGTGGCGAACAGTGTTTGCAAGACCTTCCTCGCCCATAATTTTGCGGACTATGAAAGGTTTGTAAAGCTCCAGTGCCATGCGCTTGGGCAAACCGCATTCGTGCATTTTGAGTTCCGGTCCAACAACTATAACGGAGCGACCGGAGTAATCAACGCGCTTGCCCAGCAAGTTTGTGCGGAAACGTCCCTGCTTGCCTTTCAAAAGCTCGGAAAGGGATTTCATTTTCTCTTTCTTTTTTGCCTTGGGGTCATTGTCAAAAAGATTATCAACTGCCTCTTGCAGCATTCTCTTTTCGTTGCGCAAAATTATATCGGGAGCGTGGGCATCAATCAGTTTTTTTAGGCGGTTGTTGCGGTTTATAACCCTGCGGTAAAATTCGTTCAAATCAGATGTTGCAAATCTGCCGCCGTCCAACTGCACAAGAGGGCGTAAATCAGGCGGGATAACTGGGAGAACATCTATTATCATCCATTCGGGTTTGTTGGGGGAATTTTTGAATGCCTCAACAAATTTGAGCCTTTTCAAGGCTTCGAACTTAACGCTTTTTGAGCCGCTTTCAGAAGCCAAAGCAGACAATTCGGCAGAAAGTTCATCTAACTTCAAATTGGATTCGCTCAAAACCTTTCTTATGGCAATGGCACCCATTTCGGCAACAAAAGATATGCCTTCTTTTTTGGCATCGTCATAATCTTCATTGGTTATTATCTGGTTCTTTTTGAATTTAGAATTGCCCGGGTCTATAACCATGTATTGCTCATAATAAATAACCCTTTCCAAATCTTTTGCAGAAACACCTAACAAATTTCCTATTATGCAGGGCTGGTTTTTGAAAAACCATATATGTGCAATTGGAATGGCAAGTTCAATATGCCCCATGCGCTCACGGCGAACCTTGGATGTTGTAACCTCAACACCGCAGCGGTCGCATATAACTCCTTGAAAACGCCGTCTTTTGTATTTGCCGCAATTGCATTCCCAGTTTTTGTAAGGGCCAAAAATCTTTTCGCAGAACAAGCCATCTCTTTCCGGTTTGAATGAGCGGTAATTCATTGTTTCTGGCTTGGTTACCTCGCCAAAAGACCAATCGCGAATTGTGTCGGGGTTAGCCAGCTGAATGGAAATTTCAGCCACGCTTTTTGTGGAATCGTTGAATTCTTCAAGCATTCTCTGCCTCCGAAACTTTAATATCCAAACCTAGTGAACGGAACTCGCGCACCAAAACTCGGAAGCTTTCCGGCGTTCCTGGCGCAGGCGGATTTTCACCCTTTACTATAGCATCATAAATTTTATTTCTACCGATAATATCATCGGATTTAACGGTGAGCAATTCTTGCAATGTGTATGCCGCGCCATAAGCTTCCAATGCCCAAACTTCCATTTCTCCAAACCTCTGGCCGCCAAAATGCGATTTTCCGCCAAGGGGTTGTTGAGTGACAAGAGCATAAGGGCCTGTGGAACGTGCGTGTATTTTGTCTTCAACCAAGTGGTTGAGTTTTAGCATATACATTGTGCCTATTGTTACATCGTTTAAGAATGGCTCACCTGTGCGACCATCGTAAAGTGTTGCCTTTCCGGTTATGCCGCTTTTAGGAATATCTCTCCCATGTTTATCCCTGAATTCTTTTTTCTCGGCTTCTGTCCAAGAACTTTCAGAAACTTTTACAACAGGATTTTTTATATAGGCTTTTTTGAGTTCATTTTCTATTTCTCTAAAAGAAACTCCATTGAACACAGGTGTTTCCACGTGCAAACCGAGTGCGGTTGCAGCCCAGCCCAAATGCACTTCCAAAACCTGCCCCACATTCATACGCGAGGGCACGCCGAGCGGGTTTAAAAGTATTTGAACGGGTTTTCCGTCTTCGGTAAAGGGCATATCTTCAACAGATACTATTTTTGCCACAACACCCTTGTTTCCGTGGCGGCCTGCCATTTTATCGCCTATGGACAAGCGTCGTCTTTTGGCTATATAAACTTTGACAACCTTGAACACACCGGGCTTCAATTCATCGCCCTTGTTTATTTTGTCTATTTCTTTTTCCTTTGAGTCGTTCAATTCGGTTATGCGGCGGTTCGTTATGCTTAACAATGCCGCTACCTCTTCTTGAATGCTTGGCTCATCGCAGAACACAGAATTAGAAGAAAGTTGTGAAAATTCTATTTTGTCTAAAATATCTTGTGTCCATTTTTTTCCCGAAGGAACAAGAATTGCGTTTGTTATGCCATTGCAAACATTGCCGCTTGTTTTGCCAAGCAACAAGCGAGCAAGCTCTGGCCTGCGCGCTTCTTCTATAAGGCTGGTTTTCTCGGCAAAATCTGTAGCCACCGCACGAATTTTGTTTTCCTGTTCTTTTCTTTGCTTTAAATCATCATCTTTTTTGCTCACATGATTTTCTCTGCGCTGGAATATACGTGTATCTACCACAATGCCCTTTACGCCACTAGGAACGCGCAGCGATGAATCGCTTACATCGCCGGATTTTGAACCGAAAATAGCGCGGAGCAGTTTTTCTTCGGGGGTAAGTTCAGATTCGCCTTTTGGAGTAACCTTGCCAACCAAAATATCTCCAGGCCTAACTTCCATGCCAATGCGAACAATGCCGTCTTCATCCAGCAAGCTGCGATCTTTTTCACTCACATTTGGAACATCTTTGGTCACTTCCTCTTTGCCGCGTTTGGTTTCTCTAACTTCAATTTCGTATTCCTCAATATGAATGGAGGTAAATGTATCCTTGATTGCGAGCTCTTCAGAAATTATTATTGCATCTTCGTAGTTATAGCCTTGCCATGGCAAAAATGCAACGCGAATATTTTTTCCAAGTGCAAGTTCGCCATTATCGGTGGATGTGCCATCTGCCAAAACCTCGCCGGCTTTCACTTTATCGCCAACTTTGCAAACAGGCTTTTGGTTTATGCAGGAATCCTGATTTGAGCGTTCAAATTTGCGAAGCTCATAAATATCGTGAGGTGGCAGGCCAAGTGTTTCGTAATTAAGGTTTGTTTTATCTCTTAAAATTTCTATGCGAGTAGCATCAACAAAAGTAACTTCACCATCACTCTTTGCTCTTATCAAAGTTCCAGAATCAAGCGCAACTTTTTTCTCCAAACCAGTTCCCACAACAGGAGCCTCGGAACGGAGAAGCGGCACGGCTTGCCTTTGCATATTGGAGCCCATAAGTGCGCGGTTTGCATCATCGTGTTCGAGGAAGGGAATTAAACCTGCGGCAACAGACACAATTTGCATAGGTGAAACATCCATCAAATCCACTTTTGGAGTTTCAATATCTTTTACGGAAATTTCCTTTATGTTGGGCAAGTTTGGAAATTCGCCTTCTGCCCTAACCAAAACAAATTCGCTTGTGAACCTTTTTGTTTTCGGATCCAAAATAGTGCTCGCCGGAGCAATTTTGCATTTGTCTTCTTCGTAGGCTGTTAAATATACAACCCAATCGGAAACCACCATTTGCATAGTCAGGCTTTTTTGCACATAATCGGCTTTTGGCTTGTTTTGCTCACCTTTTTTGTATGTACCAACAACAACGCCATTTTTAATTATTGCACTTTCTTCGTCAAAATCAAACTCAAAACTCTTGTTGCAAAACAAATCAAAAAGTTCCAGTTGCTTGCCAGATAATTTTTCGCGAGCAAACTTAACATCGTTTTTTCCAATTTCCGTTTGAGTTAAAAGCTGCTGGTTGGAATCGCCAAAGAAACTCTTCATTATGCCAGCATGCCATTTTGCTTCAGGAAATTCATAATCTTTGCCGGCACCATCTTGAAATGGTATGAGGCCCACAATTCTGTATGGGGTTTCTATAAAACCAAAATGATTCACAATGGAGAATGTGGCAAGAGAATTTATTAGACCGATGTTTGCACCTTCCGGAGTTTCTATGGGACACAAGCGACCATAATGAGAATGATGAACATCTCGCACTTCCAAGCCAGCTCTGTCTCTGGACAAACCTCCAGGGCCAAGAGCGGAAATTCTGCGTTTGTTGGTTAGCTCGGAAAGCGGATTTATTTGATCCATAAACTGCGAAAGCTGGCTTGAGCCAAAAAATGCGGCAACCATGCTGTTCACCGTTCTGGAGTTGATCAATTCTGTTGGGGTTAAAACACTTTCTCTCTCTCTTGAAGAGAAATTTTCCCTAACTGAGCGAAGAATGCGAGTTATGCCTATTGATATTTGGTTTGCAACAAGCTCACCAACAGAGCGAATGCGGCGGTTTCCCAAATGGTCAATATCGTCTAGGGAATAACCTTCTTCGCCATTGTATAAACCTATCATATAGCGAATAACGCTGGTAAAATCTTCTTTTGTAAGCGTCATTGTGTCTGCTTCTGGGCGTTGGTTGCTGCCATAAACTTTTGAATTCAGGCGATAGCGGCCAAGTTCGCCAATTTCATAGCGGCGATCGTCAAAGAAAAGGCTGTTGAAATGATTTTCCGCAACTGTGGCATCCACGCGGTCTGGCTGCGATCTGGTTGTTTGATAAATGCGCTCCCTTGCGCCTTCTCCGTCTTTGCTTGTGTCGTTTGCCAAAGTGTTGTGTATTAGATTGTTTTCTTCTACGTTTTCTTTTATAACCATAACGCTGTTTATGCCAGCATCAATAATTTTTTGGACTGTTTCTATATCCAAAACAGTATTGGCAGAAGCCACTATTTCGCCATCATGGCTAATAACATCTTTGAATAGCACTTTGTTTGGAGCTTCTTCTCCGGCCTTTAGTTCAAATGCTTCGCCAGTGTGGAAAAGCGCTAAAATTTGCTCATTTGTTTCATAACCAACAGCACGCAAAAGCACGGTTGCGAGCAACTTCTTTTTGCGGTCTATAAGCATATAGAGAACATCGTTCTCTGTGTTGAATTCAAGCCAAGAACCCCTGTTGGGTATAATTCGGCTTTGGTAAATCATTTTGCCGCTGGGGAGCTGCTCAGAGTCAAAGCTCACACCCGGAGAGCGGTGCAACTGGCTTATAACAACTCTTTCCGCGCCATTTATTATAAAAGTACCATTATCAGTCATTATGGGCAAATCACAAAAGAACACATCGTTTGCAACTTGGTCTTGTAATTTTCTGTCTTCGCCGTCTTCCTTAAAAGTTTGAAGCTCCAAATGAACTATGAGCTGGCGAGAATAAGTAACTCCGCGTTCTCTGCACTCCTTTATGGAATATCTAGGCATAGCCAAAGTATAATGGCTATAACGCAAAACCAAAAGCCCTCTGCTATCAGACACGGGAAAGGCATCACGAAATACGCCTTCAAGCCCTTCATTGCGCCTACTTTTTGCAGGAACTCCTGCCTGCAAAAAACGTTCATAAGAAGCTTTTTGCATTTCAAGTAGTTCCGGCAATTCCAAACGGAACTCATTAAATGAGTAAGATTTCCGCTCTATCATGGATAACCTCGCAAAAGAATTTGTTGTGCGCCCACGCGCTCACGCAGGCTGCTCGCATAAAAGTCCATTGTAAAAAAGGCACGCATTATTTCAGCGTGACCTTTGCTCCGGCATCTTCCAGGTCTTTTTTCAGCTTTTCGGCTTCGGCCTTGGAAACTGCCTCTTTTACAGTAGCGTTAGCTGTTTCCGCTTTGGTTTTTGCCGCAGGCAGGGAAAGTTGCGGGTCAATAACGCGCAAGATCTTGATCACGCCCATTTTCTTGTCTGCCGGACATTCAACCAGCACAACATCAAACTCTGTTTTTTCCTCAGCAGCCGGTGCAGCACCGCCTGCAGCAGGAGCAGCCATAACAACCGCGCCGCCAGCGGCAGCTTCAAGACCATGAGTCTCTTTAAGGTAATCAGCCAATGCTTTGGCTTCTAAAAGTGTGAGGGCAACAATCTGGTCGCCTAATGTTTTGACATCTGTAGCCATGGGATTCTCTCCGTTTTAAGTGATTTTACTTTGTTTCCAGTTTCTCTTCTAAAGCCTTTATTTGCCCCGCAATTTTTGCGCCCGGCCCCTTGATAAGAGCTACCAAGTTTGCCCCCGGCGAAAGCATTAAGGATACAATTTGACCAAGAATTTCTTTTTTGCCTGGCATCTTTGCCAGCTTTTCCAGCTCGCCGCCTTTTAGCGAGGAGCCATCTATAAAAATGCCTTTTGCGTTTAGAATATCAGGGCTTGCCTTGTGGAATTCAACCACTTCGCGAGCGGGCTGCATTGGATCGTCTGAGCCCCCCAGCATAACAGAGGTTGCACCCTTTAAATAAGAATCCAAGCCTGAAATATTTGCTTTTTTGAAGGCTTGTTTTATCAACCTATTCTTTGCCGCTTTGTAGTAAATGCCTTTTTTGCGCAGAGTTATGCGCAAAGCATTGTCTTGGGCAACGGTTATTCTTTGGAAGTCCAGCAGATAAATGGCCGATGCTTCCGAAAAATCCTTAGCGAGAGAATCTACTAATTCCTGCTTCTTTTGCTTTTGAGCCGACATTTTGTTAGATTTTTCCATATTCCCCCCTTACCTTGTTAAAGCCATATCCAAGCGAACCGATGGAGTCATGGTTGCGGCTAAGGTTAAACTTTTTATGTAAATGCCTTTTGATGTTTGCGGCTTGTTCTTTTTCACGGAATCTATAACCGAAAGAATGTTCTCACAAAGTTGTTCGCCGGTAAAGGAAAGTTTGCCAACAGGAGCATGCACGTTTGCGCCTTTGTCAACCCTGTACTGAATTTTACCAGCTTTAAGTTCCTTTATAATTTGAGCCAAATTAGGGGAAACAGTTCCGGCTTTTGGGCTCGGCATAAGGCCACGAGGGCCTAAAACCTTTGCTACCTTGCCAAGAACAGCCATCATATCCGGTGTGGCAACCACTGCATCAAAATCCAGCCAGCCGCCGGAAATTTTTTCAACCAAATCTGTGCCGCCAGCAAAATCTGCGCCAGCATCCAAAGCCGACTGAACCACGTTCTCTTTGCAAAACGCCAAAATGCGAACTTTGCGACCCGTTCCGTGCGGAAGCGCAACTGTGCCGCGAACCATTTGGTCGGAATGCTTTGGGTCAACGCCCAAGTTAAAATGCAATTCAACGGTTTGGTCGAACTTAGCTTGGGCCTTTTTTAGAATGCCAACGGCTTCGCTTAAACCGTAAGAAGCCTTTACATCGTAAGATGCTGCTAGTGCACGATATTTTTTTCCTCTTCTAATCATTATCCTACCTCAATGCCCATTGAGCGAGCTGTGCCACGAACCATTGACTCCGCAGATTCCAAACTTATGGTGTTCAGATCCGGCATTTTGGTTTTAGCAATTTCTGTTACCTGTGCCGGAGTGATTTTGCCGACTTTTTTGCGATTAGGCTCGCCAGAAGCCGTTTCAATTTTTGCGGCTGCCTTTATCATAGACGGCACAGGCGGTGTTTTTGTTATAAAGGTAAAGCTGTTGTCTGCATATACCGTGATAATCACAGGAATTATTTGACCACCCATAGACTGAGTGCGAGCATTGTATTGCTTGC